>Ga0164313_10005098_pt1 | contig 11653 bp, 10 predicted proteins | sample GuaBasSedimGuay4_FD_113735 | JGI IMG/M metagenome (GOLD analysis project Ga0164313, IMG submission 113735) | Subseafloor sediment microbial communities from Guaymas Basin, Gulf of California, Mexico - Guay4, Core 4569-4, 0-3 cm | ecosystem: Environmental > Aquatic > Marine > Hydrothermal vents...
CGCCCTGCCGGCGTTGGGCGCCATGATTTAACTCCTCAAAATAGCACGCTATTCCTCCGGGTTAAATCTGACGCCCGCCTTGTCAGAACGCGAAAATCCCTATTTCTGGACGGACACTATTTAGTAAAAGTTGCTCATTCCATGTCGTTAAGAATAAAATCGTCAATAGGATTTTATTACTAAGACCTGTAAGGGGGCAACACTAGAAGGCATCTCAAATTTGAGATAACTTCTAGCCTGTTGCCCCTTTCCGACCCGTCAAGGCCTGTGGAAACGAAGGGATTTTTTTATGAAGTCATCAAATTCGCCAAGCACCGGCGGACTTTTTCTGATTATACCGGTATGGATTCTACTGGGATTGATATCGGTGGTCTGGGCCGATCAGAAAGCAGTCGATCAGGCACCCGGCCGTACCATGGCTCAGCAGGCTGCTAAAACTGCCGAACACTGGAATACGACTGATCACGCCAAACATGAAGTCTTGAAACAGACGTTTACCTCAGGACCTCAGGTAACAACTGCCTGTATTTCCTGCCATTCCGAGGCGGAAACCCAATTTCACAAAACCATCCACTGGACCTGGAAAGCAGGCAAAAATGAAAAGGGTGTTGAGATGGGGAAATCGGCGTACTCACTCAACAATTTCTGCATTTCAGCCAATAATGAACAGGACAAAGGTTGTCTTTCCTGTCATCCTGGATGGGGAACGAAAACCGAATCCACCAACTGCCTGGTTTGCCATGGCTCCAAGGAAATCAACTGGGACGAATCCTTTGAGGATTTCAACTCTTTTTTGGCGGAGTCAGAGGAAGATCCGGAACTCAAAGATCTGGCCAATGAAATTCAATCCGAAATTCAGCTGGCTGTTCAGAGTGTGACGCTTCCCACACGCAAGAACTGTGGTTCCTGCCATTTCTACGGCGGCGGCGGTGACGGTGTTAAGCACGGTGACCTCGATTCGTCCATGACCAAACCCAACAAAGCTCTGGACGTGCATATGGGAGTTGATGGTCAGAATTTCGACTGCGTTCGCTGCCACACCACCAGCCAGCACAATATTTCCGGCAGGATGTACACCACGCCGGCATATACACACCGCAAAAGCCTCATCGAAGATGACCTGACGTCCAAGATCACCTGCGAATCCTGTCACAGCAGTACGCCTCATCAATCCGGATCAAAAGCCAATGATCACACCGACAAGGTTGCCTGCCAGAGTTGTCATATCCCGACATTTGCACGCGTAAACCCAACCAAAATGTCCTGGGACTGGTCCACCTCCGGGAAAACCAAAAATGGAAAACCCTATAAAACCAAAGGCGCCTATGGAAAAGAGGACTACCTTTCCATCAAAGGGAATATGAAGTGGGAGAAAAACCTGAAACCGGAATATTTCTGGTTCAACGGTTCCATTCAATCTCTCACGGCAAGGGATCCCATCGATCCATCGGGAGTTGTTGCCCTCAGTCATCCACTGGGTGACCGCGACGATGAAAACTCGCGTATTTATCCGTTCAAGGTCCACCGGGGGGTTCAACCCTACGACAAGGTACACAAGACGCTGTTGACACCGCTGCTGTCGGGACCCAATGGTTACTGGAGTACCCTCGACTGGCAGGTTGCCCTTTCAAACGGCGCCAAATCGCTCGATTTACCGTTCTCAGGCGAATTTGATTTTGTGAAAACGACCTATGTCTATCCTACCACTCACATGGTTGCCCCTAAAGATAACGTGGTGGCATGCAGTGAGTGTCACATCCGTGATGAAGGTAGAATGGCGAACCTGGCAGGGTTTTACATGCCGGGCCGTGACAGCGCAGGCTTGATAGACACCCTGGGATGGCTCGTGATCCTGGGTTCGCTTGTGGGTGTTTCCCTGCACGGTATAGGCCGGATATTCACAAATAGAAATAACAAAAACCTAAGATGAGCGTTTCAAATTTTAAGAATATGGGATTTAGAAATGATTTCAAAGGATTTGATTCATTAATCGCTCAGCTTAGGAAAAAGTAGGAGAGGAGAGTCAATCATGGAAGGCAAGATGAATATTTATCTTTATACGCGCTATGAACGTTTCTGGCACTGGCTTCAGATGGCGTTGATTCTCATTCTCCTCACGACCGGACTGGAGGTGCATGGTGTATACAACTGGCTGGGGTTTCACACAGCCGTTAAGGTACACAATTTTACCGGTCTCACCTGGCTTATTGCGTTTGCATTTTTTGTGTTCTGGGTGTTCACAACCGGAGAGTGGAAACAATACATTCCCACCACCCAGAAGATGATCGAAGTGATCCGGTACTATGCCTATGGCATTTTTCGAGGGGAGTCCCACCCGTTTCCCAAACAAAAAAAAGCCAAGCACAACCCCCTTCAACGTCTGGTTTATCTGAATCTGGCAGCGCTTCTTCTCCCGGTGATGATGATTACCGGTTTTCTCTACTGGGGTTACAACTCCTGGCTGGATTGGGGAATTCCAGGTCTTTCTCTCACGGTTGTAGTCTGGATTCACCTGGCAGGCGCTTTTTCTATTTTCTCGTTTATCATTGTGCATGTCTACATGACCACCACCGGGCATACCATCTTTACTCACACCAAAGCCATGATCAGTGGTTGGGAAGATGTGGAAGAAGGTGTAGAGTTAGAAGACTGGGAAAAGGCCAAACAGAAATCAGTTGCCTAATCCGATAATTTCATAAAATCTTTTGAAGGGTACCCTTCAATCGTTCCTTTCCGATAAAAATTAATATATTATCCACCCGATTTTCCCAAAAGTCTAAACTACATAATGATGTTAACTGCAGCATTTCAGAGCACCGAATAAAAAAAGTAAAGATTTATGACTACACAAGAGGTAAAACAGATAAAGATCGGTAAACACAAGATTGGCATTGTGGGCCTTAAGAGCACTTTTGAAGAGATGGCCAGGGACTATGTGGATCAGACGGATGTCGCCCTTTCCCGTATGCTTCTGGAGCGATTGGCGGAGAAAAATTATATTCCTGAAAAGGTCAGGGAAGATTACGGCCGGGCCTTTGTCCGGGAATTCAGAAAGTTTCTCGGCCATGCTGTTGAAGATGAAGGTGCCGAAGGGCTTGTGATAAAAGTTTTAGGCGCCGGCTGCGCTATCTGCAACAGCCTTGAAAACGCGGTCATGGAGACACTGACGACAATGGGACTGGGGGCTGACCTTGAACACGTCCGGGATGCTGAGCAAATTTCGGGATACCGGATCCAAGGAGCTCCTGCCCTGGTAATAAATGGAAAGGTTATGTGCACGGGTAGAAATCCGTCAAATAACGAAATCAGGAAATGGCTGGAAAAGGCCGGTTACAATAAACCTTCTGGAGGTAAAATGGACAAACAAGTATTTATCAAGAATATACCGTTTTCGGAACCACAGCAGCTGGCTGAATTGGTGGAATATGAGGAAGGCCGGGTTGTCAGCCGGACCTTTGCCCAGAACCCGTCACTCAGTCTGACCCTTTTCGCGTTCGATAAGGGTGAAGGTGTCAGTACGCATACGGCGCCCGGAGACGCGATGGTACAGGTGCTCGATGGGGAGGCAACGGTTAATATTGACGGGAAAAAGATGACCGTTGATACCGGCCAAGTGGTGGTGATGCCGGCCAATGTTCCCCATGCGGTTACCGCCGTCAAGCGGTTTAAAATGATCTTGACGGTCGTAAAAAAGCCCGTGACGATTCAATCTTAAGACACCGAACCATTGGTGAGAGGTTTGTGCCCCATGTGGATCACGGCGATGCCGTTGGTCAGGCGTTTGTAAGAAACTGCTTCAAATCCGATGCTTTGGAGAATTTCCTTTAATTCATCCGGAGATGCAAACATGCGAATGGTTTGGGATAGGCAGGCATAAGACTGCTGCGAACCGGCAAGGATAGAACCGGCAAAGGGCATAATATTGAAGGAATAAAGGTCATACAACCAGCGGAACAGGGGATTGGTGGGTTTTGAGAATTCAAGACACATGACCTTTCCGCCTGGTTTCAAGACCCGGTACATTTCCTGGAACCCTTTTTCAAGGTGGGTCAGATTCCGGATGCCAAATCCAACCATGGCTACGTCAAACCGATTTTCATGACAGGCTATCTGTTCCGCGTCACCTTCGATATAGTGAATACATGTGCGATTTTCCAGGTTTTCAGGCCGGTCTCTTCCGGTTGCCATCATGGCGCGATTGATGTCATAGATAAAGACATGACCACCTTTTCCGATGCGTGCAGCGGACATGACCGCCAGGTCTCCTGTACCGCCACAGACATCCAGGATTTGATTGTCAGGCTTTAGGTGGAGCATACGGATGGCTGTTCTCTTCCATGCGTGATGAATACCGAAACTGAGGACGGAGTTCATAAAATCATATTTGGGAGCCACGCGGTTGAAGTGGGATAAAACGGTTTTTGCCTTTTCAGCCGCCCGGTGCTGTTTGAATCCAAAGTAGGCCGTGTTTGATGAATTCACCTGGGCATCGAATATCTTCTTGCGTTCGTTTTCGTCAAGCCAGGCAGGCGGTTTCAAGTCGTTCAGTTTGTTTTTGATCGGTTTATTCATGGTTTTCTCAAATGCATCAGATAATTCATTTTGGTAAAGGATGACAGGCGCGCGTTTCCCGTAAGAGGGTTGTATAAAAAGCCGGAAAGATCCATCATTTTCAGGCCGGTATCTGTTGCCCAGTGCACAATTTCTTCGGGCTTAATGAAGTTTCCATATGTATGGGTACCCTTGCGAACGATTCTCAATAGATATTCAGCCGCCAGGATTACCAATACATACGCCATCCAGGTTCGGTTGATGGTGGCGATAAATATATCACCGCCTGGTTTAAGAAGTTGAGCGCAGGCACTGAGCACCGATGCCGGCTGGGGGACATGTTCCAGCAATTCCATGCATGTAATGCTATCGTAGCGGTTTTGGGTTTTTCCTGAAAGCGCTTCGACCGTTGTACGGTGGTATTGAACCTGCTCGTTTGTTTTTTTTATATGTTCCCGGGCTGCACACAAGGCAGAGTCTGTCATATCGATTCCGGTTACATATCCACCGGACGAGGCCAGCGATTCCGACAGGATCCCACCGCCGCACCCGACATCCAGAAAAGTTTTGCCGGCAATACCGGTGTGTTTTTCGATATACTCCAGGCGCAACGGGTTGATCTCATGCAGGGCTTTCAGGGGGCCTTTGAAATTCCACCAATCCACGGCATGACGATCAAAATGTGCGATTTCACCGGGATCGATATTTCTGTTGGGTTCGTTCATTATGCTGGAGAATTCACATGGAGCATCGTCTTTGTAATCATTTCAGCTTGCCGTCATACGGGTATCAAACACGTTGATAATACTAAATTACCTCCGTAATTTGTCAAGCAAAATAAAATTGTTACATGCTTTTCCTGCCGGAGCGGGTGGCAAGGGCAATGTTACTAAATACCGCAACAAAAAAACTTGACACAAGACGTTTTTAACGATATAAGACAAATCGCATGATAAATATCCGATTTATTAAGAGGTCAAAATGCGCCTGACAAAAGCCGGTGAATATGCCATACGATGTGTATTGTTTCTCTCGTTTCAGGGAATGAGCGTCGTTGTCAGTAAAAAAGAAATCGCCCGCTGCATGGATATCCCGGCTCAGTTTCTCGGTAAAATTGCCCAGCAACTTGCCAGGGCAGGGATCATAGAGATCGTTCAGGGGTCAAAAGGGGGTTACCGGCTGCTGGTTCCTTCGGAAAAATTGACCATGCTGGATGTGGTGGAAGCGGTTATCGGTGAAATTTATCTCAATGACTGTGTCGTCCGGCCGGAATCATGCAGCCGGATATCTGCCTGCTCTATCCACCGGGTCTGGGAAACGGCCAGAGACCAACTTAGGGAAACCCTCAGACAGGCCAACTTCAAAGGTATCCTGGCCGACAAAAGTTGTACCATTGACCTGATGGAAGCCATGAAACAGTAGTATAATCAGGAGGAAGCATATGGATTTAGTCACCCTGTCACGATTGCAATTTGCATCCACAATTATGTTCCATTTCCTTTTTGTCCCGTTGACACTGGGGCTGTCAATCATTATCGCCTATATGGAAACCCGGTATGTCCAGACCGGGGATGAAACCTATCTAAACATGACCAAATTCTGGGCCAAACTGTTTTTGATCAATTTTGCCGTGGGCGTGGTTACCGGTATCACGCAGGAGTTTCAGTTCGGAACCAACTGGTCTCGCTATTCAGCCTATGTGGGAGATGTATTCGGTTCCCTTCTGGCCATTGAAGCCACTGCCACTTTTTTTCTGGAGTCCACTTTTATCGGTGTCTGGATTTTCGGCTGGAAGAAGCTTTCCAAAAAGGCCCATGCAGGGGTCATGTGGCTGGTGGCCATCGGGTCCAACCTTTCCGCGGTATGGATACTCATCGCCAATGCCTGGATGCAGAGCCCGGTCGGCTTCACCATCCGAAACGGCAGGGCGGAAATGGTGGATTTTGGCGCGGTGATTTCCCAACCGTTCGCCACCTATAAAATCATTCACACTATTAGCTCCGCCCTGGTTCTGGCGAGCTTCTTTATCATGGGCATCAGCGCTTATCATTTGTTGAAAAACCACCACAAGGATTTTTTTACCAAGTCGTTTAGAACCGGTCTGGGTTTTGGTCTCATATTTTCTCTGGTTGTTTTTATCGTGGGGGATATAAACGGCGTGCTGGTGGCTGAAAAACAACCTGCCAAACTGGCAGCCATGGAGTCTTTATGGGAGACAACCGACATGGCACCGGTTTATATGTTTGCCTGGCCGGATCCGGAAAATGAGAAAAATGCTGTTGAAATAGGGGCCATACCCGGTTTTCTCAGTTTGCTGGTCAAGCATGATTTCAACGCAGTGGTTCAAGGCCTCAAGGATTTTCCCAAAGATGAACGACCCCCGGTGCTGGTTACCTCTTTTTCGTTCAAAGGAATGGTGGGCCTGGGAACGATTTTTATCCTCCTGACGGTTTACGGCTGGTTCAAGAGAAAGAAGCTGCTTGAAAACCCGCTGTATCTGAAAATAATGATATTTGCTATTCCACTGCCCTATCTGGCCATCCAGCTCGGATGGATAGTGGCGGAAATTGGCCGTCAGCCGTGGCTCGTTTACGGTGTGTTCAAAACCGCCGCCGGTGCTTCTCCTGTTGCGGTTTCACAGGTGGCTATTTCTCTGGTAGCCTTTATTCTGGTTTACAGTGTTCTGGGTGCTGCCGGGTTCTATCTGATGTTTCAGAAAGCAAAAAAAGGACCGGAGCTCGACTCCGAATAACCAGATCCTAAGATGAGCGTTTCAAATTTTAAGAATATGGGGTTTTTTAGATAACTTGGGAGGATAAAATGGTTTTACAATCGATATGGTTTTTTCTTTGGGGTCTTCTATGGGCACTTTATTTTATGACGGATGGTTTTGACCTGGGTATCGGGGCGCTATACCCGATTCTGGGGAAAACCGATGAAGACAAGAAAACGATGATTAATGCCATAGGCCCTTTGTGGGATGGCAACGAGGTCTGGCTGCTCACTGCGGGCGGTGTGACGTTTGCCGCATTCCCCCTGGTGTACGCGGTGATGTTTTCCTCCCTTTACACCGCATTGATGCTGATCCTATTTGCTTTGATCATTCGTGGCGTTTCTTTTGAGTTTCGCAATAAAATCGACCATCCCGTATGGGTTAAGGTCTGGGACACTTGCATCTTCATCGGTAGTATTGTTCCGGCCATTCTTTTCGGGGTGGCATTTGCCAATATATTTCAGGGAATCCCCTTTGACGATGAGGGGATTTATCAGGGGACCTTGTTTACCCTGTTGAATCCTTACGGCCTGTTGGGCGGTGTGTTGTTCCTGCTGCTTTTTGTGCAGCATGGTGCCAACTGGATTATTATCAGGAGTGAGGGGGATTTACATGACCGTGCGGTCAAGATCGCAAAGGGCATATGGCCGGTCTTGCTGGCGGTTGCCGTGATATTTTTTGTGGCCTCCTGGTTTGCCACACCACTCTACCAGAATTATCTTACCCGTCCCATACTGTTTGTTGTGATTATCGTCACAGTCGTCGCCCTGCTGTGTGTTCGCCTATTCCTGAATCAGGAGAACGGGTTCAAAGCCTGGTTCGCTTCCGCCCTGACCATTGTCGGGGCAATCTTTTTCGGCATAATCGGGCTGTTTCCAAACCTGTTTCCATCCAGCATCAATCCGGATTACAGCCTTTCTGCCTACAATGCCTCTTCCAGCCCGCTGACCCTTAAGGTTATGCTGGTGGTGGTGATCCTCATTCTTCCGCTTGTACTTGCATATCAGATCTGGGCCTACAATCTGTTTAAGGGCAAGGTTAAGCAGGAAGATTTTATGTATTAAAAGAGAAAGGGTTGGAGTAATGTCAGGTTGCTTTAACTTCTTTGAATGGCTCTTGGGCGAAGATTGCATCCAATCTGTCCTTTTTAGAAAAGAATGCATTATGCAAGCACTCATAATCTTTTAAATCAAACGTCTCTTTACACTGTATGGCATCGGTTTTTCATGATTAAGGCATTTGAAAAAGCACCGGCATCTTTGTTGGCACCATTTAATTATATGTCACTCATCTGGGCTACGATTCTTGGGTTTTTCCTGTTTGGAGAGCTACCGGATGGCTGGACCATCTTTGGGGCGGCCATCATTGTGTCGAGCGGTCTTTATCTTGTTAGACGAGAATCCAACCTCGCTGCCGCTTAACTATTTGCAAATGATTTCATCATAATTGTGCCCTGTACGCGCAAAGACCATCGATACAGAGGCGCTGAGATGGAATAAAACAATCTACCGTAAAAAAAGGGAAAGGGTGGATTCTGTCGTATGGAACCACCCTTCAACTGTGATAATTTTCGCACATCGTTAATTTTTCAGAGTCCTGATAACTGCAACATAATAGGAGAAATCTGTAACGTAAAGCTGGCGATATTTTTCTGTCACTGGAATGCTTTGTTAATCATTAATTTTCTAATTAATTGTTGTGACGATGCATTATATGACAGTCTGGAGATGATGTATTAGTGATGTTTCGTTCACAAATGTTAAATCATACATACTCGTCATACCTTGTGCTTGTTCCTGACTCAGACCAAACACACAAATAACAAACTGATTTTTATTGATTTTTAGTTTTTTCCGTAATGACAAATATTTATCAATATCTTGGCGAAATTCTCCTGATTTGCATTCTATGCAAATGGGAGTATTTTTCTCCGTTAAACAGAATAAATCAAGCTCATTAGAATTGCCTTCAGTGAAGGTGATTTTTAAACCCCTAGTGCACGCAGGTGCAATTTTTTGTTCACTAAAAAACTCTAACAACTTCATTAGTGTAAACCACTCCATCCATATGCCGTTAAAAAAACTTTTGATTTGTGGCGCTTTTTGTAGGGTGATACGAATTACTTTATCCTTTTTTTGATAGTAATATTTAGCGACGAATGAATAATCATGTAGTTCTTTACAAAAGGATACGATTTGTTGGATTTCTTGAGGACTTTTCTTCGCTAATTCTATCTTGACATTTGTGTAGTTTTTATTCTGTACATATTTAATTTGGCTAATCACATAATTAAGTACACTAAAATTATTACCAATTAGCAGAGCTATCTCATCAAAAAAACCTGTAGTATCAGCAGCATCTGGATTTACATTAATTTGGATTTTTCGTTGATCAAACCATTGTATAATTGGTTCTATGCTGTTAGTTTGTGTTAAAACATTTGTGTTGTGTATATCAATTTCCTCAAATAAAATATTTTCAACAATTTCATTGGCTGAACTATCTTCTGAGGATAATTGTCGTAGATTTTGTATTTCTTTGTTTAGGGCAATATATTTTTTAATTAAGGCTTTTAGGAATAAAACAGTATCGTGGATGGGTGTAATCTGGTCACATTTTGGGCATTTAACAGATTTCCCAAGATAATTACTTCCAACTTCTCGAATGTGACCGCATTTGTTGCATCTAAAAATAGCCATGATTATTCCACTCTTATGCTATTAAATTGTGAGATTTATTTAAGGTTAACATTAATATTGTATAGACGTCTTATTAACATCCCTAATTAGGACAAAAACTAGCCAATTTCAATCTACCATTTAATTTGGGGTCTCACGCTAAAGCTGAAAACCCGGATTACAGATTAATGGAGATAAGACGGTTAGATAAAATTGAAGATATCATCTCAGTGCTGATAAGCAACAGTTCATTCCGTGAATCCACCTTCTCTCATTACTGCACTTTTCTTGAAGTGCGCCATGCCCGTTTTCATCTTCCGAAATCCGTGTTTTTGATAGAATCCTTCTTTTCCGGGTGATGCATACAGAATGGCATTGCAGTGGGATATCCGAGATAAGATGTGGTCCATGATCGTCTTTCCAAACCCCTTCCCTTGGTATTCTGGAAGAACCGCACAATCATAAAATTAGCGGCATTGGATTTAGGCTGTAGGTTGTTGGGAGCCTTTTGCTGATCGCGTTCAGCGATCCTCGGACCCTTGAAACCTCCACCCCTCAGGTTTTCCACCCCTCAAGTTCTCCACTCCTCTCACCCTCTTTCTATTAGCGCCTTATATCTCGGACTGGTTTTCAGCAGGGCGTCATGCCTGCCCCGGGCAATAATCCGCCCCTGATCCATTAGAATGATATCGTCGAATTGATCAAGATCTGTGATTCGGTGGGTGATGACCAAGAGGGTGTGTGCCTGAGACGCCTGGAACAACGCATGCATCATTTTCTGCTCTGTAATCCGGTCCAGCCCTTCGGTGGGTTCATCCAATACCCAGATGGGGGCATCCTGTAAAAACATCCGGGCCAGACTCAATCGACGGGCCTGGCCGCCGGAGAGGCCGCTGCCACCTTCCCCTATCCAGCTATCCAATCCCTGGGGAAGTGTTTCGACCCAATCGAGCAGTTGTGCCTTTTCCAGCGCTGATTTCAACGCTGTTTCGTCAGCCTCGGGTCGGGCCAATAAAAGGTTTTTACGCAAGGTGGTATGAAACAGATGGGCTTGCTGGGAAACAACTCCGATGGTCCGCCGCAAATCTGACTCGGCAAAGGTTTTAAGATCATGGCCGCCGACATGAATACTTCCCTTTACCGGATTCCAGAATCGTACCAGTAGGTTGAAAAGGGTCGATTTGCCGGCACCCGTCTCACCCAGAATGGCCACGCGTTGGCCCTGCTCTATGCGCAGGTCAACCCCTTCAAGAACCCATGGGTCGGAATTCCCATAGTGGAAATTAACATTTTTAAAGTGAATATTGTAGCGTTCGATAGGAGCGCCTGAAACGTCCGGGAAGAGGACGACTGGGGGTGCATCCACAAGCTCGAGCAGTCTCCCGGCGGCCTCTTTCGTTTGTCCGAGATACTGATAGGCGGCGGGCAGTGGTGAAAGTGCTTCGAAAGATGCCAATACAGCAAAACCGACCAACGCCAGGTTGGCACCGTCCAGCATACCTCGACCAACCTGGTGAACCCCGATGTATAAACAGGCCAGTGTTGCCATGCCTGTCAACAGGGTAGCTCCAGCGAGTGATAAACCCCGGATATGACTCATTTGGCCTTGGATGTGGATCAATGCGTCGCTCTCCTTCTCAAGCGTATTCAC
>Ga0164313_10005099_pt1 | contig 11653 bp, 10 predicted proteins | sample GuaBasSedimGuay4_FD_113735 | JGI IMG/M metagenome (GOLD analysis project Ga0164313, IMG submission 113735) | Subseafloor sediment microbial communities from Guaymas Basin, Gulf of California, Mexico - Guay4, Core 4569-4, 0-3 cm | ecosystem: Environmental > Aquatic > Marine > Hydrothermal vents...
ACCAGCAAACAGGCCTGGTGTCCCGACCGGGAGGAACATGCGGCCCGCGGAATTATTCGGGCTGTGGGGAATCGTGATGTAGTCGCAGTCCGAGGAGCTGCCGCACTCCTGTTCGAGGTGGTCGAGAAGATCCCAATAGTCCTCGGACTCGCCGAGTGAGAACACATCCTCCGGAAGATCATTGCCGACGAAGAGCACATTACGGTGCATCATCGAGCCATTGATCTGCGGGCTATGCTCGTACGCGGCGAAGGTGGTGAAGGTGCACGGCTCGTTCTCCGCTTCGGCGTCCGCGATGACCTGTTGCCAAGCTTCGCTTCGCGGCGCGCGGTCGGGGAAGAGCGCCAGAATCACTTCGGGGTCGATGTCGTTCATTCCCATGATGAACTGGTCGATATTGTCGAGGACGGTCTGCTCGGCGAACCCACAGCTCTGAGCAGGGACGTCGCGGCGACATTGATCGTCGAACAAACCCAAGAACTCGGCGTGGTCGCTCACGGCGGTGAAATCGAGTGGCCGATCGAGTTGCCTGGTCTCGCAGGGAACGGTTCGGTCATCGCAGGCGATGTCGACGGTGCCGCCTTTCGCGAACTGGTAGGCTTCGCGCGGACCGGCCAGCGAGTTGAACCAGAAGCTGTCGAGCGACAAGCGGGTGTGCACGTGGGTGTCTCCCCAGAGCACGCGCAGGCCTTGGTCGATGTCGTCGCAGATTACCTGACCGGCGCCGCCCGTTCCGCCGGCGCCACATAGTTCGCCTGTGCACGCGCCGGCGCCCGAATCCTTGGTGCATCCAAACGAAAGCATGCCGAGCGCGCACGCGACAATCCATAGCTGTTTCATCCCAAGATCCATCCCAAGCTTCGTTCGAAGCACCAATAGGCAGTGAGAGTGCCAATGCCATAGATAATGGCTCTGTCGAAGAAGGAACCACGACCGGCAACTAGGTGGCGCCTTCCTGCGATCGAACTAGCCACCCCAATGGCTGAGGCTGCCACCAGGACAATGATGATCTGTCCCACTTCAACGCCGAGGTTGAACAGCAAGAGGGGTGCGGCGATGCCCTCCGGCGGGAGGCCGATTTTGGCCAGCGCGCCAGCAAAGCCAAAACCGTGGAGAAGCCCGAAGGCCACTGCGACGATCCACGGAAAGCGCATGGTCAGGGTAGACCGATCGTCGCGAGCGAGCTCGACCGCCAACAGCAGAACGCTGAGCGCGATGACCAACTCGGTTGGTGCCGGAGCCAACCTGACGAGGCCGAGGGTCGCTGCGGCTAGTGTGACGCTGTGGCCGACCGTGAACGCGGTAATTGTTGCCAACATCGTCTTGAAGACAGCGCGTCGGCCGTACGGTGAGCGGGTCCGCCAGACGATCAGCAACAAGGCCAACACGAAGAAGACGTGATCAAAGCCGGAAAGAATGTGCTCGATGCCGAGCGGAAGGTAACCGGCATTGCTATCGAGGCCTGGCGAGCTCAGCGCGCCGAGTCGTGTGGTCGGAAGTCCTCGCCGCACGACCGTGCTCCACCCGTGCGTGTTGGGCGACCGGAACTCGACCAAGGCCTCACCCAAGATGGTGTTGAAGCCTAGTAGCTCGATCTCCATACCGGTCAGTGGGCGCTCACACCGAATCGCCCATCGTTCGATCACACCGTCGTTTCGCGTGATCTTGGTCGGCGCCGTAAGCTCCTCGCATCCGTCGGCAAAGCGCACGCTCAGACCAGGCGTGTTGCCCTCGACTCGTGGGAGCTTGATCAATACGTCCGCTTCGTGATCATCCGCGGTCTCGATGCTGACAAACGCCGCGGCGAGACCGTGCGCTCTGACATCGGCGCTGCTCGCCAGGACGATGCAGGCCAGGATCGCACAGTGGACCCGCATCATTCTGGCGCCTCGGGCGAATACCGGGCTCGCAGTTTCGTCAGCGCTTCCTCGTTGTGACGGGCGCGCTCGGCCCGCAGCCAGTCTCGTTCGACCTTGTCGCGCACCGTTTCAAGCTTAGGCGCCTCTGCTGAGCTTCGACTACTGACGTACACCAGGTGAAGCCCATAGGAGGACTTTACCGGCCCCGACCACTGTTCGAGCGGAACGTCGTCGATGCTTTGCGTGAACGCCTGCCCGAAGGCGCGTGTGATCTCGCTGGCGGTCGCGTCGTCAAACGCGCTTCCACGGAAGAAAGGGTCACCGTCTACCGTGGCATCCGGATTCTCCTCGAGCGCCTCCAACGCGCACCGGGCGGCTGCGCCAAGCTCTGTACCCCGTTGTCCACGGCTGAAGAAGCGCTGCGTGAAGCTCGTCGTCGAGGGCAGTGCAAACTCGTCTGGGTTCCGTTTGAGCCAGGCTTGGAGCTGGGCGTCTGTCGGAGGCTCGATCCGATACGTGTCTTCAAGAAAGAAGCGCATCCGTTGCACGAGGCGCCGCCGAACGATGGTGTCGTTTTGGTCGAGGCCGAGCTCGATGGCGCGTCTGTACAAGATCTCGTCTTCGACCCACTCCTGGACGAGCGCGGCTTCTTCCTTGGCATCGGGGAGGGCGCCCTTGGCCGCAAACCAGTCTTGGCGAATCTGTTCGATCGGCGCATTCGCTGGGGCGACGTACTCTGACGGCGGAGCCCCAAACAGAACGCGGTGCATAAGAAACGCGAGTCCTCCGAGCACTACGAAGTGCAGCAGCGGCTCGCGCCACCAAGTTCTGCGGCCTTCGGTCACAAGTCGAGCTTATCCCACATTCGCGTCCCTGGTCGCCGCGGAGAACGAGTGAGCTTTTAGGTGGCCTCCAACCCGGCGATTACCGCTGGGTCGTGGACCTGCTAGCCTGGCGGAGCCGAAAACTGGGACGATGGCATTGGGGCATGAACAGGCAGGCGATGGGGCGCCGGTTGCGGAGGAACGACCATGACCACGACTGCACTGCTCACCGGTGCCGCGGGTAAAGTTGGCAAGTACGTCATCGGGGCGCTGGCCCGGCGTGGCATCCAGGTGGTGGCAACCGATATCGTCTCGAAGGGGATTCCCGACGATATTCGCTTCGAGGCTTGCGACCTCACCGATGCTGCTGCGGTGCGCCGCCTCGTCTCGCTCGTGAAGCCCGACGTCGTCGTGCATTGCGCGGCGGTTGTTGCTCCGATCTCGTATGCCGAGCCCGAGCTTGCTGAAGCGGTAAACCTCGGCGGCACCCGGCATCTGATCGACGCGACGAAGACGCACGCGCCTGACGCGTTCTTTGCTTTTGTGTCGAGCTACGCGGCGTTTGGGCCTTGCGCGCCGGGCGATCCGATTCGGCGCTCTACGGATCCGTGCTGGCCCGACGACAACTACGGCCTGCAGAAGCTCACGGCCGAGAGCTGGTTGCAGTATTCGGGTTTGCGCCAGTGCTCGCTCCGGCTCGGCGCGGTGATGGACCTCGACAACCTCATGCCGGCGCACCCGAGCTACCGTCCGTTCATCTTCATGGTGTCGCTGGACCAGCCCGAGCACGGGGTCGACGTGCGGGACGCGGCGCGCGCGATCGCCTCGGCGGCTGTCCAGCAGCCTGACGGCCATCTGCTCCTGATCGGTGGCGACGATTCGTGGAAGGTGCCGGCGCGCCAGCTGCGAGGGGAGATGTTTGGGGCGATGGGGTTGTCCATGCCGCCTGAGAAGGCGTTTCGGCCGGGCGCAGACCCCTCCGTAAAAGACGGCTGGTTCTACGAATGCTGGATGGATGAGAAGTACAGCGAGCAACTCCTCGGCTTCCAGCGGATCTCTCGGGCCGCCTTCATGGACGAGCTCCGCAAACGCTACTGGGTGCAAAGGCTCGCCTTACTCCCCGTCCGCCCGTTCGTCTCCCGAACCTTGACTGCGGCCTCTCCCTACACTGGAAGACGCGCTATCAAGCCGGGGCCAACCTTGTGGAACGACGTCTTCCGAGTCTACGACCTCCCCTTCGAAGTAGCCCGCAACCGCAGCAGTCAACCCCCACCGCCATCCCCCTTCGTGTAGAAAAGGGGCTCACTCCGTGGCGCGCAGCCGAGCTAAGACTGCCTCGGTGAATGCCGGTCGCAGATAGAATCCGCGCGGCATCGTCCATTGTACGGCGCCTTCCTCGTCGGGCGCTCGACGACGGCTCCTCCCGTGCGGGGCTTTCGGGCGCACCTGCAACACCTCGCCGAGGTGGCCGGTGATCTCTTCGACGTCGCCGGCGGCGATCATTTCGGCAAGCCGCTCCCAGTCGGTGCGCAACAATCGCTGCTCTTCCGGAGTCGGTGCCCACAGGTACGCGCGTCCGACTCTCCGGTCGCGGAGCGGGGTATCCGACGCCGCCTCGACCGGAACGAACAGCACCTTCGATAGCTTCTTGAGAACGGTGCTCCGCTCCCAATCGGTGTCCGCCATCGCAGCGAGCGAAATCGAGCAGACGAAAGTCGACTCCTTCGGCTTCCCTCCCGCATCCAGCGGAATGGTTTTGAGCTCGATCCCGAGCTCCACGAAGTCCGGCTCCGCGCGCGACCCCGCCGTCGCGCCGAGGGCCTTCTCGAGAATCTGCCCGGCGATCCCTTTTGCGCGGACCGATTCATCCGGCACCTCGACACCAACGCACGCGCCAAGCTCGCCGAGCGTGAGCCCCGCAACGTCCCACGCGCGGGAAAGCAGTTCCGCTTCCGATTCAGGGGGCCCGATTAGCCCTTTAGAAAAGGGGACTGTCCCCTTTTTCATTAGTGGAGCTCGCAGACTTTGGTGCCGAAGAGGCGTTCTAGGCCGGTGAGGAGGGCGTCGCTTGGGTCTACGAAGAGGCCGGTTTCTGCGAGGTTGATGCGCCAGTCTCCTGGGGAGCTGAGTTCGAGGGTGACGGGGCAGGGGCCTGGGTATTGTTCGAGCATGGAGCGGAGGGAGTCGAGCTTGGCGCGGTCGATCGTTTCGACGGCGAGGCGGACGGTGATTGCGGTGGTGCGTTCCTGGAGGGCCTCGCTGAGCAGGGTGGCTTCTTCGAGAAGGATCTTGGCTTCGGGTGCGGCGCTGTCGTCGTTGCGATCTTGCTCGTGCTTGACTCGGCCGGTCAGGAGGATGGGTTCACCCGACTGTAGAGCCTCGCGAATGCCGTCTTTTTCGAGCGGCTTTGGGCGGACGATTACTTCGACGCGGCCGAGCGAATCCTCGATGTGGAAGAACGCCATGGTGTGACCCATCTTCGTGCGGCGTTCGCGGTAGCCCTCGACCGTGCCGCCGACTGTGATCTGCCGGTGGTTGCCGAGCTGGGCCAAACTTTCGGTCGTCGCATCGCAGAAGCGAAGCAGCTCGCCTCGATAGCGGTCGAGTGGATGTCCCGACACATAGAACCCGAGCGTTCCTTTTTCCCGCGAAAGCTGATCGCGCGAGTCCCACGGGTTGAGCACAGGAAAGCTTCCGCCTGGGTGCTCGTAGGCCTCCGCATCTTCTTCGCCGCCCATCAGACCGAACAGGCTCTCCTGACCGCTCGAGCGCTCCGCCTGGATGCGCTTGCCTCGCTCAATCGACTGTTCAATCGCCACGAACGACTGCGAGCGATGCACCTGGATGGCGCTGTGAACCGTGTCGAACGCCCCGCATTGCACAAGGGCCTCGATGACGCCCTTGTTCACCCGACGCAAATCGACACGGGCGCAAAAGTCGAAGAGGTCGACGAAAGGCCGCTCGTGCGGCTCGCCGCCTTCTTCCTCGGGGTCACCCTGTCGCGCCTCGAGAATCGCCTCGACCGCTCCCGTGCCCACGCCCTTGATGGCGCCGAGCCCAAATCGAATCTTGGGCCCCATTGGATCGTGCACGTCGCCGTTGTAGCAAACCGGTTTGTGACGAAGCCGTGCGATATCTTGTGCGTCGTCCGGCGCGTAGACGACGGTGAACTCGATCTCGGACTCGTTGACGTCCGGAGGCAACACCGTGATCCCCATCGATCGCGCCTCGGCGACGGTGCGGACGACCTTGTCAATCTTCTCTTTATCAGCCGTCAGCGTCGCGCACGTGAACTCGACCGGAAAGTGCGTCTTGAGATATGCGGTCTGATACGTGATCAGAGCGTACGCTGCCGAGTGACTCTTGTTGAAGCCGTACCCTGCGAAGTACGCCATCAAGTCGAAGACCTCTTCGGCCTTTTCCTGTGTGTGGCCGCGCCCGGTAGCCCCCTCGATGAAGATGGCTTTTTGCTTGTCCATCTCGGACGCCTTCTTCTTGCCCATCGCGCGCCGCAACAGATCCGCGCCTCCGAGTGAGTAACCGGCCATCTCCTGCGCGATCTGCATCACCTGTTCCTGATAGACGATGACGCCTCGGGTCTCGCGCAGGATTCCTTCGAGGGAGGGATGCGGATATTCGACCTGTTGCCGCCCGTGCTTGCGATGAACGAAGTCCTTGTCCATCTGCGCGCCCATGGGGCCGGGCCGGTAGAGTGCGACCGCAGCGACGATGTCATCGAACCGATCGGGCCGGAGCTGTTTGAACAAGTTCTGCATGCCGCTCGATTCGAGCTGGAACACATTGGTGGTCTCGCCCGACTGCAACAGCGCGTAGGTCGCGTCGTCGTCCATCGGGACCTGGTCGATTCGGAACGGAGTCCCCTGGCGGTCTGGGCGGCGGTCGATCAGCTTCGTCGCGATGTCGATCACCGTCAGCGTGCGAAGCCCGAGGAAGTCGAACTTCACCAGGCCCGCTGCCTCGACGTCATCCTTGTGATACTGCGTGACGTAGACGTTTGGCTCGGGGCAGAACACGGGCACGTGGTCCCAAATCGGACCCTCGCTTATCACGACGCCCGCGGCGTGCATCCCTGCGTGGCGAGTCAGGTTCTCGAGGGCCTGCGCGGTGTCGAGCAGCTCGTGCGCTTGTTCGTCTTGTTCGTACGCGGTCTTGAGTCGCGCCTCTTGCTCGAGGGCATCGCTGATCGGCACACTCTTGCCGCCAACCGGCTCCGGAATCATCGTGGCGATCAACCCGGCTTCGCTCGGCGTCATTCCCATCACGCGTCCCACGTCTCGCACGACACTGCGGCTCTTGAGCTGATGGAAGGTCGCGATCTGACCGACGCTCGCCTGTCCGTACTTGTCGCGCACGTACTGAATGACCCGGTCGCGTTGATCCATGCAAAAATCGATGTCGAAGTCCGGCATCGACACGCGCTCTGGGTTCAGGAACCGCTCGAACAGAAGCCCGTGTGTGATCGGGTTCAAGTCGGTGATGCGAAGCGCCCACGCGACCAACGAGCCGGCGCCCGACCCGCGCCCCGGGCCCACCGGCACGCCGTTGTCCTTCGCCCAGTTGATGAAGTCTTGAACGATGAGGAAGTAACCGGCGAAGCCCATCTTCAAGATGACGTCGAGCTCCAGCTCGAGCCTGCTGTGATACGAATTTTCTTCGAAGGTCTCGCCGCGGTCCCGCATCTCGACCATGCGCCGTCCTAGACCGGCAACCGACAGCGCTCGCAGGTAGTCTTCCTCGCTCGCACCGCCGGGCACCGAAAAACGGGGAAGCTTCGGATCTGCGAGCGGGGTGGCCTGGCCGGCGCACATCTCCGCGATCAAAAGCGTGTTCTTCGCCGCATCGGGAACGTGCGCGAAGAGGTTGAGCATCTGCTCCGGCGTCTTCAGATAGAGCTCCGAAGAGTGGTGATGCACCGCTTCCATCTCGCGAACGCTACGTCCCGCGCCGATGCACTGAAGCACGAGTTGCGCATGCGCAGATTGGCGCTCGAGGTAGTGGCAGTCGTTGGTGCCGACCAGCGGAAGTTCGAGCTCTTTGGCGAGCCGGCCCAAGACCTCATTGAGCGGACGGTTCTCTGGGAAGCCATGATCCTGAAGTTCGACGAAGAAATGGCCGGGGTCGAACGAGTCGCGCAGCTTCGCGATCGCTTCACGCCCGACTTCGGGCCCCTTGTTGAGAATCTCCTGCGCCACGTATCCACCCATGCACGCGCTCAGGCCGACGATTCCCTTGTTGTGCTTCTGCAGCACCTCGAAGTCGATACGCGGCTGGTCGTAGACAGCCATTCCGTCGACCCAGCCGGTGCTGACCAAACGCACGAGGTTCTGGTAGCCCTCCTGCGAGGTCGCGAGCAGCAACAGATGATGCAGCTCGTGGTTCTGCGGATCTCGGCGGTCGCCCGAGGTGAAGCTCACTTCGCACCCGAGGATCGGCTTCACGTCGGTCCCTTGGCACGCTCGCACGAGCTGCACGGCGCCAAACATATTGCCGTTGTCGGTGAGCGCGACTGCCGGCATCTCCATCTTGCCCACGCTCTCGACGAGCTGCGGAATCCGGATGGCGCCGTCCAACATCGAGAACTCGCTGTGAACGTGCAGGTGAACGAATTCGGCCGCCATGAGCGGGTTGACTCTACTGTGCCCGCCGGAGGGGATCCACCGGACTTTCGCTCATAAGAGCAGGTCGAGTAGGGCGCCGATGTGTGCGCGCCGCCGCTTTCGGTCTTCTTCGCTGAAGCGATTCTCACCGAAGAGCTGCTTGATCACCGGATCGCGGAAGAAGTACACGACCAGCGCGCCAAGTATCGACACGTATACATCTCGGGGGTCCCGGCCGGAATCGCTCGCGGGAGGCGCGTTGGCCGTGAGTGTGGCGAGCGCGGCCGACATCGTGTCGTAGAAGGCTTTCATCGACCGTTCCATGCGATCGTCTCCCGACGCCATCTCCCAGAGCATGATCCTCACCTGGTTCGGGTGGGTCCAGAACAGATCGAAGCTCTCCAACACCAGCTCCCGCGCCGTCAGGAGGTTGCCGCCGGCGAGGAGCCCCTCGAACAGCTGCTGGTGCCGCCCCAAGAGGCGGCCGAGGACTTCTTCGTAGAGCCTGTCTTTGGAGTCGAAGTAGTAGTGAAGCAGCCCGTGGGTCACCCCGGCGCGCTTGGCGATGGCGACCATGCGCGTGCCGTGAAAGCCGTGGTCGGCAAACTCGTCCTCGGCAGCGTCTAGAATGGTCGCCCGGGTTCGTTCCGGGTCGGCATCTTTAGGGCGCGCCATTGCTACGATTCATCGCCAGTGAAGTACGCGGTCGCTGCTTCGTACGCGCGCGCAAAGTCGTTGTCGAACGGGTCGTCGATTTCGTACAAGAAGCCGCCGAAGGCGAGGAGAGCAGCGATGATCACTCCGGCCCCCGCGGTAACGGGCACCCAGAACCCCAGGCCTCTACGAATGAACCGAGGCGCGCGCACACCGAGCGCAGCGAGCGCGACCGGAATCCCATAGAACGCGTGGTACAGGCCCGCGATTCCGAGCAGTCCGTAATACGGATAGAACCACCACGGCGCGAAATGCATCGAGAACGAGACGCCACCAAAAAAGGGCGGCGCGTCGGCGAGAAGGGCCGGGAGCCGGGTTGCTCCGATATGGCCGAAGATGAAGATCGCGAGGTAGTACGCTGCGTAGCGATGGAGCCGAAGGCGTAGCGGCGGCTTCGCTTTGGACCTCCGCCTGGACCGCATCCGAAGAACCCCGCTCACGATGTGGACGACGAGCGTCGCGATCAGCGCGACCTCGAGGACCGGCGACTGGTACACACTTCGGGCGGCCATCTGGAAGCGGTCGTAGAGGTCGGCGCCGATGACAGCGAGGGCAGTGTTGGTGAGGTGGACCAGAGCGAACAGGGAAAAGAGCAACCCCGAAACGGCCTGCACCTGGGCGAGTCTTGCATTATTCACAAGAGTGTTAGTAACAGCACTGTCAATAACTGTCCAGCCCAGCGTTCCAGATGCCGTACCCCGGCTTGCACGGTGGGTCCCTCGTGCTACTCCGGGCGCTCCCCAGCCCAGAAAAACTGGTGTTTAGGGGCCATGGTGCACGTGATGAGCAAGTCCCCACTCTCGATTGTAAAAGAGCGCTTCGGAGATGATCCGAAGAAGGCGAAAGAACAACTGGTTGCTGCCGTGAAGAAGGTTGCTGGCAAGGACCTTTGGCTGGACCGCCTGAATGAGGAAAAAGGCCTCCAGCACGTGTCGAACCGCAAGCTGCTCCATCTGGAGCAGATCTTTGCGGCGGTCAGCAAAGAGGCCGGATCCCGGGACGAGCTCATCGGTAAAATCGCGAAGCTGCAGGGCCGCGCAAAGGACGAGGACTACGTCGCTCGTTTGGGCGAGGAGTCGACTCCGAGCTTGTGGGATCGGTACCAGTCGGTACAATCCAACTCTTCCGGGAATCCCGGATCGCACTGAAGCACCGCCTCGGCATAACGCCGCGTCGGCTGCACAGTGAAAGAGTTGGCCATGAGTAACAGACTTTTCTGCGGGGGGCTCGCCTGGGCCACGACCACTGAGGACCTTCAGGAGGCCTTCGCGCCGTTTGGCGAAGTCACCGATGCGAAAGTCGTGAGCGATCGCGAGACCGGCCGTTCGCGAGGCTTCGGATTCGTGACGTTCACCACGGAAGAGGCCGCTGCGTCAGCGCGCGACCAAATGGACGGTGCCTCGCTTGGCGGTCGTACCATTCGCGTCGACCTTGCGCGTGAGCGTCAGGGCGGCGGCGGTGGCGGCGGCGGTGGTGGTGGTGGTGGTGGTGGTGGTGGCGGCTACCGACGCTAACCGTTCATCGTTGTAGCAAGCCGAAGTACCAAGACAGGATTGCGTCTCCTGCGAGCAGGTACTCCAGCGCGCCGAGCGCGAGAAACGGCCCGAACGGCAGCTTGAGCGCCCCGACATGACTGGCGTCGGCCTCTTCAGGCGCTTCGAGCACCTCGCCATCGATGACACGTTCTTCGATGTCCGGGGTGAGCTTGCGTCCGGTGACCAGCGCGAAGGCCGCGAAGACGAGCCCCTGTAGCGAGCCAGCGACGACGCTGAAGAGTGCGCCTTTCCATCCGAGGAATGCGCCGATCATCAACAAGAGCTTCGAGTCCCCTTCGCCCATGCCTCGGCGGCCAGCGATGCGTTCGTAGCCCCAGACGAAGATCACCTGAACGAACAGATACGCGGCGCCGGCGCCCACGGCTGCGGACCAAAGCCCGGGCTCAGTTCGAAACGGCGCGCTCACTAGGCCGAGCGCAGCGCACGGCAAACTCACTTCGTCGGGGATCTCCATCCATTCGAGATCGACGAAAGTGGCGATCAGGAGGCCTCCCGCGAAGACGAAGTACAGGAGGGTTTCGATGGATGCGTGGAGGAGCAGCGTTCCGGGTTCCGCTCGCACGACCCAGAGCTCGGCGATCGCGACACACAGAACCGCAGCGAGGAGCTCGACCAACGGGTAGCGGGGCGAAATCGACGTCCCGCAACAGGACGCCTTCCCGCGCAAGAAGAGCCAGCCCACAATCGGCACGTTGTTCCATGCTCGGATCGGCGTGCCGCACCCGGGGCAATGGCTCGGCGGCGTGACGACGGACATCCCCCGAGGCCAGCGATAGATAGCGACATTGAAGAAGCTCCCCCACGCCGCACCCCAGGCAAAGGCCATCAGCCAAATGAACCAGCGCGCCACATCCCCCGCAAGCATCCCCCAATGCTACCAGCGAAAGGGGGACTGTCCCCTTTTTGCGCCCTAGTTGCAGGACTCCGCCGGGGATGCGATTCAGAAGCCACCCATGACCGGCGACCAAACAAGATCAGCCCTCCGCGACTGCAAGCGATTGGTAGTCAAAATCGGCAGCCGCGCGCTGTGCGCCGAAGGGGGGCGGTTTGCCCAGGTGGCCGAGCAGGTCGCCACGCAGGTC
>Ga0164313_10005100_pt1 | contig 11651 bp, 7 predicted proteins | sample GuaBasSedimGuay4_FD_113735 | JGI IMG/M metagenome (GOLD analysis project Ga0164313, IMG submission 113735) | Subseafloor sediment microbial communities from Guaymas Basin, Gulf of California, Mexico - Guay4, Core 4569-4, 0-3 cm | ecosystem: Environmental > Aquatic > Marine > Hydrothermal vents >...
CCCGACGCATCGGCGGGGGGACGCGAGGAGCTTGCGACGAGCAGGGGGCTGCCTTCGCAGGGAGGGGGGCCGATTTGGGGGCACCAGCAGGTTCCCAGGTGGCAGTTGTGTCCGGGATCGATGGTGTCAAGGCGCCCCTCTGACCCTTCGGGCCATCTCCCCCACTGCGTGGTGGAGAGTGTCAGAGAGCCCTGCTTGCACCTTCACCCAGATCGTGGACACAGGCGACACCTGGAATCCCGGACCCACCATGAGATTTCGCCATTGAACGTAACCACAAACCCAGTGGATCCCGGCTCAGGGGGAGGCAGAGCCCTACCTGCTGATCCTCTAAGGACTGAGGCACGTTGTAACGACGACTCCTGTCTATGGAATCGCGTGGACCGTTGTGCCGATGGGGGTCCATTCGTAGAGCGCCTTCGCCTTGGCATCGGCCTGGCGGACGCAGCCTCCGGAGAGGTGAGTTCCGAGCTGGCCCTCGGTCTGCATCGGCCGACCGTTCGAGTACCTAGGGATCGAGTGGAATCCGTACGACCACTGGTTGCCCCACGTGTACGGCCTCACGAAACGCACCATGTGCTTCATGGTGATTCCGCCGTACGGTGCCCATGCGTTGACCGACTTGGAGAACACCTTGTAGGTCGCGTAGTGGGGGATGCCCACTCGCCCGGATACGAGGTAGGTGTCGTGGAGCGTCTCGTCCGCGTCGATCAGCCAGACGCGTTGCTGAGAGTTCGAGTAGATGATGCGCTTCCCGCTACCGACCTGGGGGTACGGAGGTGGCGGACGCTCCGGTGGCACCATCGGGGTGAGATGGAGAGCGCGGCCCATGAACACGGCCATCTGTGCACGCGGGAGGCTGTCGGTGGGGCAGTAGGAACCGGTCCGACAACCGGAGGTGATGCCTTCCGCTGCGATTGCCTCGATGTCGGCTTCGAACTCGCTCCCGTCATCATCGGAGAAGTGATCGCCGGCTACGGCCGGGAGATCGAAGGCACGAGTGATGAACGCTGCCATCTCTCCCCGCGTGACCCTCCGATCCGGGCAGAACGCGTCGTTCGCCGGTGGGTTGCAGCCTCTCGTGATTCCGGCGGCTGCCAGTGCATCGATGGCTGCTCTGTGCACCGACTCGGACGTGTCCGTGAACACGCGCGACGGCGCGGACGGGAGGTCGAGCGCTCGAACGAAGATCGATGCCATCTCTGCTCGAGTGAGAATCCGTTCGGGGCAGAACTTGTCGTTTGTCGGTGGGTTGCATCCCTTGGTGACACCGGCCGCTGCGATGGCTTCGATGAAGCCCTCTTCGGCGAGAAGGTCGTCGTCGACGAACGTTCCTCCGGGAGGAAGTTCCTCAGCGAGCGCTGAAGCCGCCGGTACAACCGATAGCACCATCACTGTGAGTGCGATGACGATCAAGAGTCGTCGAATAATCCCCAACACGTCGCCTCCATTCGCGTTCCGTAGTGGGAGTATCGACGGATCGGGCCACTCTCTCAAGTCAATCGATGAGAAGATCGAGAGATCAGGCGGGATCAAGTGTGGCGTAGACATCGATGAGGTGCTGTTTCTCGACGGACCAATTGTATCGAGTCGTCGCCCGTTCGAGGCCTGCGGAGTAGCGGTCCGGGTCGGTGAGGATCGTCTGGATCGCTGAGGCGAGGGCCTCCGAGTCCTCTGCGTCACACACTTCGCCGATCTGCTCCTCAGTCACGATTCGACCGATCTGGGGCGAGTCAGAGCCCACAACCGGGATGCCGGCCATCGCGTACTCGAACAGCTTGTTCGGCAGCGATGTGTTGTACGACACGGATGAATTGACGATGTTGGCGAGGCCTATGTCCGCAGAAGCCGAGTACGAGATCAGTTCATGGTTCGGGACCGGTCCGAAGAACTTGACCTTGTCGGTCAGGTTGCGCTGTTCGACGAGGTTCTCAAGGACGGGGCGGTGGTGGCCGTATCCGATCACGACCAGGACGACACGATCCAGTCTGACGACGGCTTCGATGGCAGGTTCGATGCCGCGGTTCTCCTGGATCGACCCTTGATAGATGACGACTCGATCCTCAGGGTCGATCCCTAGTTCGGATCGCAGGTCCTTCGAACGGTCGATCTCCGTGGGTTCGGGAACGTTCAAGACGGTCACGGTCGGGTCGGGAAGTGTTCCATACAGATTGCGATCCCAGCCGATCCAGGACGGACTGGCGACGATCATCGCATCCACGTCGGGGAGGTAACGACCCTCCTCGGCCTGCGCTTTGCGCTTGCCGTCCTCCGTCATACGGTTGCGTTCGGTCTGGAGTTCGTGGGAGTCGTAGACGAGCTTCGCTCCAGTCTTCGACTTACATCGGACCCCGACACTCAGGGTGTTCAGATCGTGGCAGTGGAAGACATCCGCACCCGATGCCAGACCGATCTGAGCCATCCTCTGGTCGATCGCTTGATGCTTGAGCCACTGGCTCTGATGACCGAGCAGTCTCTTGGCCATCCAGGTGAGGCGGCGAGCGGATCGAAGGACGACGCGCAGCAGCCGGGTCGTGCCTCTCACCCAGAAGTCCTTGATCGGTCCGGGGGTGACTTCCGGCGGCTCGATCGTCGGCTCGTCCGGCTCGACGGAGCTCCCGGGCGCCGCCGTCGATGGCGCGGTGAGCGTCCCGAGTTCCCGTACCCGGGCCTTGTCGTATGGGTCGCCGGTGAGCCGAGCGTGGCGCGACTCAATCGTCGTCGCGTACCAGCGGGCGAGCCGGTTCGCCTCCGGGATTCCGAATCCCGACCGCGGCACCCGAACCACGTGGATTCCGTCCCCGGTGGTCTCCTCCACAGGAGTGACCCTGGGGACGAAGATGGCCACAACGGTGACGTCGTGTCCTGCGTCGATGAGGGTCTTCGCTTCCTTGGTGACGCGTGCGTCGTACTCGAATGAGTTCTTCACGAACATGCAGATCTTCACCGGCGCAAGTATGGCACCGTGGCGAACGCGGGTAGCGTGTTGTCCTATGGACGATCAACTGCGCGCCGAGCAGCTCGAACAGGCGCTGCGAGACGAACGAGCGGAGCGTGAGACGGCGCAGCTCCGCGCTACGAAGATGGCGGCACGTGCCGACATCTGGGAGCAACGCGCTATCGAGAGGGCAGCGCGCATCGAACGCCTTGTTGCCGAGCGAGATCGGCTCGTTGCCGAGCGTGAGCGGCTGCGCACCGTCGGTGGCTGGCTCAGCGCACGACGGGGTCGTCCTCTCTTGCGATCGTCATCCGATTCCCCGCAATCACTTCCGAAGACCTCGACTCCGCCAGCGACACCCGCCGTGGAGCAGACCGTTGTGTCACAACGCCGGCCGACGTTCCCAGCGATACAGGTCGTCGCGATCACGACAGATCCACATGTGAACGTCATACTCGATGAGACCGACGCGGTTCGTCTCGATGATGACCCGGGCGCGCTCGCCCGTGCTGATCTGGTCGTGGTTGAGCCTTCCGCACTCGAGCAACTGGAGGGTTCGCTGAACGATCGCTTCCTGGCCTGGCTCGAAGCACCCGGACGACAGCCGCTGGCGTTGATCACCGATCGAGATCAGCGGAGTGAAGTTGCCATGGGCCGAGCCGACCTCAGGATCGATCGTGAATGGCTGCCGGGTCGAGATGAAGATTCGAGCGAGTGGTCGCTTCGAACCAGCTTCGATCCGATCCGCTGGTCCCCGGCCGTCCCGATCGAGGAAGGATCCCTGGAGCTTCCCGACCAATTCGACCGCATGCTCGTCGGCGACCGACTCTCCCGCCTTGTCATCAGGGCAGAGTTTGATTCGGCACAGCCCTGGATGGTTGCGCTCGCGGCCGCGGGAACTCCGTTTGTGGCTCCGGGGGATGCCGTGGACGATGAGTCCGCTGATCGCTCCGGAAGCTTGCTCCGTCGCGAGATCTATGAGCAGCGAGCTCCGTGGATCGTCGCGAAGAGTCTGCTCGAGCGCGCCGGTGTGGGTTGTGACGCTGCGATTCCGAAGGTAGCCGGGATTCTCGTCTCCAATCGCCCGGAGCGCATCGTCGGCGCTATCGACCAGTTCGGACGCCAGACCTATCAGCGAAAGGAGCTCGTCATAGGATGCCACGGGTTCTCGAGCGAGATCGTGTCAACTGCCGTCGAGCGGTTGGACGGCGGTTGTGCGGTGACGGTGCTCGAGTTCGATCCTGCTGAACCGCTCGGGCGGTGTCTCAACGCGGCTATCGATACCACGGGGGCCGAGGTTCTGGCGAAGATCGACGACGATGATCACTACGGTCCCGGCTACCTCGAGGACGCCGTTCAGGCGACGCGGTATGCACAAGCGCCGCTCGTCGGCAAGGGAGCCACGTTCACATATCTCGAGAGCCGCGACGAGACTTACCTGCGTCGTCCGTCGATCAGTGAGCGCTTCTACAACGGATCGCCGACCGGAGCCTCCCTCGTATTCGCACGGCACCTCTGGGAACGGGTCGCGTTTCCCCATCGAACGCTCGGAGAGGATCTCGCGTTCGTTCGCGGGGCCAAGCTTCTCGGTGTCCAGCCGTATGCAACGTCTCCGTGGGAGTTCGTGTACCACCGGGCGATCACCGGCAACACGTGGGACGCCATCGACGAGGTCTTCCTCGAAGGCTCGGTACTCGCCTGGGCCGGCAACAACCCGGGCCACGCCGACCTTACGCCGTCATGAAGATCTGCCTCGTCGCCACGGGGGACGTTCCGTCGAATCCTCGACTGATGACCCTTGTCGGAAACCTCACTCGATCCGGACATGACACGTGGATCGTCTGTGCCGGGAGGGCAAGATCCACCGATCCAGACAACATCGTTCGTCTTCCCAGCCGAGTGCCGGATGGCAAGGGCAAGGTCCGGCGGACGCTCCGACAGCTCCAACCGTTGGCTGTTCGGCAACGCTCATTGCATCGGCGATTGGTGTCGGCGACCGTGGCGCTCGATCCGGACCTCATCTACGCGGCGAGCGCGGGTGTTGTTCCCGTCGCTGTCAAAGCGGCCGACCGGTGCAACGCCGCCGTCTCTCGCGATCCCCGATTTCCCGATGCCGGTGATCGAGACATCGTGCGTTTGGCGCCCGGCGACCTGCGATACAGTTCATCTCCTGCCGGTGACGGGGCGCTGTTCCACACGCTTGCCGACGATCGGGAGAGTTGGACACCTGCTGAGGGAAGACACACCGGAACGGTCGTCGTCATCGCCTACCGATTCACCGAAACGAACCCCGGCCGCTATCTGCGAAGTGCCCTCGAACGTGCCGGTGTCGACGTTCGACACGTCGGCGATCATCTCGACTGGTCGACGATCGGCAGCGACGTGGACTTCGTCGTGTTCGTCGAGTCGCCGTACCCCGCCATCGAGGTCACGGGAGACAACCCGGGGATCCCGGTACTGCTGTGGGCCCACCACGGTGAACACCACACCGGAACCCATCTCCGACTGATCAGGAGATACGGGGTCCACGCTGTGCTTCTCGCCCACTCATGGCACCTCGCACATCACTATCCGGTGCCGGTGAATCGTTTCCCCTTCGCAGTGGCTCCTGAGATGACAGATGACCCCGAACCGTGGCCCTCGCGTCCGTTCGATGTCGCGTTCGTGGGGAGCCTGGGCACAGGTTCGGGCCCATACGACGCCCGGCGAAAGCTGCTCACCTCATTGGGGGAAGCGTTTCCAAGCGACCGGGTGCGGTTCACCGACGCCGCATCGCCCGAGGAGATGGCCCGCATCTACGATCGGGCAAAGGTCGTGGTCAACGACGGGGGAGACCGGCACTATCCGATCACGATGAGGGTCTTCGAGTCCATCGGTTCGGGAGCGCTGCTGGTCACCGACGATGCGCCCGGGCTGTCGTGTCTGTTCACGGTCGACCGACATTACGTCGTTCTCGATGTGGATCACCCGGGAGAGCAGGTTCGTCGGCTCACAGAAGGGCAGACTCCCGGCGGCCAGATCGCCGACTCGGCTCACCAGCACGCACTCGGGAGACATCTCTACGATCACCGCGTCGACGATCTCATCGAGATCGCGAAGCAGACATCCCCGGCTGAGATACCGGGGTGGGAACGGCCGATCAACGTCTCTGACCTTGCCGAAGCGATCGATGAATATGTTGAGATCTCGACGGTGGCCGCATACGGCGCACGACATCTTCGCGACGAATTGCCGCTTCGATCGGTGTGGCTGGATCCAACCCCGGGAGTCCGACGGTACGACGCCGTCGTCATCGGCGATGCCTGCGATGTCGATGTTGAGGACGCCGTCGCAGACGCCGCTCGGTATGTTGTCATCGGTGACCTCGCCGACAGCGGAGTCGATCTGGATCTGATCGTCAACACCCCGGATCGGCATGTGCAGGTGGTGGAGAGCCACAACGTGGTTATCGTCGATCTTGGAACACCCGGCTATCGCATCCCGCCCGTCAAGGAGAACTGATGAGACCCGAGCGATTGGTGGCTCCGGGGAACGACTATCGGAAGTTGCGGTCGAGGCCGGATGCTCCGATGCCTTCGGTTGCGGTCGTGATCCCGGTCTACAACAGACCACAGTTGCTCGCGAACGTGCTCGCCGGCCTGACCCGTCAGTCGTTTCAGCCTCCGTTCGACGTAGTCGTCATCGACGACGGTTCCGAGGAAGACATCGGCGAAGTCGTAGACCGCTTCTCTTCACGATTGGACATTCGCCTGCTCATCCAGGAGCGCGACGGGTTCGGCCTCGCAAGGGCGAGGAACCTCGGCATGGCCTCCGTTGCCTCGGACATCGTTGCATTTCTCGACGGCGACTGCATACCGGGGGAGGACTGGCTCGAGAGGCACATGGAGTGGCATCGGAAGGCATCGAATCTCGTCGTCACAGGCTCTCGACGGCATATCGGAATCCTCCTCGACCCGGAACTGATCGCAAGAGGGGCCGCGAATCTGCACGACCTCGCAGCGCCGGACGAGACGCCGCGTGACGATTTCGAACCAGACGATTGGCGAAGCATCGTGTACCGACGATCCCAGAGACTCCTGCTGGGTGACGCGGGCTTCAGGGCTGCGATCGGTGGGAACTCGTCGATGCCGCTCGAGATGGTTCTGGAGGCGGGCGGGGCCTCCGAGGACTTCCGGGCATGGGGCGGCGAAGACACCGAGATGGCCTGGCGTTTGTGGAACAACGGCGCATTCGTTGTGCCCGAGGACCGGGCGATCATCTACCACCAGACATATCACGATGCACCGGACGGTGACGACCAACGCCGTGTCGCTCGCAACGCTGCACTCGCTCTCATCGCCGACCGTGTTCCACACGGCTTCTACCGGAAGGAGCCTTCACATCTCCATACGGTGCCGAGGGTTTCCTGGCTCGTCACGGTGGAGAGCGACAAGGAGGTCACCGAAGCCTGGACCGACTTCTCACGTCTGTCCTACCTGGACACCGAACTCATTCTCATCGGAGATAGCGAAGCCCTGCGGAGCCGGGCGTCGACCGCCGCGGTCTCGCGCGACCTGTCGATCGCGTCAACGTTCGGCGATGCCGTGAGCAAGGCGAAGGGAGAGGTACTCGCGATCGTCGATGCCCGCGCCCGGTTCGACCGGCGCCTCCTCGCTCGAGCGATGAGACGGTACAACGATCCCCGGGTCTCGGCGGTACATGTCGCCTACCAGACAGGTGACACCCGAATCCTCCGGCTCCGGGATCTTCGCGACGTCGACGCCACCGACGGACGGTCCGGGCTTCCGTTCTTCGCCCTCATCAGCCGCCGGGAGGTCATGAAAGATCGTGAGGCCCTCAGCGACACCAGAAAAGCGTGGAACGGAGCGCTTGATCGGTCGAATATCGAGCTCCTGCTCAGCGATCTTGTGGATGTCCCCATCGACGTCGGCCAAGATCGACGTGAACGGCTGCCGGGGCCGGCAGAGGCCAGAGCCGCCGGTCTGTCTGCGTTCACCCGTGAACTGCGCCAGTCGATCGGATCACGGGAGAGCACATCTCGTCCTACTCACACCGGTAGCGGTCAGTCTGAAGCCGTCGACCGAGAGGCGGCCGACCAGCGGATCGGCATCGAATACGTGGGGCTCGCCGGTCACAAGAACCTGGGCGACGACGCCATGCTCGAAGCGATTCGGGGAACGATGCCGTGGGCGGAGATCGGAACGGGCCTGGCGAACCCGAAGGCCGTCATGCTCGGGGGTGGCACGCTGCTCAACGCAGGCAACTACTACCTGAACAAGGTGCGACGTGTTGACGGACCGAATCTGGAACGAATCGTCTTCGGAACCGGAGTGAGGAGCGAGGCGTATTGGGGGATCACGGAGCAGCTCGACGACTGGGACCCGTTCCTCCGCTCGGCACTGAGCGTTGGCGTGCGGGGCCCGGATTCGCTCGCTGCGATGCGGGCATGGGGGTACGACGGGTCGGTGGAGGTTGTTGGAGATTCTGCGTTGCTGCTCGAACGGCCGGACGGTGTCGAGCGTGTTGACGGTCGGGTGGTGTTGTGTCCTGTTCATACCGGTGGAGAGTGCTGGGGCGGCGACGATCAGACAGTCTTCGACGAATTCGCACGGACGATCAGCCGTCTGAAGAACGACGGGCGTGACGTGGTGATGATGACCGCGTTCCCCGGTGATGATCGGTGGGCGATCGAGATCATGCGCCGGTCCGGTCATCCGGATCTGGACTACCTAGCGGGGTACGAAGACCTGGATACGACACTCCGACTGCTTGCCTCTGCAGACCTTGTGATCGGAGAGCGCCTCCACGCCGTGGTCCTCGCTGCGGCGATGGGCACTCCGTTCGTCGCTGTCGAATACCGCCCGAAGCTCCGAGACTTCGTGAAGTCCGTCGGCACCGAGGAAGCCATCGTCCGCACCGACGAGATGCCACGACTCGAGGCGGCGATCTCCCACCGGCTCGATTCCAGAGAAGACGCCGGTGAACGCGTTGCCGAGATGCGAGACAAACTTCGAAGCCGTGCCGATGACTTCGCTCGACAGCTTGGCGCTGCCGGGCCCTCATGATGCGACGGATCCTGATCCTGAGCCATCCGAGAAGTGGCTCGAGTTGGCTCGGATCAGTGATCGCCAACTCCGATCGTGTGCGGTACCTGAGAGAACCTGTGCTCCAATCTCGTCTCGACACAGTTTCCGATCCATTCTGCGCCTCATCCGGATTGACCCGGAGTGAGCGACGCAACCTCCGCTCTGTGATCGACCGAACATTTGCTACGAACGATCGGGAGATCCTCGTTGTCAAAGAAGTCACCCCTCTGCTGCTCGACGACTTCCTCGAGGTTGAAGGTCTGGAGGTTGTTTATCTGCAACGTCATCCGCTCGCCATTGCCGCGAGCCACGTTGCGTTGGGTTGGTTGCCGAGGGAGACGATGGTGGATCGGGCAGGCATCTCATCGAGCGCTCGGCACATCCTCCAGGGACTCTGGGATTCGAGCTCTGATCTGGTTCGACTTGTCGCGTACTACGGAGCCGTCGAGTCGTCGATCGATCCGACGTTTCAACAACGGCGAGCCGTCACCGTTCGCTATGAAGACCTCGTCAGTGGTCATCTGGGCGATCTGAAGGGGCTGTTCTCCGACATCGGGGTTTCGAACTCGGCGTTCGCATCCCCGGCGATCGACGACGAGCGGGAGGATGCCTACGGAGTCGGTACCAATCGCTCCGTCACGGACCGATCTGCATTGACGCCCGAGGACGTGGAAGAGTCGAGAGCGGCCTGGATGCGATTCCATCCCACGGCATACCGTCGAGACGCAGCGTGGGAAGAGTTCGTCGCCGAGGATTGAACGGACCGGTCGGCCGAGAAGGTGCCTCACCTCGCCTGCTGGTCTCTGCGAATCGTGAGAACTGAGAGAGTCTCCACGAGGACGTTCTCGCAACTGCGATGGGTCCCGATCATGGCAGTTGATCCTGTGACGCACGTCAGAGCAACGTGGCGTATCAGTGCTAAACGCGGACTCCGTCCACGATCGTCGCCTGTCGCCTGTCGCCTGTCGCCTGTCGCCTGTCGCCTGTCGCCTGTCGCCTGTCGGTCAGAGGTCGAGTTGTGCTGCGACTTCCGCGAGGAGCTCACTGGTTGAGACGCCTTCGGTCGATTGGATACCGACCGCGTCAACAACCGGCACCCACTGGACGGTCATGAGCGCGGTCAGCTTGGATGTCGTCACGTAGTTGCCCTCATGGCACAGGTTGATCCGGTGCGTGCCGGCGGGGACCTCCGCGGCACCGGTGACACTTACGCTTTGGATCGAGCGCAGTGCGGTGACGAGATACATCCCGGAGCCCGGCACGAACCCGGAGGACTCGCACGCGCCGGGTCGGTCGATCTCGAGCCACAGTGTGCCGTGCTGGTCGGCAGTGTTCCGGGATGCGAAGACGGATGCGTTCACAAGAAGCGCACCACCGTCGGCGGGCGCCTCGAACCCGGTAATCGACAAGAGAGGTGCGAAATTCGGGTTGACGGACAACGCGGTGACGCCGACCGACGCAGCGGTGCTGAGAATCTCTGCTGCGTCCTTGCCGTCCAGTTCGTCGGCGTCGGCGGCTTTGCCGTCGATGGCAAGGTAGTCGGCGTCGTGATTGTGGCCGGATCCGGCGAACGCGGTCGAATCCATGCCGTCCAGCGTGTCTGCGTTGTCGGCTTCGATGGCGGTAGCGGCATCGACGATCTGGTTGACCGCCAGGCGGTGCATGAACGCCGACATCTGTTCGCGGGTGACGTTGTTCTTTGGGCAGAACTTGTCATTGGTCGGCGGATTGCACCCGGCCGTAACGCCGGTGTCTTTCATCCATTGGATGTCGGCGACGAAGAGACTGTCATCTTCGACGTCGGTGAAGCCTCCCGCGGCGATGGCCGCTGCGGGGACGAGGAAGAGTGCGAATGCTGCCACGAGTAGCAGGATTCGGCCGGAAGTTCGATGCATGGTTACCCCCTTCAGGTGAACCGATCGATCGGTCCGCGCTCAGAGTGCGCGGGTCGCGGTTTACCTTATCAAGCGGATTCGAACGCCCAACCTACCGACTGTGGTGCGGGTGTGAGCGATCTGGACGGCCGCCGTTGGAGATCGATCCTGCCGACGATATGACCATGCTTGAGATCCGATGCATGGCTACCCCCTTCGGGTGAACCTACCGATCGGCCCGTGCCGCACATGCACGGGTTGCCATCGATTCTCAGTTCCATAGTTGCGGCCTCAGATGCGACCTGATTCCATATGGGTGCGGTCGCTCTTCCGGCATCCGCGCACTCGTGGAACCGCTCGAACAAGCGGTTCCACGAGAACACGTTCAACGAAGCTCGCTTCTCAACTATGGCCGGACGTTCCCCGGGGAGCCGTCGACCTCAGCCGAGGACTCCCGAGGGGATCGCCTCATCGTTGTTGCTGCTTCCTCTGTTTCTACATTTACGATTGCTCGTTAGAGGACGCGTCCCCTCCACCGCCCAGGACCCCGGCCACGCTACCGAACGGCGTGAAGATGGCGTTCGCCGAATGGTCGTACAGAAACACGCCCGACCCACCGGATACCGAGATGGTGATCTCGGAGGTTCCGGCTGGTATCTCGACGCCCGACGAAAGGCTGATCGTGTTGAAGAAGGCGCTGTCGCCGAAAACTCCGAAGGCGGAACTACCGCGTGCGATGGTCGTGCCATCGAC
>Ga0164313_10005101_pt1 | contig 11650 bp, 7 predicted proteins | sample GuaBasSedimGuay4_FD_113735 | JGI IMG/M metagenome (GOLD analysis project Ga0164313, IMG submission 113735) | Subseafloor sediment microbial communities from Guaymas Basin, Gulf of California, Mexico - Guay4, Core 4569-4, 0-3 cm | ecosystem: Environmental > Aquatic > Marine > Hydrothermal vents >...
CATATTGATGTATACTCCCTTCCCAATTACCATACCACTAATATGAATAAACTTGATAGGGTCCCATACAAATATGGAATTATAGGCTATCGTAGCGGAATTTAGGCGCTTTGTCCCTCACCTCAAGCAAGCTCGGCACACATCGAGTAGGGAATAAAACCAGCAATATGCTGATTTTATCTCGCTCTCACACCAGCGTACGTGTGACGTACTGAGCGGTTTCTTGAAAGATTAAACAATAGTTAGTGTGTAGGCAATATAAGCCAATTTCGTCGAGCCAAGCAACATTCATAGCTTCATGAGCCGGGAGGAGGGACCAACATAAGTTATGTACTGTATTTGGAGAAAGCAAAAGAAATAGATGAACCTTTAGGGGTATATCATGAAACTTTTAGAATTGGTTATAGACATTTGATTCTTAGCCTACTTTTTTGGACCTTTGAGTAAAGACGTCCCAATGAGAAAGAGAATCTTTGTCGTCTTAGCTGCTACTTTCTTTACAGTTTGTGGCTTTGCACAAATTGCCTTAGAACCAAGTGTTCTTGCATCAGGAGGAGGATATGCAGAAACTGAAACCATGAGCATCTCATGGACCTTAGGGGAGCTAGTCACTGCCACTCTAACAGGAGGAGATATGATCCTCACTCAAGGCTTCCAACAACCTGCTGACATTGGAACTGGCATTAGTGCAAAAGAGTTGAACTTGCAAATCACTGCCTATCCAAACCCGGTAGCAGATGTCCTATTTGTAAAGTTTGATATTGACAGGACAAAAGAGTTTTGGATAGAGATACAAGATGTGACAGGTCGGGTGATTAGCCTTGAGCAACACAAGGAAGTCTTTCCCGGAGATATCGTACAGATAAATACTTCCAACTTCACCTATGGAGTTTACTTCTTAAAGGTCTTCACCCCCGATAGAGAGCAAAGCCAGGTCTTGAGCATAAGGAAGCTCTAATAGTTCTTACCCCCTTTTAAATCCTAGTTTAGGCCCCCTGTAGGTATGAGCGTATAGAGCATATCTCATCTGAGTGAGGTGATACCCTACCTGGAGGGAGAAAGTCGATGTACAGTGATACCTGAAGGGTGCCTTATTAGGATTAGATCAGTCACTTACTAATATAAATCGGAGTTGTCATTGTAAAAGTCACAATGAAGAAGAGTAACGATAGCAAACAACTACCCTCTTACTTACAGGAAATACTTTTACCTTGAGGAGAAGGGATTATTGATTCTTCCTACAGGCATAATAAACTCCCAGCGGAAGGGCTGAGGCTTCAGGTGCAAATCAATAAAATCTATTTTATTTTGGAATATGTCAATGAACCTTCCCATAGTGGCTCCCAGGTAATATTCGTGCCTCTTCCATACCACGAATATTTAAACATGGTTGGTGAGGGAAATTCATGAACTGTTAAAAAATGAGCATGCGTTGGCGAATCGGAAGGGAATCTTTCCGATACCCATTTTTTCTCGGTTACAAATCTCCCAATATCATGTGTCGTCCGACCATCTTCCCAGACACCAGTATAAACTATAGTCTTGCGGTCGGCGCTAAAACCAACTACGGTAACGCCTTCATCATAAACCTTGCCATCTGATTTCCATTCAAATTGACATAGTATTCCTTCGCCAATAGGGGTACATGTCATTTGTACTATACTATCCTCACCTATGCTTACTTCCCAGGTGCCTATTATTTGTTTGACAAGTTTTACCTGGTCAAGTTCTTCAGTTGAGGTCTGAGAGTGGAGGTTTATTGAGAAGCAAGAAAGAAGTGAAATGCTTAGAAGTAGGTTAATTGATTTTTTCATGATAAATGATTTTTTGGGGTTAGACTATAGATGAGACGTATAAGTCAAGTATTTTGTTGACATATAAGGATTTGACAGCATTAAAACAGCCCCATCCTATATTCTACAGCAAATGTCCGATTAGATTAAAATAGTCGGTACTATTCTTACACTATCATAACTACCACACTACTGTCCTATTCAAATAATACCCTCATAATCTAATAGCTGTGTGAAGAGGGGGGTAAAACTGTATATAACATTATAATGTTTGGCCCGCCGCAATACGGAGAGACTTTGTCTGCTTCTTGCTGTATTAAAGAATTCTTTCTTGAACACTGTTACATCAAGAATAAGTGTATTTTGAGACCGCTGTGTAAGCGTAGAGCGGCGATCTCCCCACCAGACACACAAACCCCCACTGAGGGGGTAAAAGTGGCTCCTACACGATATTTCAGAAACATCTCAATCCTGGTGGTGACAAAGGATGCAGGGGATTCTAGGAAGTGTTGATGTTGTTGAATCCTAATAGTAAATAACCTCCAAAGAAAGTCTCCTAAAAGCTCCCACAGCCCCAATCTAATCTCAGGGGAACCAAAGTACCACTTAAGGGAGAAAGTGGCTCCTACACCATACCTTCAGTTGACCTTGTAGCTCACATAATAAATTGAGAAAATGGGCGCCCAGCTTATCGGAAGAATCTTTAGTAATCCTGGAGGGGGTATTATTCAATAGTGGTAGTCGATTCTCCGCAACCCACCCCGTCAAGAATTCTCACAGCGGTTGCTAAATAAAGCAATAAACAGCACCTATCACCGCACCTCCCAAAAAGAAAAACCCTCCAACTTATTGAAAGCTAAAGGGTTTTTGAACGATTAAGCGGTCCGGACGGGACTCGAACCCGCGACCTCCGGCGTGACAGGCCGGCATTCTAACCAAACTGAACTACCGGACCGTAATCTATTGATGGCTATGGTTATTCTTTTTAAGAACGTGCATCATTCAAATGCGTCGCAAAAATAGATGATTTTTTTAATTCAGCAAAACAAATTAAATAAATATTTATTCCCGAATGAATGACCTGCCCCAACATCTCTGGATAAGGCAAACATCATTTATATGGTTGTTTAATAGAATATGAGCATTTTCCTGGAATAGACACGGGCTCCCTGGATCATCTGCATCACATAAATACCTTCCTGTGGGCCTTTTCCCGTATGATGAGGAAAAGCTATCTCCACCTGATGATCACCAGCATCGGCCGGTAGATCCTGCCATGTGCCCACCAGCATGCCACTTAGGTTGTAAAGCCGGACAGAAATAGGGCCTGGCGAATCCAGCTGATAGCTCATATGCAAGTTGGCAGAGTGCTTGTTGTACATGATCCGGAACTGCATGGAGGGAGCTATCTGATCAGGAAGAGCTGTAATGAAATCCTGGAAGACCCCATCTTTTAATCTGCATGCTCCTGCCCCAGTACCAAACCACACCGATCCGTCCAGGTCAAAACCAATGTCATATACTGTGTCATTAAGCAATCCATCTTCAGTGGTATAAGAGGTCCATACTCCTTCGGCCAGATTAGAGACACCTCCGAAAGTACCGAACCACATTCCTCCTTCAGGATCTTCAGCTATGGAAATCACCTCATTATGAACAAGTCCTTCATCGGTTGAGTAGAGATCCCATCCCTCCTTTGCAAAGTAATCCGTGTGAGTCTGCACTCCCACCTCTGTACCAAAATACTGGATCTCTTCTCCTTTTACCTTCACGCTCTTAATATCAGTGGAGAATGGGGAAGTTCCATAGTCGCCATCCCACCTGGAGGCACCTGTAATCCCGTCCACGCCCGAGATCAGCCTGCCAATTCCTCCATCCTGTGCAATGTAAAGGGTATCACCATAGAGATCCATTTTGCGAACCGGAGTGCCAAACATGCTGAAATAGTAGTCTGGAAACAGAATGGAATCCATGGTCCCGTCGTGAAAATGTGTGATGCCTCCTTCGGATCCAAAAAACTTTCCATGACGCGAATCTATAACCATGTGAGACACCTCATTATCAATCAATCCTTGCTCGGTGGTATAACTGGTGGACCCGGTGATCCCGTCTGTATCAATTAAGACTACAGAAATGCCTTCCGACGTGGCAACCCACAATTCATTGCCGTAATCGGTCTCGTCAAATATAAGGGCGTTTACCTGGTTTCCCACCAGGTAGTCTGCATCTGTATAGTAACGCCAGGTGAGGTTATTGTATCTGCATAATCCCCTGCTGGTCCCGAACCACTTTACTCCTTCACTGTCCACATAGATGGCTTTTACTTTAAAAGCAGGATCAGTTAAAGATTCCATGTGCCGCGACTCCTGGTTACGTGCTGTAAAGGATAGACCCATTATCAGCAAGAACATAAGTATATATGGAGCTCTCTTCACTATTGTCTATTGATTAATAAGGTATGATTTTCACTGCCAGCCTGGAACTTTAACATGTAATATCCACAGGGTAATTCACCCAGTTCCATATTCAGAGCCCCTTCTCCACCCGATAATTGTGTGGTAAAATGGGTGACCAATTTTCTACCGGCCATATCGTACACCTCAAGTGCCACTGGTCCGGAGTATCCTGATGCCAGGTTTAAATCTACATGAATCAGGTCTGTGAAAGGATTGGGATAAGCAATCAGTTCCGCCTTTACCTGCTCCTTCTCAATTCCAACGATTTGGGTACTGATCATCAGAGAAACAGAGGCTTCAAATTCACCATCAGTTGCGACCACCTCAACAGGAGCCTCTCCTTCAAAGGAGGCACTGGCAATGACCTTCAATACCTGATCGTTCACTGTAAAAGAAAGCTCTGTTTGGTCGCAGTTAACTGTATAAGTAAGGGGATCTCCATCAGGATCGGTGAATATATCCAGCAGGTTGTCATGGACCACCAGCTCTGTATTCAACTCCACGATTTCATAATCTTCAATAAGACCGGTTACTTCAACCGCATGATTCAAGCTGGTTTTATCGTTGATTAACCTGATCCGGCCAAACCCATCTGCATTCTGCCAGTGATCGTTAAACGATTCCTCAGGAACCCAGACCGATCCAAAGAAATTATCCCTGTCTGTTCCCTGTGTATCATTATCGCAATAGGCCATGCTCATGCCCATCTCCTTATTGCCGGTAAGTGCCACTCTGGAGGCTTCAGGACTGGTGTGACTATAGGTATCTCCATAAACACCTATGGCAAATTCATAATAGTACTTGTTCCCAACCCTTTTGATGGTCAGTTCAGGAAGGTGATTTGCATAATCCATAGTGGCCCAATCAGCCCCCAGATCACAGGCATGAAATAGAGATGCTGAACCTCCATCTTCTGGCGCATTTGCCACCAGGTGGTAAGCAAATGCATTTTCATCCAGGGTGTGATCTCCACCGGACATATCTTCATCCAGGAAGAGTTCTACCACATCGAAATTGTGATATCCCTTTTCCGGAAATACATATCCATCCACAAATGCATCATCGGTGATTTCCACCAGGTAGTAGACCAGATTCTCTGCTTCTGACCAGCTCACCTTAAACCGTCCGAAGAAGTCGGAGGAGTCGATCTGTTCTCCCCAGCTGATCCAGGTTTGGTCGATGTTATACCACTGTGCGTTCAGCCAGCAGTCATCTGCAGGATCCCCATCAATAACTGGTATGGTCTCTGCTTCCAGGGCATTGATGGTATTGCTAACCAGTGATTTTGGAGCGATCAGCTCAATCCCATAATCATAACCCAGGTTCCGGGAATACTGCATATCCACTTCGTTATTCCAGTGTTCATGAACACCCATGCTCCCCATGGGCGTACCGTCTCCTTCCGGATCGTAGATGATCCCGTCGGGCCAGTTCCTGGAATCGGCTGCCTGGTGCAGGTGGTCATCCACCCCTCCGTACCAGGGCCTGTTCAATCCGGGAGCCTGCTCGTTATCATCAAGATCAGGATCGTGGGGTGTATTGAACTCAGTTTTTAATAGATCAAAACAGACAGACTCCAGGGCCACCGCATCCTGTGCTGCCAGAATGGAGTTGGGCCAGTCGCCATTAAAGGGTGCCATATTCCACTTCACCGGTCGGGAGACTGCTTCAGGACCTCCCCACAAACCTTCTACAATAAATAGAACCGTATTTCCTCCCAGCTTCTCGTGCCCCATGATATCTGTGAGTACCCTGTACATGCCATATTCGTTTCGGATGGGATCCAGCACATCATTATCCACATAGCATACCAGTCCGTTATGCAGTGGCCAGGCTCCCCGGTCATTGGTATGAGATCCAAAGTGATTTTTTGCAGTTAGAGTTACCCCTGCCCTTGCATGAGCCTTTAATGTGGAGAGGTTGACCAGGTAGTTGGCACTCTCCATCTCGGTCCAGAGGTGATCAGTATCCTCCGGATCTATAAGGCTTCCCTTATCGGACCAAACGATGACAGGCTCGGGGGATTTGGAGATGAGGGTTCTTCCCAGATCGGAATGATCCTTGTCCACGTACTTAACATTGGGGAAAACCGCTACCATCTGGTCGTAGTTGTCCTTGAAGATGTGCGCATTGGGATCTCCAATCAGGATATCCTCCTGGGCCACTCCATACACATTTACCAGCTGCTCTAATATGGCAATCACCATGGGCCCCGTGGTCTCCGAATTGCTGTACTTTACCCTTTGCCATGCCTTATCTGTTTTAAAAGATAGATCAGATGAATTGCTGAGCCAGCCTCCTGCTCCCTGATTGATCTTTATAAAGATCTTCTCACCGTGCTGATAACTGACTTCGCCCAGTCCTTTCCTGTTATTAAAGTCAATAAAGAGTTTATCCCAGGCAGTTTGCACATCATAGGTGCCTGTGAGCTTGGTTACCACATCATCCATCATCCGGTTAATCACATCCTGGTTGTTGTTCTTGGCCAGGTGGTACCCATCAGGTTCCAGGTCAGGATTCTCATAATTGAGCTCATTGGTACAATTCTCGTTAGTCGCTGCGGTATCCCACTCCCAGACCACACGCCCCGGAAAAATTCCCAGCTCCTCTCCCATGGGCTGGTTAGCGGGGAAGTCAGATGGATCTGCCCCTGTGTTAGCCAGGGTATCTGCACTGAGTTTCTCCGGGAAGATGTTTGAAGAGAAGGCAAATAGGACAAGTGCGCCTAGAAATGCCCCGGCAGCCATTAGGTATCGGGTTTTGTGGAAGAACAGGCGGGAGCGTTTAAATAGCATAGCCGAGCCTGTGATGGACAACAGATAGATCACAAAACTGGACATAAAGGGGGCTGCTGCCCTCATGCAAGGGTAACCTGCGCGGGAGGGCTTGGGAACCACACGGATAAGGAACCACACAGTGGATGCAATCCCTGTGATAAAAAAGATGACCTTATAAGGCATCCTGATGCTTCTTAAATGGGTGTAAAGTTTTTGAAACCTCCCTGGAATATCTCCTTCTATTCTCATTTGTTAGCGCTGTTAAGTCAGTGTTAACTGCAAATTAAACCTTTATGGTGATGAACAACCATTCTTTAAAGACTCTGTTCACCTTCAATAGTTGCAGAGGCTCTGGTAACTGTAAAATTAGCAATTCCTTATAAATTGATAACGGTGGTCCGCTGAGTTTGTCACATTACTTTGAGGGATTTATATATCTGATCCACTCGATCACCCGATCGGGCCATGTGGAGAGATGCCCCTGTCCAATGGCCAGTGAGTATCCGTGTCCGCCGTACGGGTAGATATGCAGTTCTGAAGTGACCTGGTTTTCTTTGAGTGCCTTGTAATACTCCAGGCTGTTTTCCACAGGAACCGCCTGATCATCCTCCGAATGGATCAGGATCGCCGGAGGGGTATCAGCAGTAACCTGCAGCTCATTGGAGAAAAGCCGAACCAGGTCGGGATCGGGATCGGTACCAAGTAAGGCCTCCCTGGATCCCTTGTGGGTAATCTCGTCTGCAAAAGAGATGACCGGATACATCAGTATGGAAAAGTCGGGCCGACAGCTCTCCTTTTCAACCGGATCGGAGCTTGCAGGATCACCAGCATCGTAATGGGTGGATAGTGTGGAAGCCAGGTGACCACCGGCTGAGAAACCCATGATTCCAATTTTTCCGGGATCTACATTCCACTTATCTGCATTGGATCTGACCAGCCTCATGGCGCGTTGTGCATCCATCAATGGGGACTTATGGGGGACAATATTGCTTTTAGAACCGGGCAGTCGGTATTTCAGTACAAATGCAGCAATTCCCTGGGAGTTAAGCCAGCGTGCAATATCACTGCCCTCCCAATCATAGGCAAGGATCCCATAACCTCCTCCCGGACAGATCACCACAGCCTCTCCTGTGGTATTCTTTTTCGATGGTAGGAAAACTGCAATGTCAGGCATCTGCACATTTCTTACCCTGACAATATCGGCAGTATCCCATATGGTTACTTCACCGGTCTCTTTGTAGTTGGGCGGATCTCCCTGCCATAAAGGTAAAATCTGGTTCTGGGCTAAAACTGGAGCAATGATGGAGGTAATCAATAAACAGATCAGTAACTTTTTCATGTCAGGGCTATTTAGTGTATTGCTGGATTCTTAACAATAAAGATAAAATGTTTACCCGGGCTTTTTAGTTTCATAATGCGATCTCTTTCAACAGCACTAATCTTTTTCAATTGACCAGTCAGGATCTCCATTATACTCCCAGTACTGGGGAAACTCCTGGCTTACCTGCAAACCTGTGAGGTTCTGCGCTGTGATTTTGAATTTTATTTCCAGAGCTTTATCTTGTATAATTATGAATCTGCCATTCAAACCCTTTCAACCCGATTTCGAACTCCTGCTGAAAGTGCTAAGGCGAGAACCTACAGTGCGCCCTGTTATTTTCGAATTCATTGTGAACCTGGAGATCTGTCGGGAATATGCTCTCCATTACAGAAATCCGGAACCTGGTTCCATTGATCATTTCAGGATGGTCATAGAGGCTTTTTGCAATCTGGGGTACGACTATGCACCGGTCTACACCTGGAAGTCCAATCTTCTTTCCTTCCCCAAAGGGGAACAGGAATCACTGTCGAGCCGTTCCCAGAACCAGGGAGCAATGATCACCGACCGGAAGAGCTTTGAAAGCTATCCATGGCCCGATGCCCGTTCGGGCAACTATGATATCTACCATCAACTCAAGAGCTATCTCCCCGATGGAATGAAATTACTGGGATTCAGCAATGGTGGAATCTTGGAGAATGCCACCGATATGGTAGGCTTTGACAAGCTTTGTATGATGTACCTCTTGGATCCGGAGTTGACAAAGGAGATTTTTGATGGCATCGGGAAACGACTGGTGGAGTTTTATTCCATTGTGGCATCCATGGATTCGGTGGGAGCCTGTATTGTGAACGATGATTGGGGATTTAAGACCCAGACCATGTTTCCACCCGAAATGATGGAGGAGTATGTGTTCCCCTACATCCGGAAGATCGTAGAGGTGATCCACCAGCATGGTAAACCTGCCATCCTTCATAGCTGTGGTAACCTGAAGGAGATCATGGATGTAGTTATAGACGACTTAAAACTGGATGGAAAACATAGTTTTGAGGATGGAATAATCCCCGTTGAAGAAGCATACGGGACATGGCATGATCGAATTGCCATTATGGGAGGTATTGATATGGATTTTCTGGCGCGAAAATCTCCTGAAGAAGTCTATCTGAGAGCCAGGAGCCTTCTTGAACTTACATTTGACACAGGTGGATTTGCCCTGGGATCAGGAAACAGCATCCCTGACTATGTTCCGGCAGAAAACTACCTGGCCATGATCCGGGCTGCCGTTGATTTCAGAGTTTAGGTATTCACCGTTCCCTTGCTTCTCCTGCGATACCTGTAAAAAATTATTTGAAATAATCAGCAGCTCTGCTGCGTCTCATCTCTGTACTCAGGCCATCGATGGTTTCCGCATGTATTGGATCCTCTGAAATATTCAAGTTCTCTTCAGGGTCGATACGGTGGTCATAGAGCATGCGTGCATACTCCTGATCTTTATCATTCACCCATTCAGTATAGAACCAGTTCTCCCTGATGGTAGTTATCCCGGCATACCACTGGCAAATGGCCACGCCATCGCTTTTAGCCTCCGGATCAAAAAGAAGATTGCGGAAACTGGCTCCTTCCAGGTGCTCCGGAAGTTCCAAGCCAGCCAGTTCACAGAGAGTGGGATATATATCCACATACTCAACAATTTCTCGGATTGATTTCACCTGTTTTGATCCAGGCACTTTCACGATCATTGGTGTGTGCAAGGAGGTTTCAAAGTTACAATGCTTGCACCACAAACCATGCTCCCTCAGGTTCCAGCCATGGTCTCCCCAGAGGATCACAATAGTGCTCTCCTCCAGCTCAAGCTCTTCCAGTGCATCCAGGATCAGACCAATCTGCGCATCGGTATAACTGACGCAGGCATAGTAACCGTGAATCAGTTCCAGTGCCATTTCATCAGAAACCGGTCCTGTCTCAGGGATTCCAGCATATGCTCTTAACTCCCCGAAAGTATGCAAAGACTCAGCAGGAGCATTTTCGGGGGGGTAATTATTATCAGGAAGTGAAACCTTCCCATCGTAAATGGCCCAGTATTTCTCAGGGGCATTAAAAGGTAGGTGGGGTTTGAGAAATCCTGCTGCCAGAAAGAAAGGTTTATCCTGATCCTTTAGCTTTTTCAGGTCCTGGATCACTTTCTCAGCAGTTTTCCCATCCTTGTAACCGTTATCTGCCAAATCAGCCCTTTCCACAGGAGGACCCCGTTTTGTTCCTGATGTGTCAGCCCCAATATTTTCAGGTAGTGCATAATCGCGCCACGATTTGCTGCTTGATTTGGGATGCCAGATCTCATCCCAGCTGTCGCTGGCATCCGTGTTGTGGTGGAAAATCTTCCCATTGCTAATGGTGTGGTACCCATTGTCGCGAAAATGCTTGGGAAGGGTGGTGATTCCCGGAGCATCTTCATCTGCCCATGTAAAATAGGTAAGGAATCGATTCCTGGCTGGTCTCAATCCGGTCATCAGGCTGGCCCGTGAAGCGCCGCATACCGGAATATTGCAATAGGAACGATCAAACCTGGTTCCTTCAGCGGCCAGTCTGTCAATATTTGGGGACTGAATGATCTCTTCTCCATAACATCCCAGTTCCGGCCTCAGGTCATCAACGGCGATAAACAGAATATTTGGTGTTTCTGGAACCTGGTTTTTAGTGGCCTCACTGCTACAGGAGGTTACGGCCAGTACTAATATCAGTACTGGAATCATTTTCAGTTTATTCATGCTACTATATTATTGGTTCAGTTTACAATCTATGGTATACTTTCCCGAACCGACTTTTCCAACCACCTGCCCGTTTACTTCTTTGAAGTCAAAACCCGATTCACCCACGCCAGAATCATTGATTTTGATCTCCCTGGCGCCTGCAGGGATATGGATGGTCGCACTGGTATTTACGGGAATCTTCACCTCCATGGTCAGGTGCTCTCCGTCTACTACCCAACCCGATGCAATGGTACCGTACATACTTTCGTGGGTAGCTTTCGCCGAAGTCAGTCCGCCCCCCGGCCTGGGGTTAATAATAATATGCTTATACCCTGGAATGTTCTCGTCGATCCCGATTCCGGCCACCACCTGGTACATCCATTTCCCAATGGCGCCGTAGGCATAGTGATTAAAGGAGTTCATTCCCGGATTCTGAAATGTTGAATCGGGTTTCTGCCCATCCCATCGCTCCCAGATGGTGGTGGCTCCCATGGTCACCGGATAGAGCCAGGAAGGATACTCTTTCCTGTTTAAGAGTTCATAAGCCAGGTCATTTCTA
>Ga0164313_10005102_pt1 | contig 11647 bp, 7 predicted proteins | sample GuaBasSedimGuay4_FD_113735 | JGI IMG/M metagenome (GOLD analysis project Ga0164313, IMG submission 113735) | Subseafloor sediment microbial communities from Guaymas Basin, Gulf of California, Mexico - Guay4, Core 4569-4, 0-3 cm | ecosystem: Environmental > Aquatic > Marine > Hydrothermal vents >...
ACGAGCTTTTGTCTCCCATGGTGGAAATGACATGATCACCGCCATTGATCTGGATGAAATCCGTATCCTGCTAAATGAGTCAACTGATGAACAGCTGGCCACCTATGCCAATCACCTGGGAATCAGTAGTCGTTACGTGATTGGAAGGATCCCCACCGGGGCCAATCCCAAGGGAATGGTTGTTTCGCCCGACGGAAGCAAACTCTATGTGGCCGAAAGGCTGAACGACCGGATTGCAGTAATCAATACTCAAACCCTGGAAACAGAGAAGACCATTGGCCTGGAGGGCCCCAGACGAAGAACCGTAGCCCGCCATGGCCGCCAGGTACTGAACAATGCCAAGGGCACTTTCCAGAACCAGTACGCCTGCTATACCTGCCACCCCGACGTACATGAAGACGGACTGGTCTACAACATGGCCGGGACAGATATGGGACGCAACCTGGCCAATGTGCAGACTTTGAGGGATATCGGAGACATTCCGCCCTACAAGTGGAACGGAAAAAATCAGACCATTTATAAACAGGACGGGATGCGTTTTTCCACCATACTCACGCGAAACGAAGCCTTTACGCACAAGGAACTGGATGTACTGGTGGCCTATATCGTCACAGGAAATCCGAATCCGCCCAACCTGAGGTTCAATCCCATTGGCGAACTTACCGCCGCACAAAAAAGGGGCAAGGTAGTTTTCTACCGCGATTTTGATAATTTTGGAAACGAAATTCCTGTGGAAAATCGCTGCTATACCTGTCACCCGCCTCCCTTCTTCACCAACCTGGAGATGACCGATGTGGGTACCCTGGCCGATAGTGATGATCCAATGATGTTCGATGTACCTCAGCTGAACAATGTCTACGAATCGGCACCCTACCTGCACGACGGAAAAGCACCCACCCTGGAAGAGATTTGGACCAAATTCAATGACAATGACGAACACGGGGTGGCCAATGACATGTTGAAAGACGAATTAAACGACCTGGTGGAGTATCTTAAATCCATCGGGGATGCAAAAAATTACATGGACGAAGCTAAGGTTTATGAAGCCTCTGTTTCAGGAAAAAAAAATAAGAACAAGAAATGAGAAAAACTTTGATTATTGCGGGACTCAGCATGGTTTTACCGCTGCTGCTGGCTGCTGAGCCGGATGGAAAGAAAACAAGCAGCATGCCCGAATACGGGAACTGGGAAACTTTTACCACCGAAAACGGACTACCGGCTAATAAAGTCTACTGTGTCAGAGCCGACGGTGACAGGGTTTGGATCGGGACCAGCCACGGACTGGTGCTGTTTGAAAATGAGGAGTTTAAAACCTTTACTGTGGAGGACGGACTGGCGCACCCGGGTGTACTTGCCCTCGATGTGAGCGAACTGACCGGTGATCTCTGGATCGGCACCCTGGGCGGCTTGAACCGATTTTCAGGAGGACAATTCACCACCTTCACCCAGTTCAACAGCGGACTGGCCAACGATGTGATCTACTCGGTGGTGTGTGATGGCAAAGATGTATGGGTTGCTACCGGCGGTGGTGCAGGCCATTATGACACCTACAACGAAGAGTGGGCCATTTATACCGAACGCAACGCCCCCATGCACGAACCCTGGACCTACAGTGTTTGTGCCGGCGACAACAAGATTTTTATTGCTGCCTGGGGTGGCGGGGTCATCGAATACCAGAACGAGACCGGGACTTTCAGGGATTATATTGATCCAGACGGAGAGATGGAGATCGACCTCTTCCCGGACGACGGGGTGGTACATGACATCACCACTGCAGTCTCACATGCCAACGGGATACTCTGGGTGGCCACCTATTTTGGTATGAGCCGGTACGACGGTACTCACTGGAAAGGTTACTTTGACCACGACAGCGGACTGGCCAGCAATTTTATAAATTTCATAAAGGCCAGCGGCGATGTGGCCTTTATTTGTACCGACGAAGGGCTAAGCAGTTTCAACAGCGAAGAGTGGATCACTTACAAAAAAACAGAAACAGGTGGAGAGCGTGTCTACTGGAAGGATGGAAACAGCTACTCCAAAGCCGATGCCACCGGTATCGCCCATGATTTCACCATCGGGGTCGATTTCCAGGGAGACCACATCTGGGTGGCTACTTCCTACGGACTGAGCCGTGGAACCAGAATAAATTAGTACTTAGTGAATAAAAAACATACCGAGATGAGAAATCTGAAACATATAGATCTGGCAGCGATCCTTACCATTGTAGCGTTGATGTTGTTCCTGCAGCTTCAGGATGCATCCGCACAGTACAAGGAGAAGGATGAGAACTATAGCAATACTCCCACTGAGATGCTTCCCTATGGCAACTACCAGGATGCCTATATCTATCATTTCCACGAGCCCCAGCTTTTTCTTGGGGCAGGACGGGAGAAAAAAGAGCCGACCGGACTCACTGAGGTCCGCATAGGAGTGCTGGCCCCGCTTGCCGGAAATGTAATGGCCCCACAGGGTAACCAGTTGCTTCAGGGAGCCATGCTGGCAGTCAAAGAGGCCAATGTCCGGGGAGGATACAAAGGAATGCCCTTTAAGATCATGCCTCGCAATGATGTGGGTCTCTGGGGTGCAGCCGCCAACGAAGTGGTGAAAATGAGCGACGAAGGGGCCTGGGCCATACTTGGCACCATCGACGATGTGAACTCCCATGTGGCCATCAGGGTGGCCCTGAAACTGGAAATTCCGGTGGTCAATTGCGGCGATCCCGATCCCACCTTTACCGAAACCGGCATTCCCTGGGTAATCCGGGTTATCGGCGACGACCGACAGAGCTCTTATGCACTGGTGGAATACATCCATCGCAAGATGGAACACAAACGCGTGGCCGTACTACGTGCCAACAACCGTTACGGGCGCGTTGGGATCATGGAGTTCAGGGATGCCGCCCTGCGGATCGGATATCCGCTGGTACTTGAAGTACGATACGATGAAGGAGAGACCAGCTATACTTCCCAGCTCGAAAGGGTTCAAAATTCCAATCCTGATGCAGTACTGCTCTGGGGAAATGCTCTTGAGATGGGACTGATTGTCAACCAGATGAAAGAGATGGGGATAGACTACCCCATCTATGCATCGGACCGTTCAGTAAATCCGAAGTTCATCGAGATTGCAGGCGAAAACACCAACGGTATCATCACCACGTGCCAGTACAATCCAAAAGGAGATTCTCCCAAACTTAAAGCGTTCCAGGAAAACTATAAAAAACAATTTGGAATCGAACCGGATGTATTTGCAGCCCATGCCTATGACGGGATGAATATGATTATGAAGTCAATTCATATGGTTGGACTGAACAAAGCTCTGATCCGGGATAAACTTACCGATCTGAAAACCTTTCAGGGCTATGAGGGGATTACCGGCAAAATTGTCCTGGATCCCTCCTGGAATGACATTGGCCGGATCTGGTTGGCTGAGATCAAGGATGGGGATTTCCACTTCACTCCGGCCTCCTGGAGCTGGCAATAAGATCTCTAAAGGTGCCGATGAAGCATTTACAATGCCGGTTCCACATGTTCAAGCTTAACCACGATGGGATTGGGCCACTGATGGTTATTGTATATGCGTTGAGCCCTGACCACTGAGATGGTGAGCCCTTCGGACGACTGATCAAAAGTTGCATGTCCATCCACCTCTGGCATATACTCTACTACATTTCCGGACTGACCCAGTACACTGATCCTGGTATTGCCGGTGGATTTAATGCTTCGAAGCAAAAAGGACTTTCGGTCTCCTCGTTTCCAGTCCTCAATTCCAGTAATGTAGGCATATACTCTATTTTCCTTTTTATGCCTTGCAAACCAGATATCTCCTTCATTGCTTACAATCCAGGGCCTTACATCCCTGATGGCCTCCCCGTTCACAAAGTTCCAGGCTGCCAGTTCTATCAATATGCCCTGTTGCGCTTCATTCAGGTTTCCCCAGGCATCGGGTCCCACATTCAACAGAAATGAGCCTCCCTTGGCGCGTGCTTCAATAAGGGCATTGATCAGGTAGGTGCCTGATTTATAGTTTTCATTGGTAGGCTTATAGTTCCACTGGGTACCTATGGTCATGCAGCTCTCCCATGCTGCATTGATGGTTTCTCCAGGGATGAACTGCTCGGGAGTTAATATGGCACCCCGGGTGATCAGACAGTTTGGCTGCATCTCCCATACCATCTTTTTCACCTCTTCCCTGTAAGCCTCACTATCGATAAAAAACATATCGACCTGTCCAAACCGGGTCATCAGTTCCTTTACCTGTAGTTGCAGATAGCTTTCATATTTATCCCGAATGGAAGCTGTATGATCCCAGTGATCCACGCGCTTGATATCCTTGATTCCATTCCGGTAACTGAAGACAAAATCTTCGGTGGAGAAGTAGAATCCCACTGCCAGTCCATATTTCCTGCATGTTTGCACAAATTCGGCCAGCAGGTCCTTTCCGTAGGGCGTATGGGTAATGCTGAAATCAGTACTTTCCGTATTCCAGAAACAGAAACCGTTGTGATGTTTAGTGGTAAATACGATGTACTTCATTCCAGCGTTCTTAGCCAGGATCACAATTTTTTCCGGGTTCCAGTCCATCGGATTAAATGTGGCCGGAAGTTCTTTAATGTATTTATCGGCATAAGCCTCCGAAGAGCCCGCCAGTGAATGACTGATCACAGTTCCCAGCTGAACATCTATGTTCCAGTGGATAAACATTCCAAATCCCGCATCTTTTAACCACTCCTCCCGGTCAGGTTTGTTGTTGTTCACCAGTTCCGGTTCCTGTGCAAATACAGGAAGAGAGAGAATTAACGCGGCAATCCATACAATATGCTTCATTTTGTCTCTATTTTTTTTCAGATGTACATTTGCCCAAATATAGCAAAAACCGATTCTCAAACCTCATTGACTTTCTTCTGCATGAGTACATCCGACATTGCATAAGGATATGCTTTAGAATAGAAGTTTACAATGATTTCAATATTTTCCTTAAATTCGGCCATTCAACCCATTTCATTGATCCTATAGAATGTTTTCAGAATGGAATCAGGTACCTGTCATACACCTATAACAAAGCAATCGGCCCCAAGCCTGGTGAGCCTGGAATCAAATCCCGGAAGGACGGTTATTGAAATCAACGGGGTCAAAATAGGAGGTAATGAAATCGTAGTGATGGCCGGTCCCTGTGCCATTGAAAGCCTGGAACAACTTTCAGAAACAGCACGAATTGTTAAATCGGGTGGAGCCACCATATTGAGAGGAGGAGCCTATAAACCGCGCACTTCACCCTATAGCTTTCAAGGGTTGAAAGAAGAGGGACTTGACTTGCTGGACAAGGTAAAGTCCATAACAGGTCTGCCGGTGGTCACTGAAGTGATGGATACCCGACAAGTGGAAGCTGTGGCTGGTTATGCAGATATCTTACAGATCGGATCAAGAAACATGCAGAATTTCCCACTGCTTGAGGAAGCCGGGAATTGCAACGTACCCATCCTGCTGAAGCGGGGGATGATGGCCACACTGGATGAATACCTTCATGCAGCAGAATATATACTGGCCCGTGGAAATTCGTCTGTCATATTATGTGAGAGGGGCATCAGAACCTTTGAACCGTCCACCAGGTATACACTGGACCTTAATGCCATCCCTGTACTAAAACAAAGAACCCATCTACCGGTAATTGTAGATCCAAGTCATGGCACCGGATACCGCGATCTGGTCCCCACCATGTCAAAAGCAGCTGTGGCTGCCGGAGCCGACGGATTGTTACTGGAAGTACATTACCATCCCGAGCACGCTTTATGCGATGGTCCCCAATCCCTCTTTCCCGAAGACTTCATTAAAATGATGGACGACCTGCGGAAAGTTGCTGAGGCAGTGGGCAGGAGCATTCACCTACCCGAATAAGTCAGGCATTGTCCCTTTTTATCCTATATTTCACTTTTCTTGCCTGGTTGTCACCCCTTTCAGAAACAGATTTAAATCCGATTCAGGATAAGACTGTTACCATAGGCCTGCTGGTATCCCACAAATCGCAAAATGAAATCATCCATGCGGCTGAGCTTGCCATTGAGACAAAGAATCTGAAGGGTGGATTTAACGGGCATCCCTTTAAACTGGTAGTTCGCTCCACTGAAGGACCATGGGGAGCAGGCTCCAAGGAATCGGTCAGCCTGGTCTATGAGGATGATGTTCGCGCCTTTGTGGGTTCGCTGGATGGCCGCAATGGGCACCTGGCCGAACAGGTAGCTGCCAAATCCCACCTGGCTTACCTGGAAACCCGGACCTCCGAACCCACCCTCTCGCAGGCTTATGTCCCCTGGTTCCTTCGAATTGTTCCAAATGATAACCAGCAGGCTCAGGCAATTCTGGATCTGATCGGGGAAAAAGGCCGCGGAAAAACAGCTCTTCTTCTCTCGGAAGACTATGATGCAAAATATGCTGCAAAGGCGCTTACCAAATACAGTGCTCAAACCAATGGAATCAGCCCATTAATCATTGCAGTAAATCCGAATGAATCCAGCACAAAATCAGCAGTTGATCAGTTGAAAAAAGCCGGATCAGACCACCTGATCATTCCCTACTATTCGGATACAGCCCTTGGATTGGTGGCTGACTTAAGAGAGAAATTGCCCCATTTGAAAGTATATGGAACACTGGCATTTTCAATGGGTATAAATTCCCGGAGCGATCTGAAAAACCTGGAAGGAATGATCCTCCTGCAGGCCTTCAAAGGAGCTGACGATCAATCCCCCATACACCCGGGGAAACTGGCCTCCTCCTACACTTTCGACGGGGTAACCCTTATTCTGAATGCCATCCTGAAAGTGGGTCTGGACAGGGAATCCATCAGCGATTTTCTGGCCGGGGGGGACCATCCGAATGGAAAAACAGGACCATTCAGATTTGATGACATGGGGAACCGGACCGGAAACATCCGCTTCGTTCAGATCCTTAATGGTGAAGTGGTATCGCTAATGGAGTGTCAGTAAATTCACCAGTTGAACCAGATGAAATACATTAGACTGCTACCTGATAAGTAACATCTCCTTAACAGAGATTCTCCATGTATCGGTCAATTTATAATAATAAATCCCACTTGTTAATCCTGAACCATCAAATGTCAGGCTATACTTGCCGGCCAACTGCTTTCCATTGACAAGTATCCTTACCTCTTCTCCCTGCATGTTACAGACCACTAATCTTACCTGGCCCGATGCCGGAAGGTTGTATGTAATGGTTGTTACGAAGTTAAATGGATTTGGAAAATTTTGCTCAAGCCGGAATTGCTCTGGTTTTCCATATTGAGCAAATTCCATGTCATTAACAGAAACAATTCCCCCTGTGATAGTTTTCAGAATATTCCCATTAGAACCTGCACACCAGCCTGTTGTGTCATTTATAAAAAAAAGAGAATTTAAGTAATTGATATTGCTCACTGAGCTTTGGACCTGCCAGCTCTCCCCTCCATCAGAAGTAAACATTATATTTGCCTCAGAACTTTTATGACCACATACCCAGCCCGAATTTGAATTAATAAAATAGCAGGAATTGTAGTAATGGTTGGTAAGCCCTTCCTGAGTTTCCCAGGATTCTCCTCCATCCGTTGTTTTGAATATCTGATCCAATCCGACCAACCAGCCGTTATCCTGATCGATAAAGTGAATTGAAGTGATGTTCGCGAATCCAACATCTAAGTATGTAGTATTCCAGCTATCACCTCCATCCACAGTTTTTAACACAGCTCCACGCTCTCCGGCTGCCCAACCCATAAGGCTATTGATGAAACAAACTGTGTACATATGTCCCCCATAGGCATCAAGTGAGTTCCAGTTCTCTCCTGCATCAGTTGTTCTTAAAATCGCAGTCCGGCTCCGTCCTCCTCCCACTGCGTAACCCGTGTCTGCATTTACAAAGAAAATATCATTTAGCTCTTTTTCACAACTATCTTTGAAAAACCAGGATTGTCCGCCATCGCTTGTTTGAAAAATGGCCCCATAATAATCAGAATTACGATATCCCACAGCCCATCCATGATCTCTATCTGTAAACTCGACTGCCATAAATTGAGTATCACTGCTGTCCTGGGTAGTCCAATTTGCTCCCCCATCTGTGGTATTCATAATCAGACCATATTCCCCAAACCCCTCATAACCCACTACCCAACCGGTGTCAGCATTAAGGAAAAAAACATCTTGCAGGAATAGATCGTTCCCACAATTCTGAGAGTCCCACCCATCGACCTGGGAGAAGGAAGGAGTAAAACAAATGGAAGCAATAAAGAACCAAATAAAACATTTCCTATTTTGACACATAGCTTTTATGATTGAAAAAATTACAAATTATCGGTATTATGTTATTAGAGAGTTGCTTATGAAAATTACGGAGAATAAGGAACAAAATCAATGTTCTATAGCCTATTTTGAAAACTGTTTTTAAATGAATTACTTTTAAGGAAAACAATCTACCAATGATCTCAACCCTATTGCGACAATCATCCCTACTTGTATTAGGGGCTCTTCTTACCACCCTTGTGGTGGTTTCCTGTAAACCCTCTGACCAATCACAGCATCCGAATATCATCTATATTCTGGCCGATGACCTGGGTTATGGGGATGTCTCCTCATACAATCCCGATGCCGCATGGAGCACCACCCATATTGACCGACTGGCAGAAGAGGGAATGATCTTTACCGATGCCCACACCGGTTCGGCAGTCTGTACACCCACCCGTTATGGGGTATTGACCGGCAGGTATGCCTGGCGAACCAGGTTAAAGAGCGGGGTGCTCTGGAGTTGGGACAAGCCTTTGATTGAATCCAATGAGTCCACAGTAGGAAAACTTCTGCAGAAACATGGGTATGTGACTGGTTGTATCGGCAAATGGCACCTGGGCCTTGAATGGCAATACCACCCATCAGATCCGGACAGTGCTGATTTTTCCAGACCTATAACGGGGGGACCCATCGCCCTGGGATTCGATTACTTTTTTGGGATCACCGCTTCCCTGGATATTCCTCCCTATGTCTATATTGAAAATGACCTGCCCACCGTGGTCCCTACAGAATACAGTGAAAATAATTCTAAAATGGGGTGGTGGCGCCGGGGACTCACCGGGAGCGATTTTGAACATGAACAGGTTCTGCCTCTATTGACAGAAAAGGCCGTTTCGTTTATTGAAGAGCAATCAGAGAATCCGGATGGGAAACCCTTTTTCCTCTATTTTCCACTGCCAGCACCGCATACGCCCATTCTTCCCATTGAAGAATTCGTGGGGAAAAGTAAGACCAATCTTTATGGAGACTTTATGTTGCAAGTGGACCATACGGTGGGTGAGATTCTGAAGGCAATCGACAGACAGGGAATCACCAATGAGACCCTGGTGATATTCACCAGCGACAACGGTTGCTCCAACCAGGCGGACTTTGACGAGCTGGCCACCTTTGGTCATGATCCCAGCTACCTCTTCAGGGGACATAAAGCAGATATTTTTGAAGGAGGTCATCGTGTACCCTTTGTGGTCAGATGGCCCGGGAAAGTGAAACCCGGTTCATCCAGTGCCCAGATCATCTGCCTGACCGATCTGCTGGCCACCACAGCGGCTATTGTTGGAGATACCCTGGGTAGCGATGCAGGAGTGGATAGCTATAACCTTCTGCCGGCCCTGCTGGATGGGCAGGTGGAGCAGATCAGGGAAGCCACGGTGCATCACTCCATCAATGGTTCCTTTGCCATCCGAAAAGGTAAATGGAAGCTGATTATGTGTCCGGGATCCGGAGGCTGGAGTGACCCAAAACCTGGCTCTCCGGAGGAAGCCAACCTGCCTCCCTTCCAGCTCTATGACCTGGAATCCGACATTGGAGAGACCCGAAATTTATATGATGAATATCCGGAAGAGGTGGAAGAATTGAAGCAGCTTCTTGAAAGTTACATCCGGAATGGAAGAAGCACGCCATTGCAGGAAAAATCTATGAATTCTGCAGCTGAGAAAGTGGAAACAGAGAAGGGTGCAACCGAAATTTTTGGAGAGTACGTAACGGAATCTGGTAAAATATTTATTGTAAGAATCGATAAATCCCTGGGGGCCAGCATTCAGATAGCAACTTTGGAAACCAGAAATTTTGAGATCATTAATGACACCTACGATCTGGGCGAGGTAGATCCCATCGAGGATGTTTTTCTAAGCGATCTGGATGGAGATGGATTTGAGGAAATCTATATCACCACCCGGTCGGCAGGTTCCGGATCTTATGGCGGCATCTATGGATTTGCATCCAACAGAGACAAAAGTGTTTCAGAGATTTATATCCCTGAACCCAGGCAGCTGCCTGGTGATGTGGCCACATTTTTTATGGGCTACAGAGGTCACAATATATTCCGCATTAAAGATGGAGTTCTGGTCAACGAATTTCCTGTTTATGCAGATTCAGACTCCAATGCGAAACCCACTCAAAACCGAAGGACAGTATTCTATTCCCTTAAGCTTGGAGAAGCATCCAGAATCCTGAGTCCCATTAAAGCCGAGTCTGATGAATAAGATGAATGCATTTTTATATGCGTTTTTCCTGTTGCCTTTACCCATGGAAGCTCAGCAGCTCGATTGCAGTGGGGGTCGCTTTGATGACCATGTTTTTACCGAGGTAAATGTTATAAAAGACTTGAAGTATGGCCAGGCCACAACCCTGGGTGGAAAGTCCCAACCCTTATTGCTGGATTTTTATGAGCCGGCCGGAGATAGTATTGATGAGCGGCCACTGGTAATTATGGCCCATGGAGGGGCATTTGTTGGTGGAGATCGATCACAAACCGCCGAGTTATGTATGGATTTTGCGAAAAGAGGATATGTCTGTGCCAATATTGAATATCGCCTGTTGGATATCCTGGTTCTGGATTCTATGGGCATATCAGAGGCTGTTTTTATGGCAATTAATGACATGAAGGCTGCCGTTAGATATTTCAGGGAAGATGCCAGTAACTCAAAGGATTACTTAATATCCACAGATCATATATTTGTTGCCGGAGTGTCGGCTGGTGCTATTATGGCAAATCATCTGGGATTCTTGGACACCCTGGATCAAGTTCCTGAATACATTCAAACCATCATTGATAAACATGGAGGATTTGAGGGCAACAGCAGCGACAATACTCAATATTCATCAGAAGTGGATGGCGTACTGAATTATTCGGGAGCTCTTATACGAAGCCACTGGATAGATAGCGATGATGTGCCGGTATACAGTGCACATGATGATCAGGATCCAACGGTTCCCTGCAATTACAACACCACCAATTTGATACCATTCCCTCTCTATTTTTATGGCAGTTATGCAATGAAAACAGTTGCCGATCAAATGAATGTGACCAACCAGCTCTTTCTGGTTTTGAATAGCACCGGGCATGTCTCCTATTTTTTTAATGACAGTACCAAAAACAAAGTGCTTGATGAATCGGCTGCATTTTTAAACTCAATTATTTGCAACGGAGCGACCAACGTCCCAGAAGAAATATCAATCAACCATTCGGGCATTTCTGTCTATCCCAATCCATTCAGGGATATTCTGAATATCGAATCAGAATCCATGGTCCAGGAAATTACAGTGACTGGCCTTTCCGGACAAACTTACCTCCATACTAGAAAGTTCTCCGGAAATAGCCTGGAGTTA
>Ga0164313_10005103_pt1 | contig 11646 bp, 8 predicted proteins | sample GuaBasSedimGuay4_FD_113735 | JGI IMG/M metagenome (GOLD analysis project Ga0164313, IMG submission 113735) | Subseafloor sediment microbial communities from Guaymas Basin, Gulf of California, Mexico - Guay4, Core 4569-4, 0-3 cm | ecosystem: Environmental > Aquatic > Marine > Hydrothermal vents >...
ACTACGGCGGCAAGATGACGCCAGCCGCCCTGGAAAACCACTTCATGCAGGTGGCCGACCACGCCCCCATCCCGGTTCTGCTGTACAATGTCCCCAAGTTCACCAACATCAACATCGATCTTGCCATTGTTCTGAAACTGTCCCGCCATCCCAACATTGTCGGCATCAAGGACAGTTCGGGCAATGTGGCCCAGCTAGGCGAAATCCTGGCCCGTGTTGACGATGATTTCCAGGTGCTGGTGGGAACCGCCGGGGCGTTGTTTGCGGCCCTGAGCCTGGGCTGCTCGGGGGGCATCCTGGCGCTGGCCAATGTAGCGCCCCGGGAATGTGTTCAGGTCCAAACGTTTTTAAACGACGGACAGGTAAAGCAGGCCCGGGACCTGCAGCTGAAAATGCTGCCCGTCAACCGGGCCGTGACCGCAACGTTCGGTATCCCTGGACTGAAGGCCGCCATGGACATGCTGGGATATTCCGGCGGAGAGCCGCGTTCGCCCCTCATGCCCCTGGATGAAATAGCCCGGGAGGAGTTGAAAAAAATATTGCAAACGGCCGGGCTGCTTAGCTGAAACGAGAAGACAGAGAACGAAGGACAGAGGACAGAAAAAAGCAGTAGGCGGTTGTCAGTGATCGGTGGTCCAAGCTCCAGAGGACAGAGTGCCAAGCGGCCAGTCCCGATTACAAGTTGTCACTTAAACATGGTTTCGGGTTTCGGGTGTCAGGTTTCAGGTGTCGGAGTACCGCCGGTCTTCCGTTGTCCATCCTTCGTTGTACTACCGACTACCGGCTCCGGTCTCTGTGGCTCTGTCCTCTGTTCTGTGGTTCTGACCTCTGGCGCTTCGTCTTGCGTCCATAACGGGCAGGCACAAGACCGGCCCCTACACGCATCTGGTCTCTGAGGTTCTGTGGTTCTGTCCTCTGTTTTCTGGCCTCTGGTTTTCAGATGCGGACCAGCGAAAACCTGCTATCTCTTTGCCTGACACCGTAGCCGAACTGCTCGATGGTTTTATCCAAGGGGCGGCCGAAAAGGAAATCCGTCATGTCGGGCGCCACTCCCCCTTGGGAAACCACCAGACGCCTGACCTCCTGGTCGTAGCGGACCATGGACAGTACGGCCTTGATGGCGGTTTGTTCAGAGCTGCCACCCACGTCTTCCAGGCTCATTTTCAACCCGGCATAGCTGCACTGTTGTTCGTGCGCCTCCACTAAATCCCAGAGTCCGGCAATGCCGGACAGCAATTCCTTGCGCCTAAGTCTGCTTTTCTCATACATGGCCAACAGCTCTGCCGGGTCCCAGCACTTCAGGACGCGGCACTCCTGGGGACGGTGCGTGTAAATCCTGCAGGCCTTGTCCTCTTCCTGAAAAAAGGCGCACTGCCACGATCCCTCCACACCCTTTATTTTGATCATCTCCCCGGTGCTGGGCATCACCAGGCTGCGCACGTTGTCGTGCACCATTTCACCTTTGCGAATAGTGTAGAGGTGTCGCGTGTGGATAAACCCTTTGTCTATCAGGCGTTGGTCCTCCGCGTGGAATGTCGGGCCCCCTTTTTCGCAACAGACACCGCAGCGGATGCAGGCGTTGGAGTTAGTCTTGGTTGTCAACTCGCTTTCCCCATTTTATAGACAATAAACCCCTCGTGACGGACATGAGGGGTCTATACCGGTTGCCATAAGTCTGTTCCGATACGAGATTCGTATTTATGAAAAATAGATCCGTTTATAAACTTGGCCGGCGTAAAAAGGTGACAACCGCTATTATACAGATTTATTAAAACCGCGTAATTATTTTAAGACGCCTCTTTTTCCGGCGCCTCCTCAACAACACTGGCAGCCGCCTTGCGTTTCAGGGCTGCAAAGCGCTTCACGTATTCCTCTTCGAGCATTTGGGAAAGCCGTGCGGACTCATCCGGAAAGGTCTTTTTAAGGGAGGCGTAGCGCACCTCGCCGGCCAGAAATTCCTGAAGCGTGCCGTCCGGATCCTTGGAATCGAGGGTGAACGGGTTTTTGCCTTCTGCTTCCAGTTCCGGATGAAAACGATAGAGCGGCCAGTAACCGCTTTGCACGGCCAGCTTCATCTCCTCCTGGGCTTTACCCATGCCCTTCATGATGCCGTGGTTGATGCAGGGCGCATAGCACATGACCAGGGACGGCCCATCGTAGGCTTCGGCTTCGGTCAGGGCCTTCATCAACTGCTGCTTGTTGGCGCCCATGGATACGTTGGCCACGTAAACATACCCGTAGGACATGAACATGGCGCCCATGTCCTTCTTTCCGGTTTTCTTGCCCGATGCGGCAAATTTGGCCACGGATCCGGTGGGCGTCGCCTTTGAAGACTGTCCGCCGGTATTGGAATAAACCTCGGTGTCGTAAACGATGACGTTGATGTCCTCGCCTGAAGCCAGGACGTGGTCAATGCCGCCAAAGGATATGTCGTAAGCCGAACCGTCACCCACAAATACCCAGTAGGATTTTTTCGTAAACAGCCTGGCCATGTCCCCTATCTGCTTCAGCAGGGGGATGTCCGCGTGGGCGGGCAGAAGCGCTTTGAGCTTGTCGCCGTAAGTCTTCGACCCGACGGGATCCTTCATGTTGTCCAACCAACCCTTGAGCGCCTCTTTCACTTCCTGCGGGATGTCATAAGCCAGGGCTTCCTCGGCCAGCTCCGCCAGCTTGCCGCGCTGGTGCAACGCTCCCAGGAACATGCCGTAGGTAAATTCGGCAGGATCTTCGAAAAGGGAGTTGCCCCACGTGGGGCCGAATCCATCCTTGTTGACGCAGTAGGGAATCGCCGGAGCCGACCCGCCCCAGATGGAACTACACCCGGTGGCGTTGCCGATGACCATTCTCTCACCGAAAAGCTGGGTCACCAGTTTAGCATAAGGTGTTTCCCCACATCCTGAACAGGCACCCGAGAACTCCAGAAGCGGCTGCTGAAACTGGCTGCCCTTGACGGAGTTTCTGGCCACCAGGTCGTCCCTGACCGGCAGCTTGACCGCATGTCGATGGTTGGCGATCTGAGTCTTGGTCTGCGTCTCCAGAGGCTGCATGACCAGGGCCGGCTTTTTGGCAGGGCAGATATCCGCACAGTTGCCACACCCCATGCAGTCCTGCGTATTGACCTGAATGCGGAAATGGTACCCTTTGAGGTCCTTGCCCACCGCCTTCTTGGTCGTGAACTCCGCCGGTGCCCCGGCCAGTTCCTCTTCCGTCAACAGGGCCGGGCGAATGGCGGCGTGGGGACAGACCATGGCGCACTGATTGCACTGGATGCAGTTCTCCAGAACCCACTCCGGGACATTGATGGCCACTCCGCGCTTTTCATACTGGGCGGTCGCCACCGGGAAAATACCGTCGGGTCTGAAGGCACTCACCGGGAGTTTATCGCCCTGCTGGGCCAGCATCGGCCGCATGACGCTGGCAACAAATTCAGGCTCATCTGCGGAAGCCGCTCCATTAGGAACCGCATCGGCCCATGTATCCGGGTAGTCGATTCTCTCCAGGTTCTCCAAGGTGTTGTCCACGGCAGCATAATTCATATTGACGATCTTGTCGCCTTTTCTGCCGAACATCTTTTTGATCTGATCCTTCAGATAGGCGATGGCATCGTCCACCGGAATGACATTGGCCAGCTTGAAAAAAGCAGTCTGCATGATCATGTTGATGCGTTCGCCCAGGCCGATGTCACCGGCGATTTTGACAGCGTCGATATTGTATAATTTCAGTTTTTTAACGGCGATGGTCTGCCGCATCTCCGCCGGCAGCTTGACTTCCATGTCGTCCAGCGTCCAGTTGGAGTTCATCACGAAGGTACCGCCCGCCTTGATGCCTTCCAGCACATCGTATATGTCCACATAGCTGGACTTGTGGCAGGCAATATAGTCCGCCGCATTGATGAGGTAGGTGGATTGAATCGGCGTTTTGCCGAAACGGAGGTGGGACATGGTCACGCCACCCGATTTTTTGGAGTCATAGGCAAAATAAGCCTGGGCAAACATGTCGGTGTTGTCCCCGATGATTTTAATGGCGCTTTTGTTGGCCCCCACCGTCCCGTCGGCGCCGAGCCCCCATAACTTGCACTGGACCGTTCCCTCGGGCGCCACATCAAAGCCCTCTTCCACGGTAAGAGACGTGTGGGTCACATCATCGACAATGCCCACGGTGAAATGATTCTTAGGTGTTTCCGCTTTCAGGTTGTCGAAAACGGCCTTCACCATGCCGGGGTTGAATTCCTTTGAACTCAAACCGTAGCGCCCATTGACGATCAAGGGAATCTCACCGCCGCGCTCCACATAGGCCGTACACACATCCATGTACAGCGGATCACCCAGGGCGCCCCTTTCTTTGGTGCGGTCCAGAACAGCCAGGCGACCGGCCGTCTTCGGTATAGCGGCCAGCAGGTGCTCCGCCGAAAAGGGGCGGTACAAGCGCACCTTGACCAGACCGATCTTCTCCCCCTGGCCGGCCATGTGGTTCACCACCTCCTCGATGGTTTCACAGGAAGAGCCCATGGAAATGATAACCCGTTCGGCCGCGGGGTCCCCCACGTAATCGAAAAGATGGTAGTGCCTGCCGGTCAGGTCACCGACCTTTTGCATGTAGTCTTCCACGATGCCGGACACCTTGATATAATAGGGGTTAGCAGCCTCGATTCCCTGAAAATAGACATCCGGATTCTGGGCTGTTCCCCTTAATTCGGGATTCTCGGGGTTTGCGCCCCGGGCCCTGAAGGCGGCTACGGCATCCATGTTGACCTGGCTGCGCATATCCTCATAGTCGATCATCTCCACCTTCTGTATTTCGTGAGACGTGCGAAACCCGTCAAAAAAATGAACAAAGGGCACACTTGCCTCGATAGCGGACAGGTGCGACACCAACCCAAGATCGATGACCTCCTGGACCGAAGCCGACGCCAGCAGGGCAAACCCTGTCTGCCGGACGGCCATTACATCCTGGTGGTCGCCAAAGATGGACAACGCATGTCCGGCCACGGAACGCGCGGTCACATGAAACACACAGGGTAATACTTCGCCGGCAATCTTGTACATGTTGGGAATCATCAGGAGCAGTCCCTGGGAAGCGGTGAACGTGGTTGTCAACGCCCCGACCGCCAGTGAACCGTGAACAGCTGCAGCTGCACCGGCCTCGGATTGAAGCTGCCGCACGGTCATGGTCTGATTAAAAATATTCTTCAGGCCGTTGGCCGCCCATTCGTCACACAGTTCACCCATGGGTGAAGACGGTGTTATGGGATAAATGGCAGCGGCATCGCTCATGGCATAAGCCACATGCGCTGCTGCGGTATTCCCGTCAATGGTTTTCATCTTTTTGGACATAACATTTCTCCTTTAATTCGAAACCCTTCACGCTCTTTCCGGTAGGACTCGATATGTCAAAGCATGGTCCACAACCAGAATTCGTGCCGAAAACTGTTTCTAACGTAAGCTTCTATTATTATTATTAAATTTAAATGTCTTTTTATGAATGCTCAAATTCTAAAAATTATATCAAATCTATTTATTTGTAAAGCTCACTTTAGGATAAATTTTGTTTTACCATATTTATTTGAGCAAGGATTCGAAAAAATCATTGCCCTTGTCGTCCACAAGAATGAACGCGGGAAAGTCCTTTACCGTAATGCCGAAAATGGCCTCCATGCCAAGCTCGGCATATTCAAGCACCTCAACATGGGTAATGCATTCTTTTCCCAGGCGGGCGGCCGGGCCGCCAATGGACCCCAGATAAAAACCGCCGAACGTCTTGCAGGCGTCCGTGACCATGCGTGACCGGTTGCCTTTGGCCAGCATCACCAGCGAGCCTCCCTGCTCTTGAAAAAGGGGCACATAAGGGTCCATCCGCGCGGCCGTGGTGGGGCCAAAGGCTCCCGACGGGTAGCCCTTGGGAGTTTTTGCCGGACCCGCGTAATAAATTATGTGATTTTTAAAATAATCAGGAAGCCCTTCGCCGCGATCAAGACGCTCTTTCAACTTGGCGTGGGCAATGTCCCGGGCCACGACAATTTTGCCGGTTAAAAGCAGCGGTGTGGTAACCGGGTATTGGGTCAGGGTTGCCCGGATCTCATCCATGGGCTGGTCCAGGTCGACGGCAATTGCTTTTGCATGGGAAGCTTCGGCAGATGGTATAAATCGTCCGGGATGGGTCTCCAGTTTCTCCAGAAAAATCCCCTCCCGGGTAATTTTGGCCTTGATGTTGCGGTCCGCACTGCAGCTCACCCCCATCCCCACCGGACAGGATGCCCCGTGACGCGGCATTCTGATAACCCTTACATCCAGCGCAAAGTATTTGCCTCCGAACTGGGCGCCGATGTTCAATTCCCGGGATATCGCCAGTATCTCATTTTCGAGTTCGATATCCCTGAAGGCATGCCCGGCTGAACTTCCCCTGGTCGGCAGGCCGTCGAGATACCCGGCAGACGCCAGCTTCACGGTTTTGAGGTTGAACTCGGCTGACGTGCCCCCGATGGCGAAGGCCAGATGGTACGGTGGGCAGGCAGCGGTCCCCAGCATCTTCATTTTTTCCCGCATGAATTCGATCAGGGTATCGTGATTCAACAGTGCTTTGGTTTCCTGGAACAAATAGGATTTATTGGCCGACCCCCCGCCCTTGGCGATAAACAGAAAATGATAGGCATCGCCTTTGGTGGCGTACAGTTCGACCTGCGCGGGCAGATTGCTGCCCGTGTTCTTTTCCTCGTACATGGTTAAAGGGGCGTTTTGGGAGTACCGCAGGTTGTTCTTCTGGAAAGCCTGAAAAACCCCTTTGGACAAGGCAGCTTCATCTTCGTCACCGGTCCAGACCTGCTGCCCTTTTTTGCCGATGATGATGGCCGTGCCGGTATCCTGGCACATGGGGAACTCGCCTTCCGCGGCAATGGTGGCATTTTTCAGCATCTCCAGTGCCACCAGGTGATCGTTTTCCGATGCCTCGGGATCTTTCAATATGGCGGCCACCTTCTCGAGGTGGGCGGGCCGCAGCAGGTGGGAGACGTCCCGGAAGGCCTCCTCCGCCAAAAGGGTCAGCGCCTGGGGATCTATCTTTACGATGTCATGCCCGTCAAACGCTGCCGTACGGATAAAATCATCACTGAGCAGCCGGTAGTCGGTTGCGTCCTTTTCCAGGGGAAACATTTCCTGATACTGAAATTCGGTCATTTTAAAGGCTCCTTACAATAAAATCGTGTTCCACGATTTTATAAAACGCGACTTACGTCGCTGCAATTTAAAAAATATACCCGCAGATCGCTTGGTGAGTCAAAAGTCCTATTCAGGGAATGGAAATTATGGGTATCCTGCTTTGCAGAACATGTCAAGATGTCACCCGATTTCAATTACAATTAACAATTAATCCAAGATATTAAGGATGGTATCCTGGAAGTGGGTATCCCCAAACCGGAAGAAATCATACCAAAGCAGATTACCGTTCACTAATCCACAGCATTGCATTTCCATCAAAACGGGCGCAGCTTGCCACAGCAGGCTGCGCCCGACTTTTCTGTATGGATGCGAAGGACAGATACCGGAATCCAGAGGCCAGAGGACGATACAGGGCTGAAGCCCTGGCCTACATGCCCATTCCTCGAATCAACCATGTAGCGCAGGGATTTATCCCTGCTTCGGAATGCGAAATTACAACAAACCAAGGGGTTAAGCGTGAGCTGGTTGCGCAAAGACGCAAAGATCGCCAAGAAAACATTTTTAAAAAGACTGCCTGTTGATTTTCACCGGGAACGTCCTTATGATTATATACATTAGAAACAGGGGTTAGAGCGCATGGTGTTTCATATTCCACTTTTTGGGGAACTGAAATGCTGTTCTTAAATATGACTGACTGTTTCTAATGAAAGGAGCACCATGCTCGGAGACATCATCCATATCGAAGAACAGGAAGGGCCCTTTCTGGACATTTTGAAACGCGTCATGCGCATGGTGCCGGAAAAGGACAGAAATGACGGCAATCTGCAGCGTTTGATTGCCTTCAGACTGAAGGTGGACGGGGAAGTCGCCACCCGGGAGTACCTGCTCGAGAAAATCAGGGAGGTGATCCAGTGCGCTTACACCGGCAGTCTATACGATTATCTGAAAAATGATTTGGAAGAAAAAGAGTGTCGGTCTGAAAAGAGTGACCCTTCCATGCCCGAGCCGCCGGCTGTTGCCTGACATCAGTCCAGCCCTGCGCTCCGCAACCCCGCCATAGTCTGTTCTATCTGCCCCTGATTGATACTCGGGTTTCTCTGTCCCCAGACCTCAACGGAGAAGTTGGGCACGAGCTTGAGAAGTTCCTGCGCTTCTTTGCCGGCCGCCTCTTTCCGGCCTGACCTGCCATACAACAACGTGAGCGCCAGGCGGGCATTGACAGCATCGGCACTGAAAATGGCGGTAAGCTTGCGTTTTAAAGGGGCTTGGATCATGTCCTTTGCTTAAACCGGGTAAAAAGGCTCGCTATAGTTCGCCCCCCCTTGTGATGGCCAGACTTCCACTCCCTGTAGCGGGCCATGTAATCCGCCACCACCTTCTGCACGTCCAGAGCAAGAAATCCGGCATAGCTGGATACAAATCCGCGCGTGTACACTTCCGCGGGGAGCACATCAAAATTTTCACTTTCAAGACCCGTCAGGTGCTGCAGCTGAATTTTGGTGGCCACGGCAATGTCGTCCAGAGCGACACCCATTTTTTCCCTGATCCGCTTAAGGGTTGGCCCGTCGAACACATCGATTCCGGAAACAATCTCCACGACAGCTTCGTCCTCGCCGGGCTCTCCGCTGTTTATGGCAGGAAGAGCCTGCTCCTGTTTCACCAACTCCATCAATGTCTGAAAGGCCTGCTCGATTTCCGCCAGGATTTCTTTTTTGTCGGACGCGGAAAATTCATCCTCGAGCGCCATGGACGCAATCGAGTCCACCGAATAGAGCTCCTTCAGATAGAGATAGGAGCGTTTGATTTCCCCCATTGAGGCATCCGGGGCCACCTCGAGGATGTCGCAGCTTTTTTTATACGAGTCATCTTGCATCTTGAATACTTATCTGCTGATCGTTGACGAGGTTATGAACGATGGCCGCCACCTCCCGGGCGCATTTGGATTCCGGGTAGGACTGCAAGTAGGGCTGACGGTTATTCAGGCTGCGGGTGATGAAATCATCGGTCTCGATGAACCCCGCATAGCGTGCGTCCAGTCCGAAGTACTTGAGGCATATGCTTTTAACGGAATTCCCGATACGTTTTTCGCGTTTGAGCTTGATCTGATTGAGAACAATATTCACCCGGAAGCTGGCCAGTTCGCTGTCTATGATGCGGCCCATGGATGCTGACTGGCTCTTCAGGCATTCCACGAATACTTTCAGCGTAGTAATGCCGTGCGCCTGCCGCATATCCCAGACCTCCCTGAACTCGTCCTTGAAGCCGTTGCGGCCCAGAGTGTTCATGATGTGCCTGAAAAAAACGATTTTGATAAACCCGTACATGTTTTCAATGGCTGTTATTTCGGGCACGATGACAACGATCTTCCTGTCGGCCAGCAAAAAGGTGTCGATGGTGTTGAAATGAACGCCCGCCCCCAGGTCTATGAGAATGAAATCTGCTTCCAGTTTTTTGATATGCCGGAAAAATTTGAGTTTCTGGGCATATTTGATGTTCTCGGGCACCATGGAGTGAATGGCTCCCGCCAAAAGGTCCAGATTGTCGATGCCGGTTCTAACCAGGAGAGATGCAAGCGGCGCCTTGTTTTCAAAAAAATCCGTAAGTGACTTCTCGGGCTTGCCCATGCCCAGAAAAGTGTGCAGGTTGGCCGCCCCCAGGTCGGCATCCACCAGAATGACCTTTTTGCCCTGCCTGGCAAGGCAATTGCCCATGGAGCTGATGATAAAGCTCTTTCCGATACCGCCTTTGCCGCCGCCTATGGCCCAGACTTCTTTCATTACATGGCTCCGGAATGGTTGGCACCAGGGGTATCAGACACGCCCTTTCTGCGTCGCCATTCCTGGTGGCGGCACACCATGGCATAGGTCTGCATGGCTCTTTCCGCTGAGTCGAAAAAGGGAACCCCGGCATTGCAAAAACGACTGATGACGTCCGCACCAAAACCGGGAATGCCCACCATAATGAACGGCTTGCAGGAGGCCTTCTGCACCTCCAGTATGCCACTGGTATATTTTTCATTGGTTTCATCGTCCAACCCGATACCGATCACCACCAGGGCGTCCACCCCGGGGTCCATGGCAGTCCTGCGGGCGGTTTCGATATAGATATCGACGTCCAGGGACGCGGTCAGCCCCACATCGATGGGGTTGGCCGTACTCGTCCCCGTCGGCGGCATCAGTTCCGCCAGTTCGGCCTTTGTGTCAGGAGCCAGATTCGCCATCCCCAGGCCAGCGGCACTGCACGCTTCCGCCGCAGAAACCGCCAGACCACCGGGGCCGGAGATGATGGCCATGCGCCGTCCGACATTGCCGGGCAAAAGTGAAAAGGCCATCAATGCGTCGAGAAACGCCTCGAACCCGGTGACGCTTAAAACCCCTGCCTGACGGGCCACGGCACTCCATATTTGAGCAGAACCCGCCAACGCACCTGTGTGGGAAGCGGCTGCCCGGGCCCCTTCCCTGGTGAGCCCCATCTTCCAGATGATGACCGGTTTGGAAAGTGACGCATTGCGCATGGCTGAAAAAAATGCCGGGCCGTCCTTGATCCCTTCGATGTAGGCGCCGATCACGCCAACGGATGTGTCCTGGGCAAAATAGTTGATGAAGTCCGGACATGACAGGTCGCATTCATTGCCGATACTGACCGCCTTGCTGAAATATAGACCTTTCCCGGATGCCATGCGCCCCAGTATGTTTGACAGGGACCCACTGTGGGAAACAAGGGCCACATTGCCCGCCTGCCGGGACAGTTCCGGAAAAAATGAAAGGCCCGAGGCCGGGGCGTACAACCCCATGCCGTTAGGGCCGATCAGGCGCATCCCGCCGGACCGGGCTACCCGGACAATCTCCTGCTGCAACTGGAGTCCCTTTTCCCCGGTTTCACCATACCCCGAGGTAAAAAGCACCGCGCCTTTCACCCCCTTTTTGACACAGGCCTCGACAACGGAAAGGGTGTGGCGGCTCGGAACCAGAATGATGGCAAAATCCACGTTGCCGGGTATGGACGCGATATCCGGATAGACCTCGAGCCCGTCAATTTCCTTGATGTGGGGGTTGATGGGATAGATCCGGCCGGAAAATTCCTGATCCTGAAGCGCCATCAGAAATAACCTGCCGGCCTTCAATCCTCTGGGGACGCCGACAATGGCAATGGACTCGGGATGAAATAGTGCATCGATTTCGCGGATTGTCTCTGAAATATCGTTCATGATCGATCTTCCTACTGTAAATGCTGGTTTCGGGTGTCAGGTGTCAGGTTGCTCATAGCTATCAGCAAAATGTTCTTAATTCGATGCCAACTTGTACATGACACTTTATTGCCGGCCTTGGGTCAAGTCCTGATTAAAAGTTATCACGTTGAATGCTTTATTAATCGGATCTTGAACCGCCCGCTTCGCTTAAGACGCCAAAAAGTTCTATTTCAACCCTGCGGGTAACCATTTTCATCCTGAATGTGAAAAAAGTCTTTGCGATCTTAGCGTCTTTGTTTACCCAGT
>Ga0164313_10005104_pt1 | contig 11640 bp, 8 predicted proteins | sample GuaBasSedimGuay4_FD_113735 | JGI IMG/M metagenome (GOLD analysis project Ga0164313, IMG submission 113735) | Subseafloor sediment microbial communities from Guaymas Basin, Gulf of California, Mexico - Guay4, Core 4569-4, 0-3 cm | ecosystem: Environmental > Aquatic > Marine > Hydrothermal vents >...
CCCTGGAGATCACGGTTTTGATCATGTTCCTGGTTGCCGCATCGAATTTCTTTGGCGCCGAATTCAGTTATTTGGGCACGCCAAAGATGATGACTGAGCTGCTACTTGGCCTCGACATGTCACCTTACCTCATTCTGATCGTGATTATGGCACTGATCTTCCTTCTGGGATGGCCACTGGAGTGGGTGCCTATTGTTCTGATCGTTGTGCCAATTTTGCTGCCGACAGTCGAGGCGTTGGACGTCCACGGGCTGGATCGCTACGACCTGATGGTCTGGTTTGGCATTCTGCTCGCGGTGAACCTGCAGACAGCGTGGCTATCCCCACCTGTGGCCTTGTCAGCCTACTTCCTGAAGGGTGTCGTGCCGAATTGGGATCTCAAGGACATCTATCTGGGCATGATGCAGTTCATGATGATTCAACTCATCGGTCTCATCCTGCTGTTTAGCTTCCCGCAAATGGTGCTTTGGCTACCAAAAGTAATGTCTGGTGGGTAAATCATGGTGCATCTTCTTTGTTTGTCTTCATTGCCAAATCCTCTCAAAGAATTTTGCCTCCGACAAACCCGGGGCGATTCAGGCTGTGCCCTGATTTGAACAGGGGCCCCATCATTATGAGTATCTAAATATGAGTATCGAAATCGTAAAGAAAGCCAGCAAGACGCCTGCCACGGGAGAGGACGATACCGCATTGATCGTGCGTAACATGCTGCAGGAAATCGAGGCGGGCGGCGAGGCGAAAGCGCGGGAGTATGCGAAAAAGCTCGACGGCTGGGACAAGGACATCGTTCTCAGTCGCGCCGAGATCGATGCCGCCATTGCGCTGGTGCCCGAGCAGGCGAAGCAGGATATCCAGTTTTCGCATGCGCGCGTCAAAGCATTCGCTGAGGCGCAGCTGGCGAGTATGACTGAGTTTGAAACGGAACTGTCGCCCGGGCTGTTTGCCGGGCAGCGCCTGATCCCGGTGAACACCGCGGGTTGTTACGTGCCGGGCGGGCGTTACGCGCATATCGCCTCGGCCATCATGAGCATCACCACCGCGCGCGTGGCCGGCGTCAAGCAGGTTATCGCCTGCTCGCCAACACATCCGGACCGCGGCGTGCATCCGGCGATCGTCTACGCGGCGGATCTCGCCGGCGCGGATACCATACTCTCTCTCGGCGGTGTGCAAGGCATCGCTGCGATGGCTTTCGGTCTTTTTACCGGGCACCCGGCCGACATCCTGGTTGGCCCGGGGAATCGATTTGTCGCTGAAGCAAAGCGTATCCTTTATGGCCGCGTAGGCATTGATTTGTTTGCCGGACCAACGGAAATCCTGGTTATTGCCGATGAAAATGCGGATCCTGAAATTGTCGCCTCTGATCTCGCTGGGCAGGCAGAGCATGGGTTAGACTCACCGGCATGGCTGGTTTCAACTTCGGCAGAACTCGCGCAAAAGGTAATCGATTTGATGCCTAAGTTTATTAATCGAATGGCTGAGCCAAACCGTTCCACCGCGGAGGTTTCCTGGAGAGACTACGGCGAAGTAGTCGTTGTCGATACCAACGAAGAGGCTGTCAAAGTCAGTGATGGTTATGCACCGGAACACCTGGAGGTACAATGCGATGATCTTGACTGGTGGCTAAAGAACCTGACTAACTATGGTTCACTGTTTCTGGGTGAAGAAACCACGGTGGCTTACGGCGACAAGTGCTCAGGGACCAACCACATTTTACCGACCAAGGGTGCTGCACGTTATACCGGTGGTCTCAGTGTCAGCAAATTTATCAAGGTGTTAACCTGGCAGCGTATGACGGAAGAGGCCAACCGTGATGTTGGCGCCGTAACTGCCCGGATATCCCGGGCTGAGGGCATGGAGGGTCATGCACGAAGTGGTGACGATCGTATGTACAAGTATTTCCCCGGTGAGGACTTTGATCTCGGAATAAAGTGATGACTGAGGTTCTGACAAATCATTTTGGGCTGGACGGACGTGGTTTTGTGATAACTGGCGCCAGTTCAGGATTAGGTCGGGCAATGGCAATTTTTCTAGCCCGGGCGGGTGCTTCGGTAGTACTGGTTGCCCGCCGTCAGACAGAACTGGAGCAATTAGTAGATCAGATTCAGAATTCAGGAAGGCGAGCAGCCTTCGTAGCTGCCGATTTGAGCGAGCGCGAAAGCCTCGGTGAAATCGCCAGTCAATGTAAAACGGCCATCGCCGGAGTGACTATTGATGGTGTTGTGAATGCAGCGGGTGTGAATCTGCGGGAACCTGTAGATGATATTTCACTGGATAGCTGGGATTTTACCCTCAACCTGAATCTTGCAGTGCCGTTTTTCTTTACACGGGAGTTCATTGGCGGGATGCGTGAACGAAATTATGGACGCGTGATCAATATTGCATCGCTGCAGTCGAGCAGGGCTTTTGCTAATGGCCTCGCTTATGGCGCTTCGAAAGGGGGTGTTTGCCAGTTGACGCGGGCCATGGCCGAAGCCTGGTCACGATACAGCATCACCTGCAATGCCATAGCTCCAGGATTTTTTCCGACTGAATTAACAACGGCCGTGTTCGATAATGCTGAAACCAGGGAATGGGCAGCTGATGCGACGGCGATAGGCCGCAATGGTGAACTCGATGATTTGTTCGGTATTACGGTATTCTTTGCTTCCCGGGCATCGGCTTATGTTACCGGGCAAACCTTGCATATTGACGGTGGGTTTACCGCGAGATAAATATTGAGAATATGAAAGCACTGGTATTCACTGCTACACAAGAAATGACCTTCAGGGATGAGCCTGCGCCAAGTCCTGATCCAGGCGACGCATTAATTGCGGTGGAGTCGGTGGGGATTTGTGGCTCGGACATGCATGCTTATCTGGGTCATGATGAACGGCGCGTACCACCGCTAATTCTCGGCCACGAAGCGGTGGGTACAGTATTAGAAGGCGCCAATCCGGGTCAAAGAGTCGTATTAAATCCCCTTATTACTTGCGGTAAATGTATCGATTGTCTATCCGGGCGTCAGAACCTGTGTGCCGACAGGGACCTGATTGGCATGTATCGAGCAGGGGCGTTTGCTGAACAGATAGCTATTCCAGAGGCTAATTTAATCCCTGTTCCCGAGGGCATGAGTGCAGCGAAAGCGACTTTGACCGAGCCTGGCGCAACTGGCTTGCACGCGGTGTTGTTGGCTGAAAGGGTAATTGCGCGGCCAATAAGCGAGGCGCGAATTCTGGTTATTGGCGGCGGCTCCGTTGGCTTGCTCACCGCTTTAATCCTGCGCGATAAAGGCGCAACACAGGTTGATCTGGCAGAAACCAATGTGCTAAGACGGCAAACCGTGGAAAAACATAGCGATTGCCGGGTTTTTGACCCGATTCAGGAAACGCCGGAATCTTCGAGTTATGATCTGGTCTTCGATGCCGTGGGCGGTGGGGTTACACGCCAGACAGGCATTTCATCGGTACGTTCAGGGGGCGTTGTCGTACATATTGGCTTAATGGATAACAAGGGTGGAATGGATGCGCGTGCCATCACACTCAGGGAAATAACTTTTATTGGTGCCTATACCTACACGCCGGTTGATCTCCGGGTTACCCTGCAAAAACTATATAGTGGTGCGCTGGGAAGCCTGGATTGGTTGGAACAGAGGCCCATGGCGCTAGGTGCCGAAGCATTTAACGAGTTGAACAAAGGTCTATGTGCGACGCCAAAAATAGTACTGAGTACCGGTTCCTGATTTCCTCCTAAAACACTATTTGGAAGGGTTGGCAGGCTTATTATGATCCGTCGCCGTAATTCAAATCGATAATCCGCTGAGTGTCGGCGGCCAGTTCATCCAGCCCAAGGTTTTGATAAGCGGCTAACTGAATTTCGAGTGCGGGTTTAATCGCACTGGTCCCCGGATAGGTTTGCAATATCGCTTTTGTGCGGTTTGCCGCTGCTACCCAGGCGTCGCGGGAGGCATAGTATTGAGCAACTTTCAATTCGGAAGTGGCAAGCTTGTCATACAGGTAAATCAGACGTTGCTGTGAATCCTCGGCGTACTTGCTATCCGGGAACCTTCTTAACAGAATCTGAAAATTATTCGCAGAAGCAAGTAATATAGATTTGTCATAATCGGCTATATCCCGTTCATTAATTTTGTCGAGAAAACTGTTCCCACGATTAAAATTGATAATGCCTTTCAAATAATAGGCATAGGCTACGGCCTGATGACGCGGATTGAGTTTGATGAAACGGTCAACCGCGGCAATCGCGGGTTCGAGTTCGTCATATTTATAGTAGGCGTAGCCGACATCGATCTGGGCCTGGGTCGCATACTTACCGAACGGATAGCGGGATTCGAGGATCTCATACTGCTCGATAGCTGTTTGATAGTTGCCGTCCGCCATTTCGCTCTTGGCGCTGCGGTAAAGTTGTTCCACGCTCCAGCCCACAGTAATATCTTCTTTCTCGCTCTCAGACACGCAGGCGAGAAGGAATAAGCTCAGGGATAATAAAATAAATGTGCGGGTGATCATGGTTCCGGTATTGACTTGCTGAAAAGGCAAACAAACAGTATAACCAACCGATGAAATTAATTCAGCAACAGTTCAGGGTCGAAACCGAAAACTCCGGTTTTCGACTTGATCAGGCCGTCAACAGATTGTTGCCGGACTTTTCCAGAAGCAAGATTCAGGAATGGATTCGACAGGAATTCATTTGCCTCAATCGGCAGGCTGCCAAATCCAAACAGCGCGTGTACACGGGAGATTTAATCGATATCGATGTTCCCCATGTTGCGAAAATAAGTGATGCACCGGAACCGGTTGATTTCGAGATTGTGCATCAGGACGATGAGATTATTGTAGTTAATAAACCGGCTAACCTGGTCGTGCATCCGGCCGCGGGTCACGAGAGTGGCACACTCGTAAATGGTCTGTTGAACTTGGATTCAAATCTGGAACAACTACCCCGTGCCGGAATAGTGCATCGGCTGGACAAGGATACTACCGGCATAATGGTAGTGGCTCGATCCCTGAAAGCACACGCAAACCTGGTCGATCAACTACAGCGGCGTTTAGTTAAACGTGAGTACCTGGCCATAACTCAGGGAGTCGTGACCGCTGGTAGAACTATCGAAACCGGTATTGCCAGGCATCCACAGAACCGTAAAAAAATGTCGGTGCAGGAGTATGGCAAGACAGCGATAACGCATTTTCAGGTTATCCAAAAGTTCCCCCACCACAGTCTCATTAAAGTTCAACTGGAGACCGGTAGAACTCACCAAATTCGGGTCCATATGGCCTACCTGCGTTATCCCCTGCTGGGGGATATGCTGTACGGCGGGCGACAACGCATACCAGGCGGAATTTCCACCGAACTGGCCAGTCAACTGAATGAATTCAAGCGGCAGGCGTTACATGCCCAGAAGCTTGGTTTTGAGCATCCCGGTTCGGGTGCGAACTGCAGTTTCGAGGCGGCAATACCCCAGGACTTTCAAAATATGCTGGATGCCTTAAAGGAGTCGGTGCATGAATCCTGATGCTCGACTGGAAACAATTGTACCCGGGTGGCAGGCCCCAGCGCGGGTAAAAGCAATATCTACACTACGCCAGGGTGGATTCAGCCAGGGTCCTTATGATGCCTTTAACCTCGCCGAGCACGTTGGCGATGATCTAAAATGTGTCCTACGAAACCGGGAACTACTGCAGCAGGCGTTGAATCTGCCAGCCGAGCCGGTCTGGTTAGAGCAGACTCACAGCACCAGGGTGGTTGTTCTTGGAGAGGATGCCAATCGCAGTGCGGATGCGGCAATAACCCGTCTTGTGGATACAGTGGCAGTTGTCATGACAGCCGATTGTTTGCCGATTTTACTATCTAATCAGGCGGGCACCGAGGTCGCCGCGGTGCATGCCGGCTGGCGCGGATTAGTCGACGGAGTGATCCAGGCAACACTTAAAAAAATGCAATCTCCTGCAGATGAATTAATCGCCTGGATTGGGCCGGGAATCTCCCAGCAATATTTCGAGGTAGGAGATGAAGTCAGGAATATATTTCTGGCCCAGGTAAAGGATAACCAGCAATATTTTAGCGCTAATCGACCAGGGCACTGGTTGTGTGATTTGCACGGTCTTGCAACTGCTATTCTCGCTAGTCACGGAGTAGTTGAAATCGATCGAGACCCTGGATGCAGTTACAGGGATGAATCACGTTTCTTTTCCTATCGGCGTAGTGCCACATGCGGGCGAATGGCAAGCCTCATCTGGATAGAACCCCATATGGGCGCTGATTAATTTGGAATTGTTCAGACAGCCTTTCCGGCTCTTATATAAATGGTCCTCGGCCTTGAAAATTCTGTTATTAATCTTACCTATTCAATAGATTTTAATTATTTCAGGAATATGCCATGAGAATGGAAAAATTGACGAGTAAATTTCAGGAAGCACTGGGTGACGCCCAGTCGCTTGCTATTGGGCGGGACAACCAGTTTATCGAACCGGTCCATTTAATGTTGGCATTGCTGGATCAGCAGGGTGGATCGATCAGATCCCTGTTTACGCACGCCGGGGTAAACACCAACCTGTTACGTTCACAGCTCAATGAATTGCTGGAAAAGCAGCCGAGCGTCGAAGGTGCCGGTGGTGATTTACATATTTCGAATGCCCTCAACAAGCTACTTAACGTTACCGATAAGCTGGCGCAGGAGCGTAAAGACCAGTTTATATCGTCGGAATTGTTTGTACTCGCAGTGCTGAATGATAAAGGCCCGGTGAGTGACATACTGAAAGCGGCAGGAGCGACCAAACAGGCTGCCGAACAGGCAGTCGAAGCGATACGCGGTGGTCAAAGCGTCGACAATGCGAATGCCGAGGACACGCGCATGGCGCTGGAAAAATATACCATCGACCTTACCGAGCGGGCAGAGCAGGGTAAGCTCGACCCGGTCATAGGCCGTGACGAGGAAATACGACGTACGATACAGGTTCTCGGGCGTCGGACCAAAAATAACCCGGTTTTAATTGGCGAACCGGGTGTCGGTAAAACCGCTATCGCCGAAGGACTGGCACAACGCATCATCAATAACGAAGTGCCGGAAGGATTAAGGAACAAGCGCTTATTGTCGCTGGATATGGGCTCTCTGATCGCCGGGGCAAAGTTCCGGGGTGAATTTGAAGAACGCATGAAGGCGGTGCTGAGCGATTTGTCGAAACAGGAGGGCCAGATAATTTTGTTTATCGACGAATTGCATACCATGGTTGGCGCCGGTAAAGCAGAGGGCGCTATGGATGCGGGTAATATGTTGAAACCAGCACTCGCGCGAGGTGAGCTTCACTGCATTGGAGCGACCACCCTGGACGAATACCGCAAGTATATTGAAAAAGACGCGGCACTCGAACGAAGGTTTCAGAAAGTGCTGGTGCAGGAGCCATCGGTAGAGGATACGATTGCGATCTTGCGTGGTTTAAAGGAACGCTACGAGGTTCATCACGGTGTCGATATTACCGATCCGGCGATAGTGGCAGCGGCAACGCTCTCCTATCGATATATTACCGATCGCCAGTTACCCGATAAGGCAATCGATCTGGTCGATGAAGCGGCAAGCCGAATCCGTATGCAAATCGATTCCAAGCCAGAACCTATGGACAGACTCGAGCGTCGATTAATTCAACTCAAGATCGAACAGGAGGCACTGAAAAAGGAGAGTGATGCAGCCAGTAAAAAACGCCGTGAAACACTGGAGTCGGAAATCAGCCGGCTGGAACGCGACTATTCTGATCTCGAGGAAGTATGGAAATCCGAAAAGGCTGCATTACAGGGTTCAACCCATATCAGGGAAGAGCTAGAGCGTGCACGCATAGAACTTGAAACTGCACAACGGGCCAGTGATCTGGCACGAATGTCCGAACTGCAGTATGGGCGAATTCCAGAACTTGAAAAGCAACTGGACCTGGCCGCTAATGTCGAAATGCAGGACATGAAACTGCTAATCAACAAGGTTGGTGAAGAAGAAATAGCCTCGGTAGTTTCGCTTTGGACAGGTATTCCGGTTTCCAAGATGCTCGAGTCCGAACGTGATAAATTACTAAACATGGAAGCCGAGATCGGCAAACGTGTGGTCGGCCAACATGAGGCGATAAAGGCGGTATCGGATGCTATTCGGCGCTCCCGGGCCGGCCTTTCCGACCCCAATCGACCCAATGGATCATTTTTATTTCTCGGCCCTACCGGTGTTGGTAAAACTGAATTGACCAAGGCCCTGACCCAGTTCCTGTTTGATACCGAAGATGCGATCGTACGCATCGATATGTCTGAATTTATGGAGAAGCACAGTGTCGCGAGGCTCGTCGGCGCTCCCCCGGGTTATGTCGGATATGAAGAGGGTGGTTATTTGACCGAGGCAATTCGGCGTCGACCATACTCGGTTATATTGCTCGATGAAATTGAAAAAGCGCACCCTGATGTGTTTAACATCCTGCTGCAGGTGCTGGACGACGGCAGGCTAACCGATGGACAGGGTCGCACCGTCGATTTTCGCAATACGGTGATAGTGATGACCTCAAATCTTGGTTCTACCGAGATTCAAATGCTCGCGGGTGATAGCCAGTACGATGAAATCAAAAAAGTCGTGATGCAACAGGTAGCGCAACACTTCAGGCCCGAATTTATCAATCGGATCGATGAGTCGGTTGTGTTTCACCCCCTCACCGAGGAACAGATTCGGGTCATTGCAAAGATCCAGTTGCAAGGTTTGACCGAACGTCTGCAGGAAAAGGAATTGTCTCTGGAAATTAGTGAACGGGCCCTCGATGAGTTAGGTAAAACAGGCTTTGACCCGGTTTACGGTGCGAGACCATTGAAACGACTGATACAGCAGGTGATAGAAAATCCAATCGCAATGGCGATATTATCCGGTAAATTTGGAGCCGGTGACCGCATTAAAATTGATCTTAACGACGCCGCTGAGTTTGTTTTTGAATAATAGACTATACTGAATATTAATTGGGAGAGAATATTTTATTAACCAATCATTTAGAAGCGCATGTTATAGTAATATCAAGTTATAGAACTGGAGGGTAGATAAATTTCTGCCCTCTTTTTCTTTTGTCAGGTTTTGTGGCTATAATTGACGTAAATGCATTAAGATAACCCCTTCTTCAGGCTTGCTACGATAGCAAAAACAGGTAGAAAACATTTGGCATGGCGGCACTAGGCTCTATTTTATTCAATCGGACTCTGAAAAAATTCCTCGAATGTCAGGATTTAACCAGTGCCAAAGGTGTCGAGATAACCGCAAAAATTCGGCAAGCGGCGGGCGGGTCAATCGACAAGATTCTTGAAATAATTCCATCTACGCAAAACCCGCATAGTGAGATATTAATAAATATCTGCTCCGAAGATACCAAATCGGGGCTGGAAGAAGAGCTGTTCGATAGCCTCGAAAGTGAAAACACACGCATTCGTGCGACAGCTACGCAGGTGTTGTCGAAATCTTCGAAAATCAATCCCGACAAGTTATTCAGGCGGCTGCACGAAACTGATGTTTCAAAATCTGAAATCATCCAAATTCTCGAGTCCCAGAAACAGTTCTTAAAACCGGAACAAATTATTGTCAATGCGATTAAACTCGACAGGATACACGCCGATCAGTTATTAAAATTGATCGAAGTTACCGAAATTCCACTCGATTTATCCGCCTTGAGGATCGAGCCAGGAAAAATTGATAATGCCAACCTGAAAATAGCGCTGCTCAAGTATTTTGGCGATGTCGAACATAAGGAAGTTGCCGGCCTTATTGGCAGGTTTTTGGCCGACAGCAACAAGACTATTACGATGGAGGCGCTGAAGTCTCTAAACAAGTTAAAGATGGGTTTTGATGGATCTATCCTGTTGCGCCATCTCGCGACCATGTCGGAGATGGAGCTTGACCTGGCCCTCAAAATTATTAGTAAGCAGGCTGATTCAGAGCTGGTTCCAAAACTTGCCGCCTGGACCACCGAAAAATCAGATGAAATGCGCGAAGTACTGATCAAGATCGTGGTCGAAAATGTTACTCCGGAAAATCTGAGAGAATTTCTAGAGCGTCTCGATAAACAGGAATGGTGGGGCAAAGACCAGGCGGTTAAATCCTTACAAAAATTTGCCACCAAACAGGTGTATGCCGCGGCGCAGGGTTCGATCGATCATAAAAATGAATTTGTACGAGACACCGCGCAACAGCTAGCGGCACAAGATGGTGACTCCACAGATATCAGTATAGTAGGCGGAACAGCAATCCACGAGGCCTGGCAGGTTCGCGAAAAAGCAATCCTGGCGCTTGGTAGTTCGGGCAAGCGAGAGTCGCTAGCACCATTGAATCAGTCACTTAAAAAATGGCCGGAATCGGCAGTAGCAGTTCTAAAAGCTGTAGGTCAGTTAGGATTTAGCAAGGGCCTCGAAATTGCATTTCAGTGCTTGCGGATGCCGGAGGCGTTAGTGCAAAGAGAGGCACTTGAAACCATTGCGAAATTGGCCACGCAGCAGCACGCGCATAAGATTCGTGAAATTATCCTGAAGCGAGTCCCCTTGTTACAGCCTACGGTTAAAGATACCGCCGAAGAAGTCGTCAACAAGTTAACCAGAGATTTTGGCTTGAGTGAATTAAATATCGATAGCGAGGAATTTTTCGATACACGCCTGGTTAAGTCGGATCAAACAGAGGTAGGCGGAACGTCGGCTGACTCCGCGGCAGTGAAAGCGGTGAAACCCGCGAATATTGAGGAGTTTAAGGATGGTGATACCTGGATGGATCGCTATCGCATCAAAAAAGAAGTAGGGCGTGGTGCAATGGGCCGGGTCATGCTGGCGGAAGATGAAATGGTTGGCGAGATGCTGATTTTGAAATTCATGCATCCTAAATTAACCGCTGACAAAGATTCCCTGGAACGATTCTCACGCGAGGTAAAATACTCGAGAAAGGTCAGTCACAATAATGTGATCCGCATACATGATTTATTGTCGAAAGACGGCCTGAGCGCGATTTCGATGGAGTATTTCGAGAGCCGCGGAGTCGATGAAATTCTAAAGAAAGTCAAATCCTTTGACGTGAAAACGGGTCTCGAAATTCTTTACCAGGTTAGCGAAGGCATGGTGGCTGCACACAATCAGGAAGTCATTCATCGTGATCTCAAACCCAGTAATATTCTGATGGATGATACCGGCCTGGTGAAGGTCGTCGATTTCGGTATAGCATCGGTTTCCTCGAATGCCGATGCTACCCTGACCCAGGTTGGATCAATCATCGGCACTCCCGCCTACCTGTCGCCTGAACGTGCGAAGGGTAAGGAAGCGAGCTGTTTATGCGATATCTATGCGCTCGGCATTATTGCCTATCTTATGTTTACCGGGGACTTACCCTATAAAGGAGAAACCGTTTCGATTCTATTCCAGCATATTGGGGGTAAAGCGCCACCGATACGTGAACTCAATAGTTCGATCGATCGCGATGTTAGTGTTTTAGTACAGAATTTGATGGCGGCTGACGCGAAAAATCGTATTCAGACCATGCAGGATGTAAGTAACGCTATTAAGGCGCTCCTTTAAAAATAATAATCAGATACTCCATGGATATAAACCGGTGAGCATGCAACAAACTATTGAAACCAAACTAAATGCCGCTTTCAGTCCTGAGTTTCTGGA
>Ga0164313_10005105_pt1 | contig 11639 bp, 10 predicted proteins | sample GuaBasSedimGuay4_FD_113735 | JGI IMG/M metagenome (GOLD analysis project Ga0164313, IMG submission 113735) | Subseafloor sediment microbial communities from Guaymas Basin, Gulf of California, Mexico - Guay4, Core 4569-4, 0-3 cm | ecosystem: Environmental > Aquatic > Marine > Hydrothermal vents...
TCTTATTAGGTGGGGATCCTTCGACTCCGCGGCTCGGAGCCGCTCCGCTCAGGATGACATGTTGAGGGTTTCTGCATGAGGCTGAGTTGAGAGTTGGCCGGTGATCCCTGATCGGTTGTCACCGACAAACCGAATACCGGTCACCGATGACCCGCTGCGGCCTCCCGGAGCCTCTTGGCCTTGCCAAGGTACTTCTCCACCCTCCGGCTGTGATCCAACCGCTTCGCCAGACGTGCCAGGCCATCGTAGACCTCGGGTTCCTTGGGATCCCACCTTCTCGCCCGTTTCAGATACCTTTGGGCCTCGCTATTGTTGCCTTGGAGCATTTCCAAATCCGCCATGGCCAGCAGCGTGAATGGGCTGTCGGTTCGTTGGGCTGCGGCGCGGAGAGCGACACGCGATTCCGACTTGCGACCTTGGATGGCATAGAGAAAAGACATGTTGTTGAGCGCCGACGAGTTTCCCGGATCAATCCCGAGCGCCCGCCGGTAGGCTGTGAACGCCCCATCAACGTCACCGAGGTGGGCCAGGGCCACCCCCAGGTTGACCCACCCGGCCGCCCAATCGGGGGCGAGCGTGGTCGCGATCTCGAGGTTTCGAAGAGCCGTGTCGAGATCTTTCTCCCTGATGGCGGCGCCACCAATATTGGCGTGATACATGGCCGATGCCCGGACATCGTCGATCACTGACCCGCTGACGAAGGGGCTTGCCGAGCTCAGGTAGAAATCGAAGACGGCAACCCGGCCGCTGGACCGATACGCCGCCACCACGTGGCGGTTGATGATGACCAGACCATCGTCGCGGGCGACCTCGGGTTCACGCCGAACCGCCATCAGAAAGGTCGGGATACCGATGCTCCGCGACATGGCAACAAAGAGAGCGGTGAACGACATGCAGTTGCCGCTACCCTCCGTGAACGCCCTCTCGGCGGTCAGGGTCCGCGCGTTATCGTAGCTGAAGTCGAAGGTTCCGCCCTCGAACATCGCGTGCTGGAGACGGGAGAGGCGATCTCGTGGTCCCGGACCGCTCGTGGCCTTGATAACTTTTTCAGCCCAGGCGATCATCTCCGGCGACGCGTCAAAGGGATAGACAACCTCGTCAGGGTCGAGTCCTCTGGTCACGACCTCTGCAGCCCAGGCGTCGCGGTCGAAGACCTCACCGGCCTGCTTGGCCGCAACTCCGCCGGTCGCGATCATTGCGACCAAAGGGATAGCGGCAGATATCCACATGCACCGTCTCATGACACTAAGGTACGCTCACCGACCGATCGGGTTACTCGAAACCGGTGGAGATCGTATTCGGGTAGGATCTTTTAAAAGAACGAAACCTCGGACCGGTGGTGATAGCCGCCCGTGGGGAGGGACCCATGAACCTGCATCGACTGTTCCATCTCATTGCCTGCCTCGTCATCTTCTCAGCGACCGCGGTCTTTGCGACAAGCTTCGACGAGGATTTCGAGGATGCCACGCTCCGGGTGGACTTCTTCCAGTACGGCAACGCCGACTCAGAGCACATCGCCATAGACCGTCTGATCAAGCAGGGACGGTGGGCGGGCCCGGTCGACAAAATCATTGCTCCCCACCCATACGGACGGTATCTTGCTCGAGTCTCCGACCTCGAGTCGGGCGAAACCCTCTTCGATTTTCGCTTCAATTCCCTCTTCGGCGAGTACCGAACCACCGACAGCGCGGTGCAGGGTGTGGTTCGTATCTACCACGAAACCATCCTGATCCCCTACCCCAAGATGCCGATTCGGCTGAGTGTGAGCTTTCGATCATCAATCGGTGAGGGGACCACTCTGCACGAGGTGGAGATCGACCCGAGTTCGGTCGCAATCGCGGTGGAATCGCCGAGGGCGGGAGCCACGGTGGTCGACGCACACATCGCCGGAGAACCCCACACAAGCCTGGATATCGCCATCATCGGCGAAGGATACACGACCAACCAGATCGAGCTGTTCCGCACCGATGTTGCGCGGTTTTCCCAGCTCCTCCTATCCCAGGAGCCCTACGCGAGCCGCAGCGCAGAGATCAACATCAGAGGCGTGGTGCTCCCATCCCTCGACGATGGGTGCGACCAACCGACGCGAGGTGATTGGCGTTCAACCGCCGTCGGCGCCAGCTTCAACGCGCTCGGTTCCCCCCGCTATCTCCTCACCGAGTCCAACCGTGATCTTCGCGACATCGCCGCAAACGTCCCGTATGACACCCTCGTGATCATGGTCAATCACGCCCGCTATGGAGGTGGCGGTATCTACAATCGCTACTGTACCTTCACAGCTCACGGCTCGTTTGCGCCGTACCTCTTGTTGCACGAGTTCGGCCACTCGTTCGGCGGCCTTGCCGACGAGTACTACACCTCGAGTACGTCGTACAACGATTTCTACCCCGAAGGGGCCGAACCGGTCGAGCCGAACATCACCTCCGCCACCGATCGAGCGTCGGTGAAGTGGGCCGATCTCGTGGCATCGGACACTCCGGTCCCGACGCCGTGGGACAAGGACAGCTTTGATACCGACGACCTCGCCTACCAGGTAGAGCGACACGAGATCGACACCGCGATCGCCGACGCCACCAGGGCCGAGTCCTTCCAGTTCGAACTGGACGCGCTGCATGACGCCGCCCAGAACCACGCCATGCGCAGGATTGCAGCGGTGGACGGATTCATGGAGTCGAGTGGTTCAATGGCCACCGTGGGGGCGTTCGAAGGTGCCGGCTATGTCTCCAAGGGGCTCTACCGCCCGGCCATCGATTGCCTCATGTTCAGCCGCGGAGTCAAGGATCTGTGTCCCGTGTGCCGACGTGCAGTCGCGTCCAGGATCGACTACTACAGCGGCCGTTGACTCAAGATCCCGAACCACTATGGTAGCCTCCATCGAGTGAGCGTCAAAACCATCTACCGCATCAACTTCGTCAGCGCCGGCGAGGTCTATGAGATCTACGCCGCCAACGTGGCCCAAGGGGGCCTCTTCGGGTTCATCGAGGTCGAGGAGATCCTCTTCGGTGAACGATCGAAGTTGCTCATCGACTCGTCCGAGGAACGACTCAAGACTGAGTTCGAAGGGGTGCAACGGACCTTTATCCCCCTCCACTCCGTCCTTCGCATCGACGAGGTCGAGAAAGCCGGACGAGGGCGGATCACCGTCGGATCCGGCAAGGTCGCACCCTTTCCCATGACCATGGTCGGGCCCGGAAACGCCGGGAATAAGAAGTAACGACTCACAATCATGCAACCTGACGTAACCAAGAACGTAGAAACATCCATGAGTGAAAAGGCCACCGTCTGGTTCGTGCGGGCGTGGCGCGACTGGCTACGCTCCATCCTGCTCATCGTCCTCGCCGTCACCGCATTTCGTTCGGCCGTCGCCGACTGGAACGATGTGCCGACGGGATCCATGAAGCCAACGATCCTCGAAGGTGATCGGATCGTCGTCAACAAGCTTGCGTACGACCTCAAGATCCCCTACACCCGGTGGCAGATCGCCCGCTGGGGTGATCCGGCTCGTGGCGATATCGTGGTTCTTCTGTCTCCCGCCGATGGCAAGCGACTGGTCAAACGGGTCGTTGGCCTCCCTGGCGATACCATCGCCATGGATCGCAACCGCCTGGTGGTCAACTCCGAGACGGTGACCTACTCTCCTCTCGATCCCGATCTGGTAATCGCGTTCGACCCCCAGGGTGGCCACAGGGTCCTCGCGACTGAGGAGCTCGATGGCAGCCAGCATGCCATGATGATCACCCCGGGCGCCCGGACTCTGCGGTCCTTCGGACCCATCCCCGTCCCGGAAGGACAGTATTTCCTCATGGGCGACAACCGCGACGAGAGCTTCGATTCCCGTCACTTCGGTCTTGTCGATCGAGGCCGGATCGTCGGCCGCGCCCTCGCCGTCGCCGGTTCCGTAAATCCTGAGAACCACTTCTGGCCAAGGTGGCAGCGGTTCTTCACCGGCTTGCGGTAGGTTCACCGCAAAGACGCCAAGAACGCAAAGGTCATCGCAAAGACGCAAAGACATCGCAATTATGGAGTGGGCGTCGCGGCCCCCTCCAGGCCGTTTGACTATCGTAGGAACCAAAGTGCGGCCGGAAGGACCTCGGAAGGTGGGCCATAGCCCACCCTTCACAATTCCGTTTCCACGCAGTCAATCAACATCAAAGCTCCGAGTGGCAAAAACAGAACAATCCGATGGGCTTTGCGATGGATGAAATTTGTGTCTTCATGGTTGCGACGTGCGATGTAGCGCCTTTGCGCCTTAGCGTCTTTGCGTTGAAATCAGCCTTCCGGGACCGAAACTGCATCCACGTCAGTCGGACACCCTCGAAGCGACGCTCTGCCAACTAATAAAATTGCGATGTCTCTGCGCCTCTGCGCCTCTGCGTTAAATTCTGCGATGTCTTGGCGCCTTTGCGGTGAACTCTTCGCTCTAGTCCAGATGACCGCGGTCCGAATCCCCCATCTCTACTCCGCCGTCGGGGAAGTACTCCTTCCACCTTCGATCCACCAGGGCCGCGGTCTCCTCATCGCAGAAGAGTTCCTTTGGGTATGGCGGTTTCATCCTGGCGTCGATGACAACCGGTGCGGTGTAGGACACGTGGTGCCGAACGACCAGTTGTGACGCAGCATGAATGTCGGCAGCGGGCTCGAAGCGGGTGAATGTCGTCCAGAGGAAGTTCATCGGGCTTGCCGTGGCCCGTCTCGCGTCATCAGTGAGAATAACTAGCGGCCAGTCCGCAAAGGCCGCATCGTCGGCCAACCGCTGCGCAGCATTCGACTCGGATGCGTAGCTCGGACCATCAACAACAAGACAACCCGGGCAGAACACCTTGACGCCATCGATCCCTGTGGGTGTCACGGCGGCTGAAAATTCCCTTGGAAGGTCGCGAACCGGGTCTCCCAAGCCCAACAACACTCCCTTGGAACCGAGGTTCACCTCCGGGCCGGTGTAGTCGAGGGTGTCCATGGAGAGGTTGGAGACAACGTAGAGATCGGTCTCGAAACGGGCGCGGGCAAGGATGTGTGTCAGGGTCGTGCGAAAGTCTCGGAGGTCCACCGGCTGGTCCGTCACCAGGAGGAATTTGGTCAGACTGAGCTGACCCTCACCCAGAATTCGAAAAGCTGAAGTCATGGCTTCTCGCCGATATCGATTCTGCACCACGGCACCGGCCAAGGCATGATAGCCGGTCTCGCCGTACGACCACACCGACTTCACTCCAGGCATGACCAACGGAAACAGCGGCGACAGCAGATCCTGCAACAGGTCCCCGATGAAAAAATCCTCCTGACGGGGCTTGCCCACGACCGTTGCCGGGTAGATCGCATCGCGACGGCGAGCCGTGTACTCGACCTCGAAAACCGGGTAATCGTGCCGCAGAGAGTAGGTGCCGTAGTGGTCTCCGAATGGCCCCTCAGATCGACGGATACCTGCCGGCACCCGGCCGCATAGAGCGATCTCGGCGTTGGCGATGAGCGACCGGCCATCCGGACCTCGGCATTGACCGATCTTCCTCCCGGCAACCAGCGAAGCCAGCATCAACTCGGGCACATTCTCCGGCAATGGAGCCACAGCGGCGAGAATCAGGGCCGGCGGTCCGCCCAGGAAAACCGTCGCCGAGAGGTCCTCACCCAACCCTTCGGCAACGTCGTAGTGAAATCCTCCGCCTTTGCCGATCTGCCAGTGCATCCCGGTGGTCCGATGGTCGTGGATCTGGAGTCGATACATACCCAGGTTCGGTCCGCCGGTACCAGGGTGATTCGTAGCGACGAGAGGCAGGGTGATAAAAGGTCCACCATCCTCCGGCCACGAGGTGAGCGCCGGCAATGTGCCGAGGTCCACCTGATCCGTGACCACATCGAGTACGGGACCACTGCGGACACCGCGGGTTCCGAGCCGCAACCCCGCTCCCAACAGATCTCGATGGGCCCACAGCTGGGATGCCGATGGTGGTAGTCCACCCTGGACCATCTCTACCAGAGAGCGAATCAGTCTCTTTGGGCGGGTGCCGAAGGCAAGTTGGGCGCGACCTTTTGTTCCAAACAGATTCGTGGCCACCTGCATCTCCGAACCCAACGGATGAGAAAACAACAATGCCGGACCGCCCGCAGCGATCACGCGCCGATGGATCTCGGCGATCTCAAGGTGCGGATCAACCGGAGCTTCGATGACTCGCAGATCGCCTTCGACCTCCAACTGGTCGAGGAATCCCCGAAGATCGGAAAACACCTGGTTCGTCATATGTATGTACCTTAGCAATCCCGAAAACTCCGTTGATGACAGCGATTCACTCGGAAACTGCCGCACCGCGGCAACTCCCCAATGAAATCCTCCGATCGACACCATCCCGAGACCGTCGATGAATCCTCGGGCGAGAATCGTCAGAAATCCTTGTCTATCAGCGAAATAGTCATAGGCATTCAATCGAGTCGAAGGGTCGATTGAGTTGACAACAATGCCGCACCGCGGTACAACAATGAGAGCGACGCGATGCGGCGTCGACGACAATCACCTACAGGAGCAAACGATGATCCGACTCATCAAACGATATGGAAGCCGCAAGCTCTACGACACTGAAGAGAGCCGTTATGTGGCCCTCGACGAGCTCGCGGGCTGGATCCGAAACGGCCAACAGATCAAGGTCATCGACAACAAGACCTCGGACGATGTCACGGCCCAAACCCTGACTCAGATCATCTCCGAGGAGGGTCGGAAGGGCACCTCGCCCCTACCCAACGAGCTGCTGCATGACCTGATCCGTGCCGGCGAGAAGGCGGTATCGAGCGGCGTTGAACAGCTCCAACAACGAATGGACCAATTGGTCCAGGCCTCCATGGATCGAATCGGTCCCGTACGGCGTGCTCGGGAAGAGATGGGGCTTCTTCGCGAACGACTCGAGGAACTCGAGGTATCACTGGCCGCCTTCGAGGGCGAGCGTCAGGAATCACCTCCGAAATCCGGGAAAGAGTGAAGACCAAGGCCGCCCAGCGAGCCCATCTCGGGTTTCTCCATTCTCAGAAGACATCCGGGAGCAGACGATGATCGACTCTTCCCGCAGCACCTCCAAGGTAGGCCTCGCTCTCGCGGGTGGCGGCCCCGAAGGGTCCATCTACGAAATCGGCGCGGTCCGCGCCCTCGATGAGGCACTCGACGGGATCGACTTCAACGATCTCCACCTCTACGTTGGGGTCAGCGCAGGCGCCTTCATTTCATCGTGCCTCGCAAACAATCTCTCGACCGCCCAGATGTGCCGCGCCATCGTCAAGCCCGAACCGGGAGAGCACCCATTTGTGCCCGAGACCTTCCTTTCCCCAGCTGTCGGTGAATTTGTCCGCGGCGGAATCAAAGTCCCGAAGCTCTTCCTCGAAGGTTTGTGGGAGGTCATTCGACACCCTTCCGAGAGTCGGCTCCTGGAACCTCTCAGTCGGCTTGCCCGAGCCCTCCCCGTCGGTATTTTCCGCAACGAACCACTCCGCGTTTACCTCGAAAAGATCTTCTCCAAACCAGGGCGGAGCGACGACTTCCGCAAGCTCCAACGAAAGCTCGTAGTGGTCGCCACCGATCTCGATTCGGGCCGCCCGGTCCGCTTCGGAGAGCCCGGTCTCGACCACATCCCCATCTCGAAAGCGGTTCAGGCATCCACCGCCCTTCCCGGGCTCTACCCACCCGTTGAGATCGACGGCCGCCACTACGTCGACGGCGTTCTCCTGAAAACCGTCCACGCCTCGGTGGCTCTCGATTCCGGAGCTGATCTGGTTCTCTGTGTGAATCCAATCGTTCCGGTGGACACCATCCGCTCGGTCGAGCTCGGCATCATGCGGCGGGGTCGACTCACCGACAGGGGTCTGCCCACCGTACTCGCGCAGACCTTCAGAACCATTATTCACTCCCGGATGGGCGCCGGGCTCTCCGCTTATGAGACGCGATACACCGACCGTGACGTTTTGGTCTTCGAACCGCGGCGAGACGACTACACGATGTTCTTTTCCAACGTGTTTTCTTTTTCGAATCGCAAGGCGGTGTGCGAGCACGCCTATCGAAGCACTCGCCGGAAGCTCTGGCGAAACCGACGTCGCCTCGAGCCTGTTTTTGCGCGCCACGGCATTACCTTGCGTCTCGACGTCCTTGAAGATCCCGACCGCGATCTCTGGGACTCGGTGAGGCTCCACGAGCGCCGTCGTCCTTCCACATCCCACGTCAAGGATCGCCTCGATAAGGCGCTCGCGCGGGTTGAGGAGTTCATAGCCGCCTACTAGGAACCTGTAGGGCATAGAATGCACGGCGTGTCTCGGGTGTCGTTTGGCCCATTTCTCGGCGGAGTTTTTTCGATGGGTTCGGGAAGCTGCTTCACTGGTCAGGGTAGACCCACCCGTGAAGATCGGCGCCGAGCTCCGGTGCGTGTGAGTTGAGGAAGATGATCTCCTCGATGGCGCCATTCCGATCACCCGTATAAACAAGGGCGAGCCCAAGACCGTAGTGGGCACGGACGTTGGTGTCATCGCGCTCGAGGGCCTCGCGAAACTGAACAACAGCTGCCTCATTTTTGTCCTGATGGAAGAGCGCGACCGCCAATCCGAGCCGCGCCTCGATGTTCTCGGGGTCCTTTTTCAGCGCTTCTCGACACACCCTCTCCGCGTCGGCATGCCGTTCGAGGGCGCCGTAGGCGATGCCGAGTTCAACCAGGGCCTGCGTCAACTCCGGATCGCGAGCAGCGGCCTCGGCGAGAAAGGTCACCGCGTTCGCCAATTCACCCTGACGTCGACAGGTGAGTCCGAGCATAAACGTGGCGCCGACCTCGCCCGGCTTGAGTTCATGAGCTTCTTCGAAGACTGCACGAGCCTCGTCGAGCCTGCCGAGCTCGAGAGCCGCTGAGCCGAGGCCAAAGAGCGCGTTGAATCGCTGTGTGTCTCCAACGGCAAGCTCTCGCGCCTTTGTGTAATGATCGATGGCTGATTCCAAGTCGCGTAGGTCGAGGGCGACATAGCCCAGTTGAAGTTCGCGGAACGCCTCCTTCGCCTGACCCTCGAGTGCGGCCCATGCAACTGGGACCGTTGTCAGGACCCACAACCAGATAAGGCCAAGCCTCATGATCCGAGTGCGCCGACAGTTTCCCTGGTTCGTGGTCGAAATCATCGACTCCCCTCCTCTTAATCTCCCCAGTTTTCCCAACCTGCTCCAACATCGCCCTCAGGCGCGATCTCGACCTTTTTGAGGCTCACGACCAATTTGCCGAACGAAAGATCAAATTCGATCTTGCACGGTCGGTGCGGCTCGATGAGATCGAACCACACCACCATGGATCCCGCCTTGGGGAACATCTTCTCGTCAAGTGGTTTCGGGATCACTGCCACCGCATCGCACTCGCCCATCTTGGTCTTGATCTTCTTGGTCCTGGTCGCCCGTGCAACCATCTCGATCACTCCCTTGGTGGTCATCAACCCGAGCACGAGTTCCTGCCCGACTTTTTTGTCCATCATCCGCAGCCGAGAGATGAAGGCCAACGGATCATTGCCTTGCTCGACCTCGATGGGGATTCTCGTCTCTTCCCCATTGTTGGTCCTCACCACCTCCTTGGCCTCGAAGTCGACCAGCCAGACCTCATCTTTGCGTTTCTTTTTCACGAGGGAGTGCTCTTCAAATCGAATCGATGTCATTCGATGGGGATCGAAGTACGAGTCCACCCGCGAGCGCAGACGGTAGATTCCATCAAAGAACCTGGTGGTTCGGGCAAGCCCGACGAAATGATAGACCGGCCCGCCAATGACCTCGGTGTCGACAGAGCTCGTAATTTCTACTTCGCCGCAGTGGATACCCATCCACGACACCGCATATGACAGTTGTTCACCTACCGGGAAAACGAACTCATCACCCACCCTTGGCGCAAGCCACTCTACGCTCTCGGTCCCGCAGACAAATCGGCATGCGAAAACGAGCACTGCCAAAAAAATCAAGGCTTGCTGCGTGAGCGGTCGCCGAATTCCTGCCATCAATTGCTCTCCGATATCTCCCCGCCGCTGTCCTGAAACCACGATAGCAGGTGGAAAATGGGGGCCACACCCATCCCCTTGGCTCTGTTTGGGAAACTTAGGTGTAAGGAGTATTATTTGCGCGCTCTGCCGAGAAACGGCTCAGTGGACCCGACTCGGGCTGAACTCGCCTTCCTCATCAAACCCGTGGATGAGGACGAAAAAGTACGCTGGATACTGTTCGACCTCGCTCTCGGTGATGAGCTCGAAGACGAACTCGTGCTCACGATCGCCAGGTCCCCCCTGAACATAGGTGATCTGGTCTGGAGCGAGCAGGAGTTCACCTACCAGATGCTTCCCCCTGAGCACCTGGATCACAAGAGTCTCAGGCTCCTCCTTGGCAAAGTGCCAATGCAGATCCTCGTCGTCGTACAAAACAGCCTCAGGGGTGCCGGCTCGCAGTATGCAATTGGGGTGACCCATGAGCCATGCCCAGAACACATCGAAGGGAAGGGTCGGTCGGTCGTCCATCAGTCGTCCCCCGTTCACGGCAACACAATCGAAACGGCCGGCATGATCAACATCAAGCGCATGAGAATCTCCTCCCTCGATCGGACTGCTCCGATCCAGGTTCCGCCCTAGTGTACCCCGCCACAATTGGGGTGCAGTATCGAGTGTGCCGAGGCGCCTTCCTGCCTGCACTTCGCGACCGATGAATACTCGTTGTATTTTGAGAGAGTGAAGTGCAGGCAGGAGGGATGCATCGGTGCACGAATACCATCCCAATTGTGGCGGGGTACACTAGCATTGAAAGATAAACGGGACGCCCGAAGGCGCCCCGCTGAAATATGCTGAAGCGAAAGGCCCTACTCGATGCCGGCAAACTTCTCGAGCATGGCGGTGGTGACCGACTTGGGCCGCTCGATGGGATAACCCAACGCACGATCCCAGGTGATGTTGGTCAGCACGCCGAGAGCGCGACCGATCCCGAAGAGCACCGTGTAAAAATCCCAATCGGTGAGGCCGTAGTACCACTGAATCACACCGGACTGGGCGTCCACGTTGGGCCACGGGTTCTTCGCCTTGCCGTGCTCCTTGAGCACACCCGGCGCCACCTGGTAGATCATCGAGATGACCTTGAACAGCGGGTAGTCCGGCAGGTTTTTCAGGCAGAACTCACGCTGCGATTCGTAGCGCGGGTCGGTCTTGCGGAGCACCGCGTGACCATAGCCCGGGATGACCTGACCCGAGTTGAGGGTGTCCCAGAGGGCCTTCTTGATGACCTCTTCGGTGGGCTCCTGTCCCTCGAGGCTCTCCATGAACTTCATGGTCCAGCTCAGCACTTCCTGGTTGGCCAAACCGTGGAGCGGACCCGCGAGCCCGTTGATTCCGGCCGAAAGCGAGTAGTAGGCATCCGACAGCGCCGACGCCACCAGGTGGGTGGTGTGGGCCGAAACGTTGCCCGACTCATGGTCGGAGTGAAGGATGAAGTACATCCGCGCGACGTCGTCGTACGGGGCTTTCATCCCCATCTGGTGGGCGAAGTTGCCACCCATGTCGAGATTCGGATCCTCGTCGATCTGCTCGTCATTCTTGTACTTGAGGCGATAGATGAACGCCGCGAGGACGGGGAGCTTGGCCATCAGGTTGCAGGAGTCCTCATACATGGGCTCCCAGTAGTCGAA
>Ga0164313_10005106_pt1 | contig 11639 bp, 11 predicted proteins | sample GuaBasSedimGuay4_FD_113735 | JGI IMG/M metagenome (GOLD analysis project Ga0164313, IMG submission 113735) | Subseafloor sediment microbial communities from Guaymas Basin, Gulf of California, Mexico - Guay4, Core 4569-4, 0-3 cm | ecosystem: Environmental > Aquatic > Marine > Hydrothermal vents...
ATGGAACAGGGTCGCAGGGCTCCAGACAGGATGAACAAACTCCTCGACGTCCACGAGGCAGCTGCTGACGTGCTCCGTGAGATGGAGGGAAGTATCGTGCTTGCCGGCAAGTCCATGGGCGGCAGGGTCGGGTCACACCTCGTGTCAGACGGACGATGTGATGCGCTGGGGCTTGTCTATCTCGGCTACCCGCTCGTGGCTATGGGGAAGAGCGAACCACGCGACACCAGCCACCTCGTTGCGATCGATGCACCTCAGTTGTTCATCACCGGAACACGAGACCGTATGGGTCCCGGGGACCTGATCGCTGAGGTTGCCGCTTCCGTACCCAACGGAACTGTCGAGTTCATCGGCACAGGGGACCACTCCCTTGTTCCGCTGAAGAGGACCGGACGCACGGTTGACGATTCGATCGCCCAGTCGGTCGACGCCATCGGAACCTGGACCGCAATCTGGGCGTGATCATCGCCAGGATGATCGGAAGTCGGGTTCCCGTCCCAACACCGCGCTGTCGATCGAACGGCGCATGGCGCCGCACAAAGAAGTGTGGGATCCTCTCGAGAGGGTCCCACACTTCTTCTTTGTGTCGTTGCAGTGTTCGCTAAGGAGCGATCGGATCCGCGATGAACGTACCAACAAGGATGCGATGACGGAACACGCCGCGCTCATTGCTGGGAATCGCCGCTTGTGCGAACTGGACCGAGGCACATACGTCGAACGAGTTCGTGCCAGCGACCACGGGAGCCGTAGCTGTCATAGATACCGATACTGGCAGGACTCCTGCAGCAGCCCACTTGGTGGTGTAAAGGCCAGCACTTGAGTTCTGGTCTGCGTTGAAAACACACGTCCCGGCTTCCTGGAGCCACATGAGCCCACTTGAGCCGAGACCCGGAGATTCAGTCGTCACAGTCGACGAGAGAACGACAACACCGTCTGAAGGAGCGTCGAACGTCAGTGTTACGAGAGATGCAGCCTCTCCGAGAGGGAGTCCGTTGCCTCCGAAGAAGCCGTCCTCCAACTGCTGGAACGCCATGACCTGCGTCCCACCTGGCCCTTGGGGACCTTCCGGGCCTTCTGGTCCTTCAGGACCTTCTGGGCCTGGAGGACCTTCTGGACCAACGAGCGATGCTGGGAAGATCTGTTGAGAGATCGCCGCAGCGGTGCCGTACTGATCCCTGCCTGCGAGCCTCACAACTGAATCGGCGTAGTCGCCAAGAGCGTTGACGACCTTGTCAGAAATTGATCGTTTGTCACCAGCCACATAGATGACGTCGGGATCCAACCGGACCAACTCGTCGATCGTTGCCTGAGGGAGCGAGTTCTTCTTCGTCAGGAGTACTGGACCGCCACTGACGGCTGCTGCTGCACTCGACGCGACGCCATCGGTTACCTTGTTTCCGTTCACGATGAACACGACCGGGGTCTCTGTATCGGACGCGCGAACGTTCGCAGCGAGTGCCACCGAAGCGAGCAACATCGCCATCACCACTCCGAGGATGACCCACCGAAGGCGGCCCTTCTCCTCGATTGAAATACCTAACATCGATTCTCCATTCGTCAGGGCACTGCGGGGTTCAGGCCATCCGCTCATCGTATTCCAGTATTTGCCTGTACACAAATTGACGGCACGTTTACAGTGTGAAGGGTCCGATCTGCCTCGTGCCTCATCATCGTCCGCATCGAAATAGGGTCAATGTGAGCCGTTGATCCTCAGGTTGGTGGTGGGATGTACCTGCCAGAGACGACGCGGCCTGCGATCGTCCGTAGCTCCCACGCCGAGCCCTTTTTCCACTGCCGTGGTCCGTCCATGGGAACACCCTCGGCGTAGAGGTGGCCGATGAGATCCTCGATGACGTCGCTATGTGAGCACAACACAGCCGACTCCTCCTGGAGTTCAGCGATGAGGCTTACGATCCGGTGTGGATGTGAGCCTTCGACGAGCGCCGCCTCCATCTCGAGAGGAATGCCGAGGCGTTTTGCAAAGGGCCTCACGGTGTCGACGCATCGGACGTAGTTCGAGGACCCGATCCGAGTGATCGGATGTGCCATAAGGCGGTCCCGCAGCATCCTCATCTGCTTCTTACCCCTGTTGTCGAGGGGTCTGCGCCAATCCTCAGCGTTGGCTTCAGATCGTTTCCCTGCCGAGGCGTGTCGGATGAGATAGATGGTGCCAGCAGTGCGGTTGTGGTACATGTCGTTTGCCCGGTCGAGGACTTCCCGGTCGTTGCGATAGGCGAGTTTCTTCAACCCCTTCTTGTGCGACACCCACTTGATGCTGTCAACCTCTTTGTTCGGCTTGAACGATCCCCTCTTGACCTCAGTCAGCCACCATCGCACGACCTTTGGGTTGCCGTTCTGGGTGAAGTACCCAACAGAACCGATGAGCCTGGCCTTTCTTCCCACGATGCCGGTCTCTTCCTCAACCTCACGCAGCGCTCCCTCAAGGAACGTCTCGTTCTTGTCGAGCTTGCCCTTTGGCAGGGACCAGTCGTCATACCGCGGCCGGTGGATGATGAGGTACTCGGCCCTTCCCTCCTCGTCACGGCGCGCCACAACACATCCCGCTGCCCAGATCGATTGTTTCGGGGGTGGTTCGATGGGTCGTAGGTTCCTCACCATGACGACGCCTATCCGCGGTTGCGGTCGAGTTCGACGACCTTGCGGAGTCTGCGGGCATGGCGTTCTTCCCCGCTGAACCTCGCCCCGAGATACGCATCGACGATCTCGGTCGCGGTCGTGGCACCGATGACCCTGGCCCCGAGAGCGAGCACGTTCATGTCGTCGTGCTCGACCGCCTGGTGAGCGGTGTAGTGATCGTGCACAACGGCACACCGTGCACCGGTGATCTTGTTCGCTGCGATCGACGCACCCGCACCTGACCCGCATACGACGATTCCGCGCTCACCCTCGCCAGCAACAACTGCCCGTGCAACCGCGGCTGCGTAGTCCGGGTAGTCAACAGCGTCGGTGCTGTCTGTGCCAACGTCGACGATCATGTGTCCTTCAGCTGTGAGGTGTTCGACGAGTTCCTGTTTGAGCGGGAAACCCGCATGGTCTGCACCGATAACTATTCGCATTCAAGATCCTGGAGTAGCCTATTTCATTCAAGGATAAATGGTCAGCGCGCTTCTGGCGGTCAACCGGTGGCCTAGCGTATATCCAATGCGCAAGATTCTGATCGGATTCGCACTCTTTCTCACCGCATGCTCCCAGGGTGTCGCCGCTCCAGACATCGGGCAGTCCAGGACTATCTGTTCGGATGTGTTCTGCATCGACGTCCCCGAGGGCTGGGACGGCGAGGTGGGTGATACGTTCGTCGCGCTCAATCATGTATCCGACCCCGACAACACGTTCCTTACGGTGGGTGTGATCGACCAGGAAGCGATCGTTACCGGCGCAGGTGGGACCTGGCCGGCACAGACAGAGGATGTGGCGCGGGCGTTCTGGTCGTTGCTCGAGGCCTCCGATGTCGGGTCGTTCACGCGGTCACAGCGGATGGTCGGTGGAGCAGTGAGGTCGTGGGGAGATCATGAAACAGGCCCGATGTGGCACGTCGTGTACCTAACGGGAGGATCGAGTGCGATCGGTGTGGAACTGCGCGGTCCGAACGACTCATGGGAGTCCCATGCCGACATAGTTCTTGAGTCCATCCGAAAGCGGTAAGGAAGAGCGCTATCCGCTGTCCGCTGTCCGCAGACTGCCAGAAACCTTGCATGTTCTGGCGGTGGGCGCAAAGCGGAGGGCGGATGGCTCAAAGCGGTACCCTTCGTTCATGTCAGATGCGATCATCGTACGTGGTGGAACTCCGCTCCGGGGCACCGTTGGTGTTCTCGGAGCCAAGAACGCCGTGCTCAAACACATGGTGGCGTCGCTGCTCGCACCAGGCAAACACACGATCACGAACGTGCCAGGCATCGTCGATGTTGAGATCATGGGGAAGGTGCTCACCCACATCGGGGCAGTGTGCACACGAGATGGCGCCACGCTCACCATCGATGTTCCCGAGGATCCGAACCCCGAAGCTCCGCTCGACCTGGTGCGCCAGATGCGAGCATCGATCCTCGTCCTCGGGGCTCTCCTCGCACGCACAGGGGAGGCCAGGGTCGCACTTCCGGGTGGTGACGACTTCGGTTCGCGACCCATCGACTTCCATGTCAAAGGTCTCGAGGCGATGGGGGCAACGTTCGACCTCAGCCACGGTGTGTTGCACGGATCTGCTCCCGACGGACTCACCGGCACCGACGTGTTCCTCGACTTCCCATCGGTTGGGGCCACCGAGAACCTGATGCTCGCAGCTGTCCTTGCCCAGGGGACGACGACGATCGGCAACGCAGCCAGAGAACCCGAACTCACCGACCTTGCCGAGTACCTGATGAAGATGGGTGCCAAGATCGACGGTGCAGGGACATCGACACTCGAGATCTACGGTGTCGACCACCTCGAACCCGCAACGCACCACACCGTCCCCGACAGGCTTGAGGCTGGGACCTACCTCGTTGCCGGAGCCATGTCGCGTGGCGAGGTGACCGTGACAGGTTGCCGACCCGAGCACCTCAGGATGGAACTCCGCAAGCTCGAAGCCGCTGGATGCGACGTCTCGACCACCGAGGATTCCGTCACGGTGAAGGGTCCTGAGCGGCCCACAGCGGTCGACATCGCAACACTTCCATACCCGGGTTTCCATACGGACATGCTTCCTCAGCTCGTGGCGTTCCTCGCAGTGGCCGACGGGACTTCGATAGTGACAGAGAACATCTACGCAGGTCGGTTCCGATACCTCGGTGAACTCAACCGGATGGGATCCGATGTCCAACCAGACGGTCAGCATGTGGTGATCAGAGGATCGGATGAACTCTCGGGATGTGAGGTCGACGGTTGCGATATCCGTGCAGCAGCAGCGCTCACGATCGCTGGCCTGCGCGCCGACGGTGAGACGATGATCACCGATGCCCACCACGTCGATCGTGGATACCAGGACTTCGTACCGAAACTGGCGTCGCTCGGCGCAGACATCAAGAGGGTGTAACTCCGGGAACAGTTCCCCCTACGGCGGTGTTGGTAAAGAGTCGGGTGGTTAGGGTACCCTCTGGTGAGAAAGGGAGACCGTGGATAGCGCAATCGAAGGCAGCATCATCGAGATCGGTTCTGCAAAGCCGCGCCCCAAGGATGGCGCGAGCGAGATCGATCGCGAAGAACTCAACAGCGTCCTCGAGTACATCCGCCCCGCTCTTCAAGCCGATGGTGGCGACCTCGTCCTCGAAGGTGTTGTCGGAGGGACGGTCAACCTGCTCCTCGTCGGCGCCTGTGGCGGATGCCCCATCTCTGAGACCACCGTTACGGCAGGCATCGAACGGATCCTCAAGGACCGCGTCGAAGGTGTCACCGAAGTCATCGCCACCGGATGAGTCATCAGGACTTTGGCGTCCAGAAGCGCAATATGTTGCGGATTTGGATGCCAAAGTAGAGTGAGGCCTGTGGAATACACCGAGCTTGTGACATCCGCCAGGAACGGCGACTCGAGGGCCATTGGACGGATCCTCACCCAGATCGAGAACCGCACGGATTCGGGCAGGGAACTGATCAGGCACCTCTTCGCCGCTGGTGGTGATGCGTGGCTCACCGGTGTGACAGGGACCCCTGGTGCAGGGAAGTCGACGCTGGTCTCGGCGCTCATGACCCAGGTGCTCGACAGCACTGAGAAGGCCGCGATCGTGGCAGTCGACCCATCCAGTCCTTTCACAGGCGGTGCGATCCTCGGGGACCGTATCCGCATGGGTGCCCACGCAGGGGACGATCGGGTGTTCATCCGCTCCGTTGCGAACCGAGGGTCACTCGGTGGCATCTCCCAGACGACCCCCGCGATCGTTGCTGGACTCGACGGACTCGGGTTCGAAGAGATCATCATCGAGACCGTCGGGATCGGCCAGTCCGAGGTCGAGATCACCACAACGGCCGATACTGCGATCGTCGTCGTGAGCCCGGGGTGGGGCGACGCGGTCCAGGTCGCGAAAGCCGGGTTCCTCGAGATCGCTGACGTCTTCGTGGTCAACAAGGCTGACAGGGACGGTGCGAACGCCGCGGTGAGGGATCTTCAGGCCATGCTCGAACTCGCACCACAGTCCGGGTGGATTCCACCGGTCATCGAAACTGTCGCGACCACAGGAGCCGGGGTCGCTGCCCTGTGGATCGCGGTCAAGGAACACAGGGTGTATCTCAGCGAGTCAGGCACTGATGTGACACGCAGACGGACGCGTGCCGCCGCACAGCTCTCCGCAGCGTTACGGCAGTCGCTCGACACCATCGACCTGTCGGGTGGATCGGCGGATCTGGTCACCCAGATTGCCTCGCGGGATGTCGATCCGTGGACCGCGGCTGACCGGGTGCTCGATTCCAGGTAGCCTGAGAGCGACCGCTACCAAGGGAACTCCATGGAACTTGTCGAGTACTCCGAACAAGACGGTGTTGCCGTCATCACGCTGAACCGTCCACCAGTCAACGCTCTCAACCCGACACTGATCGCTGACATCAATGAGGCCATCGGACTTGCCGAAGACGACGCGGTGCGTGCCGTCGTCATCACCGGTGCGCCTCACTTCGCAGCAGGTGCCGACATCACCGGATTTCAGAAGGCGTTCGACGAGGGGGCTCAGGACCGCCAGGCCTCCGGACTCACCGAAGCGGTTGCCAGGCTCGAGAACCTCGCCAAACCCACCATCGCGGCCGTGTTCGGGTTCGCTCTCGGTGGAGGTTTGGAACTCGCGATGGGAGCAGACTTTCGGTATCTGGCCGAAGGAGCCAGAGTCGGCCAACCCGAGATCCTCCTCGGCATCATCCCAGGCGCCGGCGGCACCCAGCGGCTGGCACGACTCGTCGGCCCCCAGAGGTGCAAGGAACTGTGCATGACCGGCCGCCACGTCAAAGCACAAGAGGCATTGATGCTCGGGATCGCAGATCGTGTCGAGGCCGATGACGACCTCCTCGATGTCGCTCTTGCGGACGCAAAGAAGTTCGCCTCGGGGCCAACTCAGGCGTACACGGCTGTCAAGAGGGCTGTCGCCCAGGGGTACGACGTCCCGCTCTCCGTTGGCCTTGCTATCGAAGCGGAGCAGTTCTCGACGGTGTTCGCCAGTAACGACGCCCGCGTGGGAGTCGCAGCGTTCATCGCCAAAGAGAAGCCTGAATTCACCGGCACCTGACCCGAAACATCGCGATGGCAGCGATACCCTTGGCGGATGGATTTCCGTATCGCACCTTTGGTGACACGAGTGCTGCTCATCATCGCAGCGACACTTCTGCTCGTATTCGTTGTGCTCGGCTGGATGCATTCGAACGCGATACGTGAGGAGTTCCTCATTCCGACCGGAGATGCTGGCGAGTACCCGTTGACCGTGCAATCGAACGATGCAGGAAGAGTTGTCCTGCCACGTACGGCCGAGAGTGAGCGCCCTGGGGTGTGGGGACTCGAAAGCGAGGACGGATACGCCCAGGTCTCGACGATCGTCCGTATCGACGACGACGTCGTTGTACGGGGCATCACCGAAGCGGACGGTGTGGTCAGCCAGGATGACGCTGTTCGCTTTGATGTCGACGCCTTTCCCGGTGATCCGCTGACTGCCCACGGACTCGGGTTCGAGGACTTCGCCATCCCGTCGGATATCGGGCCCCATACGGCATGGTTCGTTGATGGTCGGCGGGCCACCTGGGTGATCTTCGTCCACGACACGGGAACGGATGAACTCGGGCAGTCGCTGCGCCTGATGCCGAGACTCGTTGAACAGGGATTTCCCGTGCTCTCGATGACCTATCGCGGAGATGTTGGGGCGACACCGAGCGAAGACGGCATGCGAATGTGGGGCCTCACTGAGTGGAAGGACCTCGACGCCGCGATCGGCGCAGCGCAACGCAAGGGTGCAAAGGACTTCGTGATCGTCGGGTCAGGCTCGGGTGCAAGCCTGGTGTCCTCCTACCTGCACGAGGCAGACGACATCAGTGCCGTGCGGGCTGTCATCTACGACTCTCCCGTGCTCGACCTCGAAGGCGTTACGGCGCGGTGGGCCAGTGAATCTGGGACACCGGGACCGATCTCGTGGCTTGGCAGACACCTGACACGGCTGCGTTTCGGTATGGAGTGGAGCGAACTCGATCAGATCGAACGTGCGGAGGAATTCGACGTCCCGGTGCTGCTTCTCATCGGAGATTCAGACCCGGTGACACCGATCGACGAGTACCTCACATTCGCAGAAGCCCTCGGACGTCTTGTTGTCGTTGAGCGATTCGTCCAGGGTCGCCATGGCGATCTTTGGAACATCGATGTTGACCGGTACCTCAACACGGTCGAGGAGTTCCTTCTCGAGATCGTTGGTCCGGAGTGACATCGTTGAATCCCGATGAGATCTACCTCGATCACGCCGCAACGACACCGATGCGACCTGCAGCGATCGCTGCACTTGAGGAGTCGTTCGGTGTGATGTACGGCAACGCTGCCGGGCAGCACGGGGCAGCCAGGAGGGCGAAGAACGCACTCGAGGAGGCACGTGAGCAGGCCGCGGAACTGATCGGTGCCGACCGGCCGCACGACATCGTGTTCACCTCCGGTGGGACGGAATCAGACAACCTTGCTGTCATGGGGGCGGCGATGGCCAGTAATCGAAGGAGTGTTGTCGTATCGAGCATCGAACACAAGGCTGTCCTCGAATCCGCAGCGTCGCTCACACGGTCCGGCTACTCGGTGAGGATCGCGTCGTGCGATCGCAACGGAGTTATCCACCCCGATGCCGTGGCACAACTCGTTGAAGGTGATACTGCCGTGGTGTCCGTGATGTCGGCGAACAACGAGACCGGCAGCATCCAACCGGTGGCCGAGATCGTCGAGCGTGTACGGTCTCTGGACCACACCATTCCGATCCACACGGATGCCGCCCAGTACTTCGTCGGGAAATCGCTTGACATTGCCGAGTTTGGCGTGGACCTCCTGTCGCTGTCAGGGCACAAGTTCGGTGGGCCAACGGGAGTGGGGATGCTCTATGTCTCTTCGACGACACAGATCGAATCTGTCCTCGTCGGTGGAAACCAGGAAGCTGGGCGTCGGCCTGGCACCTCGAATGTGGCCGGGATCGTTGCGATGGTCGCTGCCATGAGCGAGGTCGTCCGTAACAGGCAACGGTTCAGCGAGACTGCGGGAGCCGAGCGTGATGTGTTTGAACGATCGCTTCTCGAGTCTGATCCCACGATCGCGGTCACGGCTGGTGGTGTTGACCGGTTGGCGCATTTCTCTCACGTGCATATCCCGGGAGTGCTGGCTGAGACGCTTCTCATCAGACTTGACGCTGTAGGCGTGTTCGCGGCCACGGGTTCTGCCTGCCAATCCGGTGCTCTGGAGGCGAGCCATGTTCTCACTGCAATGGGAATGCCAGGTGATGTTGCCCAGGAGTGTGTGCGCTTCACGTTCGGCTGGGATACCAGCCCCGGTACCGGTGCCGCTGCAGCCGATCAGGTGATCGAGACCGTCAGGGCCTTGCGATGAAGGCGCTCGTGGCGATGTCGGGTGGCGTCAACAGCTCTGTTGCAGCGGCCCTGATGATCGAGCAGGGGTACGACGTGATCGGTGTCACGCTCAAGCAGTGGGAGGGGCCGAACGGCCTGATGCCGGTGGCAGGGTGCTGCACGCTCTCAGATGCTGAGGACGCCAGACGGGTCGCCGCACAACTCGATATCCCGTATTACGTCCTGGACTACGTCGAAGAGTTCACCGAGGCGGTGGTTAAGCCGTTCGCCGAGGGATATCAGCGGGGGTTGACTCCGAACCCGTGTATCGAGTGCAACCGGAAGGTCCGTTTCACTGCACTGTTGGAGCGCACCGAGGCGCTCGGATGTGATGTGCTCGTGACGGGCCACCATGCCCGCGTAGAGGAACACGACGGCGTGTGGAAACTCCGCAAGGCAGTCGACGGGACAAAGGACCAGTCGTATGTGCTTCACATGCTCGATCAGGCAGGTCTGTCGAAGGTGCGTCTCCCTGTTGGTGAGATGACGAAGACGGTGGTGAGGGAACGGGCGGCAGAACTCGGTCTGCGCACGGCGTCGAAGCCCGATTCCCAGGACATCTGCTTCGTCACTTCAGGGGACTATCGGGATTTCCTCGCTGATATGGTGCCTGGGATGGAGGGCGGCGGCGACGTTCTCGATCTGGATGGTGCCGTGGTTGGTCACCATGAGGGCACCGTTGGGTTCACGATCGGGCAGCGCAAGGGCCTTGGTGTATCGGTCGGTGAGCCGCGCTATGTGGTGGATATCGAGGTTGAGGATCAGACGATCACGATCGGCCGGTACGAGGATCTTCTCACGGATGGGTGTGTTGTGTCGGAGATGTCGTTCACGAACGAGCCGATCTCGAATGGCGAACACGTCGAGGTGAAGGTGCGCTACCGCTCCGAACCCGTCGGTGCTGTAGCGGTTCTCGAGGGCGACCTGTGGCGGTTCACGTTCGACGAACCCCAGGCACGGCCTGCCCCAGGCCAGACCCTCGTCATGTACGACGGCGACTACGTCCTCGGCGGCGGCGTGATCGTCGCCTGACGTCCCACCCCTCCCCGTTCTTTGGGCTGTCGGACGCGTATACAAGCTTGCGAACCCTGGGTTCAGGGCACCTCAAGAACTTTGGGCTGTCGGACGCGTATACAAGCCTGTGAACCCTGGGTTCGGGGGCAACCTCCCTGTGTAGGAAATGTCTCACAGGTGGGGTAGCGTTGGGGTCATGGGTGACAAGACCGCACAAGAGACATACCGGGGACTCCTCGACGAGTTACGTGAGCACAACTACCGGTACCACGTGCTCGGCGTGCCAACGATCGACGACAACACATACGACCTGCTGTATCGAGAACTCCAAGCTTTCGAAGATGAGCATCCCGAACTCGTTGACGCGTCGTCACTCACCTCCCGTGTCGGGGCTGCCCCCGATGAGGTGTTCGCACCCGTGCGTCACCGCGAGCGGATGTTCTCCCTCGACAACGCCATGGACATGGACGAACTCAGAGCGTGGCACGACAGATTGACCGGAACTCTTGGCCGTGAACCAGAGGCGTTCTCGTGCGAGCTGAAGATCGATGGGCTCGCCGTGTCCCTCACCTATGTCGATGGCATCCTCACCCGAGCCGCGACCAGGGGTGATGGCACCATCGGCGAGGACATCACCGCAAACGTCCGCACGATCAAATCGGTCCCCTTGACACTCCGGGGTGATCCTCCATCTCTGCTTGAGGTAAGAGGCGAGATCTACCTCCCGGTATCGGAATTCAATGCGCTCAACGCTCGCCAGGCCGAGATCGGTGGCCAGCCCTACATCAACCCCCGCAACACCGCTGCAGGCTCCGTGCGCCAGAAGGACCCCGCAGCAACAGCGTCGCGCAACCTTGCCGTCTGGATCTACCAACTCGGGATCGTCGAAGGTGGACCCGAGCTTCATACACACACCGAATCGATGAACTGGCTCACGTCACTTGGCCTGCGGGTCAACCCGGCCAACGCCACTGTGGGTACGTACGACGAGGTCGTCGAGTACGTCGTTGATGTGACGCAACATCGTCACGACCATGACTACGAGACCGATGGCATCGTCGTGAAAGTGGACTCCCTTGAGG
>Ga0164313_10005107_pt1 | contig 11637 bp, 10 predicted proteins | sample GuaBasSedimGuay4_FD_113735 | JGI IMG/M metagenome (GOLD analysis project Ga0164313, IMG submission 113735) | Subseafloor sediment microbial communities from Guaymas Basin, Gulf of California, Mexico - Guay4, Core 4569-4, 0-3 cm | ecosystem: Environmental > Aquatic > Marine > Hydrothermal vents...
CACCGTTATAACCCACAAGAAGAATTTGATACTTAAACTGGAAGCAAAAAACACGGCTGAACTGGTCAATAAAGCTGGCCATTTAATGCTTATTTGATTCTGATATAAGCTGAGAAACCCCGCTCATAGACATTCGGGGCAGGAACCTGAAAATCTGAAAAGGAGACAGATGTACAAAAACAATATGATCCAAAATAATAATTGCCAACTAAAAACCATTTACACTATGAAAAAGTTACTGATTATTGTTGTGTTTTCAATGTTAATGCCGGTGAGCCTTATTGCACAAGAGGAACAAAAAGATGATGTTCCGTATTGGTACGTCGCATCACATAAAATTCCATGGGATAGGGTGGATAGTCTGCGAAAAATGGTTAAGAAGTACACAGTCCCAATTGTAGCAGAATCCAAGAAGAGTGGAAGAATTTTAGATTACAACCTGCTTATCCATCATACAGGAGATGAATACAATGTAGTAATAATGATAAAATATCCCTCCTGGGCTGCAATGGGTGAAGGCCCTGGTTTTATGACTGCATTTAAAGCTCTCGTACCTGAAAAAGAAAAACAAGATGAGATTATGGCAGCATTTATGTGGATTTACGATGGCTACATACATAAAGACAATATCTATGTCGATGGAATGCATAATCCATAGAAAAATAATTGTGAACATCCATAGAAAGGCAATTTTGCACATCTGCTCACAAAGCTAAGAGCCAATCTGGTAAGGCTTACGAGGTGGATTAAATCGAAGATTTAGAGTTGCTATTTCTCCGGGCAGTCATTGTATTATTAAAGCCTCACCTTGCTTCACTATAGGGGTTACGAGTAGGCAAGGGGGGGGCATTAAATCATTTTTTTTGAATTTTACTGACTTTATAGACTGACACTATTAAGTTGTAAGTTCACGTGCTCGTCAATTTTCAGTATTGTCAGACTCTGGGCATTATTGCTCAGATTATTTCCTGAATTTGGTTTTGTAAGAGGGTTGTAGAATTCCAGACTTGATTGAATAAATTTTTTATTGAATAAATCGAGCGCTTCACTATCATTCAACGATGATCTATGCAATGTGAGATCCTTCAACTCAGTCATCGAAGCAGTACCACCAAAATGAACTTCTGTGGGGGATAATTGCTCTTTAACAATCCCCACCGGCTTGCCGTTCACATATAGCATGGTTTTTTGATTGGCATAACTATGCGAAAGAACTACATGTGTCCAACTATTTATGTGTTTGGAGTAAATTGCAGATAGCTCTTTGTAATTAATTGTTTGTCCTATGATGTTGATGTTGTGTGTTGAGTTATTCGAAAAGAATCCTGCAATACTTCCTTCACTTGTCTCTTTAATCCTGAAACTAAGGGTAAATGAATGCATTGTGTTTTTGATCTCAATAGATAAAGGATTCTCAATTTGATTATCGTTTACCAGGGTTGTATAACTCTTGTTCCAGTCATAGACCGGTGTTTTCTTTCCCGTCATGACTGCATCAAACAGAGAGGGTACTATTGTATATGACATTTCCTGATGCCCTTTTGTGTTAGGATGTCCGGGATCTTTTGAATATCCTTCGACCCATTTTCCCTTTAAATCATCAATGCTTCCCAAGACGTTTATACTCGGATATTTCCAGGTATTGATTATCCTGTTCATAGCTTTTGTGTAATCGTATTGAGATTTATTAAAATGTGATTGAGCATAGCAATTGACTATGACAGGCTTAATGCCCTGGCTATTGAGTGAATCTGCCATTGCCAACAATCTGCTCCTAAACTGTTCCAGAATTTGTTCCCTGCCGTTATTATCCTGTGGTTTAAGTATCCCTTCATTTGCCAACGACAGGCCGATTACCACAATATCCGGATTTGTGGGGTACAGTTTCTTTGTTAATCTCTCTTCTTTCTCAACTATGATGGTATTATCGCCACCTGTTGAAGCATTGAAATACTTGTATTTTGTGGTGTCAATCGCACCACTATTAAATATTTGCCAGCCGTAGCCGTGATGATTTTCAGCACCAGAACCACGACAAACTGATGAGCCAAAAAATGTTACGTGTATCTTAGAGCTATTCTGGGCATGGGCAGCACAGCTAAGACTTACAAATAAACCAATGAGTAAAAGAAATTTTTTCATATTTTTAAAAGTTTCACGCTAAGGCGCTAAGGCGCAAACAAAAATGAATTAATAATCACTTTAAGTTAAGAGTTTAAATTGTTTTAATGAACAGATGCTATTTATAAGCTCCTTTTGGGAAGGCATTTTCAGTAAGTAATATGCGAATTTCTTTTTTGTAATCCGGATGTTCAGACATATCATTGTGTTTTTGTCCTTTTAGTATTATCAATGTGTCTGAATCCTTTAACAACTTTCTTAATTTGATTGAAGATTTGTAATAGATGACTTCATCCTGATCTCCATGAAAAATTACGATTGGCATTTCACAGCCTCTGATGTATTCATTTGTTTCGAATTCATATTTTAAAAGGAAAGCAGGAATTATACGATAAGTATGCTTCAACAGATCCTTTAAATTATAATAGGGCGCTTGAAGTATTAATAATTTTGGGCTGTTCATTGATGCGATTTTGGTTGCCGGTCCTGTCCCAATTGAATAGCCCAAAACAATAATATTTTCCTCATCATACCTTTTCTTCATTTCGTCATATACAATTTGCACGTCTTGATAAAATTGTTCCTCATTGCTGACAGAGCCTTCGCTTTTCCCAAAACCTCTGTAATCCAGCATGAAGACATCATAATTCAAGTCAGTATAGATTTCGGCAACCTCACCCCACGAATCCAATGAGCCTGCATTGCCGTGTAAATAATATATTAGTCCTTTTGAGCTGTCCGACTTAAACAACAGTCCGTTTAGCAATATGCCGTCATGTGTTTTAATGTTGATTTCTTCAAATTCCCTGTCAAATCGGAAATTGAAATTTTTATTAAGCTTTTGAGGGAAGAAGATCAGTTTTTCCTGAAATATAAATAAGAGGCCACATAAAAGCACGTATGAAACTACCAGGGTAATAAATATTTGTAGAATTGTACTCATCATTGCCAGGATGATCTTAAAATTACGACCCGTGTTCCTGTGTTATGAAACTTTGCAAGTTTCAAAGCTTTATACTTGCCGGACCGTATAGACATATAATAAAAGTACAAAATTTTTACTTATTCCCATTTACTATTATATCCAACCTGGTGTAAATAACAGTTTGTGCTGATAAAAATATGCTCAACCCTTTCAGGTAGTCATCCTGAATTCATCTCAAAATCACATTCAATAAAAAAAGCACAGAAAACCAATAATATGGATTAATTCTATGCCTTTATATTTTAGAATCAATCGGCTTGATGAATTGCGGATATCACCATTATTACCTATCCGATAAATCAATCTACTATTCTTATCTCTTAAAGTTCCATTTCCATCATATTTGAATATGGTCATACCATTACCATTTACCACTTTTCCATCTTGAATGGTACCCAATTTCTTATAGCTACTATTTCTAATCACACCATCACTACTGATTGATCCCATTTTTCTGGAATTGTTATCTCTGATTTCACCGTTTTCTATTTTAACAATGAGTTTGGAGTTACTATCGCGTATCGTTTGTGCATTACCAGTATGAGGAAGTGCCAGAATTGAAAACAAAAAAAACAATTGTAGGTGAGATCTGGACATTATTTCAAATTTACTTTAAGGTACAGCAATAAGTATTCCAGAATAACATCACCACATTTGCCAGTAATCCTGAATTATTTTAAGGCATCATTCTCTCTCATAAAACCAACATTGACTCGATTGTAATAATTCGATAACTCTCTTACTTTTTCGGGAAGGGCGGCCGATAGATCTTCTAATTCCGTAGGATCATTTTTTATGTTGTACAATTCCCATTCCCCACCATTTAGTCTCACGATTTTATAGTCGCCGCTACGAAACATTCTGAACTTTTCTAATCCCGAAATGAAATAATCCGGTTTGTCACGTTGATCGCCTTTTAAAATTGGCAATAAAGATTTTCCATGTAGTGGGATGGTCGGGTAACCATTAATTGAATCTGGATATTGAATTTTTAAGATATCCAGCAGGGTGGGGGCTATATCTACAATATGCCCCGGTTGATGTGTTATTGTATTAGGATTTATTGTTCCTTGCCAATAAACAATGAAAGGAGTATGGCTACCACCCTCATGACCACATTGCTTGTATTGCCGATATGGTGTATTGCCCAAATTGGCCCAGGTAGAGCGTAAACTCCAATAAGAATTCGCCGGACCAGGAGGAATATCGTCTATTTTATTGGTATAAAATGGACAGGAACCGTTATCAACCAAAAACATAATTATGGTATTTTCCAGTTTCCCATTTGACTCAAGTTTTTGCAAAACACGACCTATATTTTGGTCCATTCGATCTATCATTGCCGCAAAAACCGCCATTTCCAGGTCGAGTGAATCCTGTTGATCTTTGGATAAACTGTCCCAGGCATAATAATCAGTATAAGCTGGTATCAATGGACCTCTAAATATGTTTAGATTACCTTCTGAGGGACTTAATTTTGCATTATTGGGAAGAACACCAAGCTTCTGCATTTTGTTAAAACGTTTCTTTCGTAATACGTCCCAGCCTGCCAGATATTTACCCCGGTATTTGGTTATGTCCTCTGGTCTGGCTTGAAGCGGGTAATGAGCTGCATGATAGGGAAGATACAGAAAGAATGGTTCGTCAGTCCCAAAGGTATCATCCAACCATTTCAGAGCGTAATCTGTTATGAAATCTGTCTTGTACATTGGAGATAACTTATATTCAATCTCTTTGGCTTTTAATTCCCGGCCTTCAAGAAAAAAGGGACGTTCGAATTCACCTGAGGGAGGAAGAAAGTATTCTGTTGTGGCCCAAAAATAAAATGAGTGATCAAATACATTTTCAGCTTTGCAGTAGTCCGGCACCCATCGATCAAAGTGTTCTTTTCCACTCATGATATTGATGTAACCGGCCTGTTTGGTCAAATTGGCTAAATGAACAGCTCCATTCCCTCCCATATATAACCCGGTCAATAATGAGGACCGGGTAGGGTTGCATTTTGCCATATTGTAAAATGTTGTAAAGCGTAATCCTGCATTTGCCAGGTGATCAATATTTGGAGTTTCAATTTCCCCACCATAGCATCCTATGTCTGAAATCCCGATATCATCGGCCATTATTAAAACAATATTTGGCTTGTCAGTCTTCTCAATGCATGAAAATATGGTAAGGATTAAAATGAAAAATGATGGAATACGGTTAACCATTGTATGTTTTGTTAAAAAGCTTCACAACATTGTAGTGTTATAAAAATAGGGATCTATGTGATAAACAGTGGGTTCAGGGTTATGAAAATAGCAAATTACAAACAATATTCAATAATTAAATTACAATTTTCAAAACAGCAATATCCTTTACATGAATCTAAAAAAAGTTAGGGTTATTCAGAAAGTACCAATTAATTATTATATTTGATGCATGATAATGAGATTACATAATGAAATGCTTTGTTGTTGGGATGCCAACAATGAAAGGGTATTATGTGATCCTGATGTTTAAGTAGTTACTAAAAAAATAAATATTATACACACAGCCCTTTCGAGTTTCGGAAGGGCTTTTTTTATGAAACCGGCATGACCGGAGCAAATTTGGGACACATAAGTGGATGATTATATGCTTTCGGGCATAGCTAAATTTATAAATATAAGCAGATGAAAATATTATGAATACACATGATTTAATTCAAACCCGTGGACAATATCTGGAGAGTAGCAGGGGTAAGGTTCCACAGAAGTATGAAGTGTACAATTTTCTTGATGAAATAGTTGGGTACTTATTTCCAATCTTATCGAAAAATTATAATCAAGAGGATGAGAAGAACCTTGATGACATTATGCTTCTGTTAAATCGTATTCTTAGTTCTTATGATTCATGTTTGGCAAATGTAGATTCAGTAATTATCAAATTTGAGGAAGCCCTTCCCGATTTGTATGAATCGATGACAAAGGATGCCGTAGCAATTTGTGAAGGTGATCCTGCTGCAAAATCCATCGAGGAAGTAATAATTTGCTATCCCGGATTTTATGGGATATTAGTATATAGAATAGCACACGAATTAGACAAATTATCAATACCGATTATTCCACGAATACTAACAGAATATTCACATAGCAAAACTGGAATAGACATTCATGCTAAAGCAAAAATAGGGAAATCCTTTTGCATTGATCATGGAACTGGAATAGTAATTGGGGAAACTTCCGAGATTGGCGATTCTGTTAAAATATATCAAGGTGTTACTTTAGGAGCCGTTAGTGTTTCAAAAAAACATGCCGGGAAGAAACGTCATCCAACTATCGGGAATAACACTGTAATTTATGCAGGTTCTACAATTCTTGGTGGAAATACTATAATTGGACACCATTCGACCATTGGAGGAACTGTTTGGTTAACACATTCTGTTGATCCATATTCTGTTGTATTGAATCAAGTAAAAGTTCACTTGAAAAATAACAATCCTGACCAAAAAGATGTTATAGATTTTGTAATATAAAAACCAAAACCAAAAACCAAAACCATGAAAAAGAAAAATGTACTGGAACTTATTGGAAACACTCCGATCGTTAGAATAAATAAATTGTATAACGACAACATGGAGGTGTGGATAAAGCTTGAAAAGCATAATCCAGGTGGAAGCATCAAAGATCGTATTGCATTGTCTATGATTGAAGATGCCGAAAAGAAAGGAATACTAAAAAAAGGAACAGTAATTATCGAACCCACATCCGGAAATACCGGAATTGGCCTCTCTATCGTTGCTGCGGTTAAAAGTTATCGTGTAATTCTTGTTATGCCCGATTCGATGTCCGTTGAAAGACGCAAGCAAATGAAAGCATACGGCGCCGAAATTATACTAACTCCAAAAGAACAAGGTATGAAAGGCGCCATTGATAAAGCTAATGAAATTAAAAAGGAGATAAACGGATGGATACCAATGCAATTTGACAATCCGGCCAATCCGAAAATTCATAGCCAGACAACAGCTCAGGAGATACTAAATGATTTTCCTGAGGGTATCGATTATTTCATAACAGGTGTTGGAACAGGGGGGCATTTAAGTGGGGTAGCAAGAGAATTAAAAAAACAATGGCCTTCCCTTAGGGTGCTTGCTGTTGAACCTGTTGATTCGCCATTTATAAGCGAAGGAAAAGCCGGGCCCCATGCCATTCAGGGAATCGGAGCGGGATTTATACCTAAGAATTTAGATACTGATATATTAGATGGAGTAATTACAATATCAAAAGATGAGGCTTATTCTTTTACTCGTAATGCAGCCAAAGAAGAGGGGTTATTCATTGGGATATCCACAGGAGCATCCCTGGCAGCTATCTATCAAAAGCGAAATGAATTGGAGGGTAAAAGTGTGTTAACCTTTGCTTATGACACCGGTGAACGCTATTTATCTGTTGAAGGATTATTTAAAAATTGATTTCTTTGTGCTTCATCTGGTTCAAGGTATGCGTATGCTCATACTTATATTAAGCATATTGCCAGATATAACCAGGTTCTGCCTACTTAGGAAGGATTTTGTTAGCCATTACTGGGTTTCTGTGTGAATCAAGTCGTATTCGGGATTAATATACGGACTCATATCTTCACAACTTGGAATGGATGATTTGCTGAATAACTGGCATAACACAAATTGCCAGTTTATTCCAGCTCATTGCGACCACTGTTTTATTCTACAAAACATAGTGGAGGCTCTTGGAGGCTTGCCCGTTGTGGATAATTTATGGATTGACATCTTGGCTGTTTATGATACGGGAGTTTTTCCGCCCTGACAGTATCGTCAGGGTTAAGTCTTGTGAAAAAGTGGAAACTTAAATAACTCCTTGACATTATTCTAAATATTAATTATTATTACTATTTAGAATAATACAATTATACTACAATATATTATACGATACATTTATGTTAGCACAACTATCGCGTAATTCTTTAGCATCTCAGGTGGCTGAACTAATACAAAAGCGGATTAATAAAGAAAAGTTACAGCCAGGTGATACATTAGGTACCGAGCTTAAGTTTGCAACAGAACTCGGGGTATCACGTAACATAGTACGCGAAGCAATCGGGAGATTGAGAGCGTTAGGAATAGTTGAAGGGAAACAACGAACTGGATTGGTTGTTGGACAAACTGATCCGGTTTACCTGTTTGATCAGGGATTGCCTCTTTTTTTGGTTAATGAACCGGTAAACATAAGTGAGCTGGCAAAATTGCGCTATGTATTAGAGATGGGGGCTATTGATCTCGCTGTACAAAATGCCGGTAGTGAGCAGATTAAAAAAATGAAAGAACTTGCCGATCAAATGAAAAAAATGCAGAAGCAGGGGAAACACAAGCAGACAAATATTCTTGAAGCACAGTTTCATACTTTGATATTACGGTCAACAGGCAGTGAATTGTTAGCTCGTATGCATGTTGTGGTTTCCCGGTATTTTTCCGGGGTCTCCAAACAAATTGCTGATTATGACTCAATGGATGAGAAGAGTGTTTTGGAGCACCAGCAGATTGCAGATGCGTTTCAACGTCGGGATATTGATGTTATTCGCTTTATATTGGGGAATCACCTTGTGAGAATTCTCGATATAGCACCATAAATTTTAATAAATTATTGACTGTCGGATTTATTACAATTATGTTTTATAATAAACACATATCATTTTGAAAGAGATATTTATGAATTCACAAAAAGCTAAAACAGTAAACAATTTGAAACCTATTCAAATGCCGGGGGTTCAGACAAGATTGAATGAAGAAGAAGAACAGGCTTTATTACGTGTTCTTAGAGAGGCGAATACATTGGCGGTTGGCCCGGAAGGAGAGGCTTTTGAAAAGGAGTTTACGGAATTTATTGGATGTGAGGATGCGGTTGCTTTAAACAGTTGCTCCTCGGCTCTGGAATTGGCGGCAGTCTTGAGTGGGATTGGCCCTGGAGATGAAGTAATTATACCAGCACATACATTTGTAGCTACTGCTGTTCCTTTTGCCAGGCATGGGGTAACCATTCTTTGGGCGGATATTAACCGCGATACAAGAGTTATTGATGCCGAAAGTATTGCAAAACTGATTACAAGTAAAACAAAGGTGCTTGTGGTGGTTCATTTATATGGCCTAACTGTTGATATGGATCCAATATTGAAATTGGCCGAAGAGCATAATTTAATTGTAGTAGAAGATTGTGCACAATCCCCGGGTGCGTTTTACAAGGATAAAAGGGTAGGTTCAATCGGACATTTTGGTTGTTTTAGCTTTCACACCCATAAAAACATGAATACTCTGGGTGAAGGAGGAATGCTTACCGTACGGGATGCCCAACATGGAGCTGCTGCCCGTCGTTTCCGCTGGATGGGTAATTGGCCATTTGAAGAGGAACGTGAACATTATTGGAAACCGGCTATGAATGACCTTGTTGAGCCAATTCCCGGACATTGGCCGGCAAATTATTGCATGGGTGAGCCGAATGCTACAGTGGGTCGTTTATTGCTCAAACGGCTTGATGATATAAACAAACGCAGACAACATCAGGCAAAACGTTTTATCTATGCTTTTAAAGAATACCCTGAACTTAGTTTTCAACATGTACCGGAAAGGTGCGGGCATGTATATCATTTGATGCCGGTTCGATATGATGGAATACCCTTTGGAAAGACACGTGATGATTTACTTGAAGTATTGAATAAATACAACCTGAAAGCTATTGTCCAGTATTGGCCACTCAATCGTTCAAGTCTTTTTAAAATATTTGGATGGGGTCAGGCTGATGTTCCGGTAACAGATCACTTTTTTAATAATATGATTGGATTTCCATGGTGGTCGGACATGCCGGATGAATTAATTGATGATATGGCCGAACGCACACGTTTATCGCTTGAAGAATTGCGGAAACAGGATTAATGGATTACTAAAGGGTTGAAAAATTAGCTGGTGTATAGCAATTATTTGTCAAAATCGTTAGTTGATATTATGCACTTTTAGTGCAAGACTTTGGTTTTTGTAATTGTATATAAGTTGAAATTCCAATTGTCAAAATACAAACATACCAACACACCTGGCTTATGCTTGGATGGATGGGATTATCTACTTGGCCAGTACAATAGGAGATACAGATGAATGTGCCTAAAATATTGAACTAGAGACTAAATATGAAACAAAATAAAATTCCAAAAACTGATTTAAATGTATCTGAAATATGTCTGGGGACCATGACATTTGGATCTCCGGTTGGCAAAAAAAAAGCCTGTCATCTGATTGAAAAAGCAATAGATATGGGTGTGAATTTTATTGATACGGCAAATATGTATGAGGGCTACACACGTGTTCAAGGTAGCGCGGGAGGAGTCGCGGAAAAGATTATTGGAGAGGCGTTGAAGGGAAAGCGTGATCAGGTGGTTTTGTCAACTAAAATAGGGATGTGTGTTGGCACTGCGCGAGAGGATAAGGGAACGAGTCCGGCAGCCATTCGTAAACATCTGGAACTGAGTCTGAAAAGGCTAAATACAGATTTTGTTGATATTTACTATTTGCACAGTCCTGATCCGGATACGCCCATTATTGAAGTACTTGATGAGCTGGACCGTGTGATACATCAGGGTAAGGTGCGCTATTACGGTATAAGTAATTTCTCTGTTGAGCAATTGAATAATCTTCTAACTACAGCGGATGAAAACAAGTTGCCAAGACCTGTAATATGCCAACCGGCACTTAGCATGCTTAAACAAGATGCTCTTGAAGACTTGTTGCCCTTTTGCGATAAACAGCACATTGCCGTAGCTCCCTATCAGGTTCTTCAAGGAGGCTTGTTGACAGGAAAGTATCGTCGGGGAGACCAATTGCCTGAGAATTCACGAAAGGCTGAAAAGGGTGATTGGATGTGGGAAATGACGGAGGAGCTCTACAGTAAACTTGACGAGATTGAAATACAAGCAGAAAATAAAAATCTAAGCATGACGCAATATGCTATTCGTTGGGTATTAGAACAACCTGCAGTGGTAACTGCAATTTTAGGCGTAACACGTTTAGAGCAACTCGAGGATATTATTTTGGCACTTTAGTGATAAATCATATTATGAGTTTTGTTTCTTTTTATTTAAAGTGATATTGGATGAACATTAATAATCATTCATTGACTGATTTTGATTGGATTGTAATAATTAGTTATGGCATTGGGATGTTAGCTATTGGCTTTTATTTTTTTCGAAAAAATAAAAGTGTTGATGATTACATGTTGGGAGGAAGAGGGATGAAATCATGGAAGGTAGGGATCTCACTCTTTGCTACCATGTTTAGTGCAATAACTTACCTTTCTTTACCTGGCGAACTGATCAAGCATGGTCCGATGATATTTTTGATGTTGACTTCAGTACCATTTGTTTACATTGTAGTTGCCTATTATTTCATTCCATTTTTTATGAGATTAAAAGTCACCAGTGCTTATGAACTACTGGAATCGAAATTGGGTTTGCAGAATCGTATTCTCGCAGCGATCTATTTTTTAATTATGCGCTTACTTTGGATGTCTGTGATC
>Ga0164313_10005108_pt1 | contig 11637 bp, 15 predicted proteins | sample GuaBasSedimGuay4_FD_113735 | JGI IMG/M metagenome (GOLD analysis project Ga0164313, IMG submission 113735) | Subseafloor sediment microbial communities from Guaymas Basin, Gulf of California, Mexico - Guay4, Core 4569-4, 0-3 cm | ecosystem: Environmental > Aquatic > Marine > Hydrothermal vents...
CCTGACACCTGACACCAAATAGCCATGGCAATCTCAGCAACCCACAGTCTTGATTTACACCCGTAACCTGGATAACCAACGTTCCTTGTCTATTGACAAACCGTGGTTCCAAAGATTTTTTTGTCAGGTTTCAGGTTTCAGGTTTCAGGTTTCAGGATTAAGGGAGAAACGAAGTGACCAATAGCAATTATATGGACGTGGAGGATCTTGAGGCCTATAAAAAGTTGTGTTGGGCTGACACCTGACACCTGGCATCTGATGAAATCAAATAGCCATGGCAATCTTATCAAACAACAGGCTTGATATACACCCAACGTATTATGTTTTTTAGAGTTTTCCTACCGTGACAAGATACAAAACCGTCTCTTCTTCCCCGTCAACCCCTAAAAGCTCATTGAAATCATCATCATAAAAGGCGCCGATAGGGCAGGAACCGAATCCCATGGCGGTTGCAGCCAGTTGTACATTCTGGCAGACATGTCCCAGATCCATGGGGATGTAGCGCATGGCACGGTCTCGATATTTGGTCATGCACCTAAGCATCATGGCAGTCCAGATAATAACTACCGCTGCCCGGCCTACAAAAGGCTGACCTATGCTGGCAGATACGAACTCACGGCTGAAGTTGCCGTTTTGCATGCGCTCCAGAGCAAAATCAGGTACATTAAAATGATAAATGCCCTGGGGCAATTCTTCCACTTTATCAACATAAAGATAGGTTTCAAAGGGGTAGAGGGCCCCGGCAGAAGGTGCGGTTCGCAGTAAATACATACCACTGCGGGCGGTAACTCCCTGAGCCGACCACATCAGCCTGGCCAGCTCTTCAAGGCTTAAGGGCTCTTGAGTGGTTTTCCGTTTGGAGCGGCGTTGGCTCAGGCATTGCCACAGGTCTGCCGGCCGACTGAAGTCCGGATCCGGCAGTATCACGCGCTCCGCGTCCGGATAACTCTTAAACTGCTCCGGGGAAGGAATAGAACCTAAATCGTCACTTAAAGGCCGATCTCGATGATACCTCGTGCCTTGCACATAGCGAAAGGCAAGTCCTTGTTTATATTTTGTCATGACCGGCTCCTTTCATGAAAGATCAATTAACAATCACTTTTGATTTTTTGTGACAGGATAACAGGATAAACAAAATAAGTAAAGAAGCCACGTCCCGACGGTGTGGTTTTCAGCGCCGAATTTCGATTTTTTTACCATGATGGTTTGCGCCATCTTTTTTTGATTTGCAAATGATTCCTGTCAATGGTAAAAAGGTAACCATGCAACGCTCGAAAGAAAACGCTCTGGAATTGGCATTTAACGCCTTAAAGCAAACTGATGAGGCTATCTATAAATTTGCCTCGCTGGATCTGCCCGAACCTTTAGACTGCCAACCAGGATGCCATTATTGTTGTTTTAATCTGCCGATGGTGACGCCTCCTGAGGCGTTGCTTATGGGACATCATGTAGAGCAAACCTTCACTGATCAGAAGAAAAGAGACACTGCCGACAGAATCAATAAATTACTAGAGCGCATAGATGGGATGACCCCTTACGAAACAGCAATGGTGCGGCATGAACTGCCCTGCATCTTTTTGGAAGACGGAATGTGTATTGTTTATGAGGTGAGGCCTGTTATCTGCCGGACCTGCACCTCGACAAGCGCAGAACACTGCAAGACGATTTTTGAGGATAGAAATCACAGGGCCAGACTTCGTTGTTACCAGCACATACGCCATATCTTTCACACGGTCCATTCACGTTTAGTCGACCGTTGCCGGGAAATGGGGTGTCAATCTGATGCGTTGTCGTTAGCAGAAGCCGTCCAAGATTATTTCAGGCACTCTGAACCGATCCATGCCTGGTTACAGGGTGAAACAGTCTTTCATATTAGGTAAAAGTACCTTGACAAAATTCCTTTGAAAGGTAAAGATTACGTTTTCTTGTGCGCATCTTTGGCTTTCATTCGGCCAAAACAGAACATTTGGAAAGGTTATAGAAAAGATTTGGTTGAAAATCCACACGGGTAACAAGATGATCTTTAATATCAAAAAATCAATTAAATAAGAGGAAATATGCCTAAAGCTAAAATGGGAGCTAAAGTAAAGGTTCACTTTGAGGGTTTATTAGAAGACGGTACAGTATTTGGTTCTACCACAGATGAGGAAGCGTTTGAGTTTATTATTGGAGAGAAAAACATGCTCCCGAGTTTTGAAAATGCGGTCATCGGTATGCAAAAAGGGGAAACAAAGACCATCACACTTGCCCCGGAAGAGGCCTATGGTCCTCATAAAAAAGAACTCGTATCTGTCATGGAAAAATCAGGTTTCCCCAAAGAAATAAATATGGAAGTTGGAAAGAGACTTAGAGTTCGTACACAAGATGGAAAATATAACGTAGTTACAGTAAAAGATTTAACTGGAGACAGTATCGTTCTAGATGAAAATGACCCTCTCGCAGGTAAAACCCTGACCTTTAAAATCGAACTTGTTGAAATAATACAACAAAATGTATCATAATTTTATTGTTTTAAGGAGTGTCTATGAATTGTATGTTTTGTGAATCAGAGATTAATGAAAATGATATTATACAAGAAGGACTTGATGCTAGAATAGCTGGTCAGAAAACATGTCCTTTGGAATACAACTGCCCAAAATGTATCCATGTTTGGGTTACTGAAGTCTGTGTGGGAAGATTCCCGCTTGACCCTTTCTTTGGGGATCCGGAAAGGAGAATGGAGCTTAGCAGATGTATTCGAAAGCTTTGTGAACAAAGCGATGATAACCGTTTACAAGGACCATTAAGTCTTCAGAAGTTAAACTATATGTGGATGAAAAAATAAAATCGTTTTACGATTTTATAAAACTCCCGCAGCGTAGCTATGGGATCAGATTTGGGAAAGGTTTATCCGCCTCCGGCGGACTAAAATTCCTGACCCATTTTAATTTTTTAACAGCCTAAAAAATTTCCTACTGCCTCTGAACTGCAATGTTTTGATAGTATTCTTTCTTAGACCCATCGGGCGCCTCAAACTGCTCATAAAAAACCCTGTAGGTCCCGTTTGGAATCTTTATATGCACGCCGGCTTCTTTGGCTAAAGCCTCATCTATCAGACTGCCCAAGGGCGTTGGTATATCCTCGCGAATCGGCATCAGCAGGAATGTTCCCGAAGAACAGGGAACGCTCCCAACAACCTTTCCAATATTTTTGTAAGCCGTTAGATTTTCACTTAAATGACAGGACAACGGAAACAGCAAAAAAGGCTCGCCCCAGAACACCGTACTTGATTCAAGACGAGTATGGCTTGCGACTACAACACCATGGGTTCTCACATAAGATGCTGATGGGCTGTTGTATGGATTCAGAATGCTGCCCAGATGGGTGGTATCAATAATCAGCAGAAGCTCGTTGTCTATTACAAAGAAGTCATCGATCGATGCGCCACAGTCCGGGCGCATTTTGGTCAGGTCCTGAATCGTTCTAAAGCGCTTGGGGTTTGCCAGGGTCGGCGGTTTCGGGTTTTGTGCCATAATGTTAAATATACACATAACGGATAACTCTTATCAGAGTCAGTGCACGTCCATATCCACATGATGACTCACACAATCCCAAACTCCTTTGGGATCACATTCCCGGCAATGGTAGTGTTCACCGTAAACAAGGTTATGTTTGTAGTCAACGGCCTCTTCTTTACGCACCCGGGCTCCACAGTGCGCACATTCAACATATTGGATGTTTTCTTTTTTCATAAAAATCCTGAAAACGAAAATTATTATTTATTTTGTCCTGAAAAACCTGGTCCTTTGGGCCATGTTTCTTTACTTAATCTTCACGTTTTATGGGTTTGTGCATGGGCAGCCCATAAAGCGTATCAATCCAATATTCAAAGTTCTCAGGACCGCCTTCTGCCACTTCACGCCGGAATTTCGCGCAGATCTCCAGCCCTTTTTCCTTGGCGCCCGGAGGAAACCCTTTTTCATCGGACAAATAGCGTTTCTCAAGCCCATCGATCTTTTTCATATACTCTTCGTAAGTGATTTCCTCTATTGCCATTTGTGCTCCCTTAGATTCCTAACCGTTGCCGTTCAGAGGTTCAAAGGTTCAAAGTTAGTGAAGGTTATTAAAAACAAGAAGAATCATTCGGAAATATTCAATCCGTTTTCAGCTTCCTGTATGGCTTTATTCGTCCTTTGAATGACTTCGATCAAGGCGTCCGACTGATAGGTTTCGATACCAACCGATCCCATATCATTGACTTTATCAAACGCATGCTCTTTTTCAACGTGGGTTGCCAAAGCTTTTGCAGCCTCAAACATTCTTACGTTTACTTCTCCGTCCCTATCAGAGTTTTCCGGTCCGTTTTCAACGTCGCTGATGACCTTTCTGGCATTTACAATTAAATCATAAAATTTGTCCGATAAATGGTAGTCCATACCACTACATCCCCCGGCAACGGCTTTGTCAAAAACATTCTCTTTATCAATATAGGTTACCAGAACTTTTGCAGCCTCAAACAGTGCCAAAAACTCAGCCTTCATTTGTATCTTCTCCGTTGTGCTTTTCGAATCTTACATCATCGCCAATTATATGGGACACAGATTTTCGCAGATATACACAGACATTATTTTTTTAATTTAAAATCCTGACAATCTGTGTTTATCTGTGTCCAAATAAAATTTCTTTATTATCAAGCTGCGTTTGAATCCGTGTTAAGTGCTTTGATCCACCTCACCCTGTTCTTTTTCTTGCTGACGTTTATCAATTTCATCCTTGAATCTTTCGGCAAATGCCGTTTTGAAAGCTTCTATTTTCATGGCTTCTTCGTGTTTGCCCAAAAAGGTCAAGGCCATACCCTTGAAAACCTGGGCTTCCTCGATATCCGGGTTTATGGCCAAAGCATCATCAAAGTACGGCAGGCTTTCTTCGTGTTTTTGTAGACCCAGCAGGGCATGGCCCTTGGCCGCCAGGGCATACGCATTGTCGCCTTGCTCTGCCAGTATTTGATCTAAAATTTCAATGGATTCTTCACAGCGACCCATATCGTTCAGGGAATATGCTTTCAGCTGCATGGCTCCCACGTTTCCCGGTCTGAGGGCCAGTTCTTTGTTGCAACAAAACACCACCTCTTCCAAAAGCCCTCTTTCAGCCATTTTCGAGGCCCCATCCATCCAGGATATTTTATCCTCCGAACTGATGTCGATGGCATTCATCATAACGGCCTCGTAGGTTTGCTCAATGGTTTGACGGCCGGTACGCGCCACGGGCACGTCATGGCCAGGGAGTATATTTTCAATCTCTTTTTTCATGAGCTGCCTGAGCCCGTACAAATAATGGTCCATACTTCCACCGCCGGCTTTGTCAGCATCTGCCATTGCATTGGGCAATACGGTGTCACCGGTAATGGCCGTTTTGGTCGCCTGATGATACAGGCAGATACTGTCGATGGTATGCCCGGGTGTGTGGATCACTTCCCATTCAAAGCCGCTCAAATCAAGAGTTTCTCCCCCTTCGATTTCGGTCAGAGAAAATCCGTATTCTTGGAGCGTTTTTTTAAATTCCATGGGACCGGCGGCATGAATGATAATCTCGATCTCTTTTTTTTCCCAGATTTGGGGGATTCTCAAAAATTCGAAGACGCCCATGCAGTGGTCACGGTGACCGTGGGTGATAACGATCTTCTTGATGTCCAGAACATCGTATCCTAATTTATCAAGCTCATTAAAAATGGTATAATCATTTCCCGGGTCCACGACGGTCAGGGTGTCACCGGCCAGCACATAGACATTGCTGGAATGGTGATACCCGATGAGGAACTTGCTGTTTTCAAAGACGGGATCCGATATTTTCATAATTTCCGCAATAGACAACCATCCCGGGTGATCCGGCTCTTCCTCGGGATACACTTCATCCTCTATCAGCGGTTTTGGCTCTTGGTCTAACTTTTGTTTATCCTCTTCTTTTGCTTTCTTTGTCATTTTGTTTCCTTTGTAAACTTTTTAATTATTAAGTTGGCGCTTATCTTCCACCTGATTAATACATTAAGGTCGAAATAACAAGCCCAATTTTTGCGCAAAACAGGCAAAATAAGAATCCCCCTCTCCGGGCAAGCCGAAAAGGGGGATTTCAGTTTTATTTACCCTCTCCCCTGCAAGCAGGAGAGAGGGTGTTTTGTTATGGGTTAGTAATGGCTATCCGATGTAGTCAATAGTAAAATCCAGATCCATCTTGTCATCCGGCCACCACTTCTTGCTAATCTTTTCTTCGCCGGGATAGACGTCTTTACCGTCAATCTTTTCAATAAGCAATTCGGCGAACATAAATTCCGTGATCTTGTATTTTCTTATGGTATCCGGCGGAATCAAAACGACAATGCCGGTCTCTTTTGAGCATTCCCATTCAAAATCTTCATTGGGAGCTGCGAATTCCTTACCGTCTGTGCCGGCGTAAAGTTTGAGCATTTTGCCGGAAACCTTCATTCCCGGTTTCATGTCAAACTCATCATACAACTCATCGGATATGTGCCACCAAATGGCTCGCATGTTCAAAGCGATATATCCTTTGACGAGCATGGGATCAAAGCCGCAGATACCCACACGACATTTTTCAGGCATATCAAACCTCCTTTTTACTTTCGTTGGTGTCCACTTTATTCAACTGGTCGCGAAGATCTTCAACTTGGCTGAAGCAATAATCCATGAATTCTGTAGCCTCGGGATGGCTGAGATGTTCGGTCTCAAGCAATCTTGTGACATAGGGAAAAAGCTGATTATGGATTTCTTCACGAAATTCTAAAAGCACATACTCGTTATCCCCGTCCGGGGATGCCCAGCTTAAAAAGCCTTTTTTCCAGTTGTTCAGCATCCCCTTGAGGGTATCGAGTTCTTTGATTACGTTTTCTTCCATGCTACTTCTTCTTCTTGTCTTCAAAGGCATAGCACTTTTTGACCACGTTGAAATCTGCTACACACCAGTAATGGGGCCAGTGGATCTTTTTGCACCAGCCGATAATGTCTGCGGGCGGAAACTTTGAGCCCTTGATAACCGGCTTCAAACCAGTACAATTCCAGCATATGTGATCACTTGATTTTTCCGGAATCATTATTTGCTCCAGAAATTCTTCAGGTGTTAATTCTGCCATATGACACTCCTTTCTTTTTTACCAGTCTGTTACTTCGCCTGCAGCGATCTTTTGCTGATACTCCTCCCACACCTCGGGCGACAGTTTCTGAATATCCCAGTTGAAAGGAAACTGTCCGGCCAGCCCTGCTGACGGCGGCTGCGGGCGCCATCCCCGCATCGGTCGGTTCCGAATGCTGAACTTGAGCATTTCGGCGGTACCCGTCAAAAAGGACCTGGGCATGCACTCGTACGGCCGGGTTCGGCCCTCGGTAGCAGGCCTGTAGTTGGAATAGCCATCGTAGGGCTTGTCCGCATACAACGGCATAATGTCCGCCGTCTCACCGGGTCTCTCTTCCGGGCCTTTGTACATAAATCCGTTAATCATGTAGATGTAGTACACCGTACCGCACTCCGCACAGGAGATCGTGCCTTCCCAGTTCCAAAAATAGTATGGATCGAGGTAGTTGATGGTGTCACAGTCTTTTCCATCTACTTTATGTTTGCACCAAATTATATCACACACTGTACCACCTCCTTTTTTATATCCAGACCTTGTCATACCACTCCTGGATCTGGCTTTGCGGTATACCGAGCCAGTCCTGGTAGACTTTTTTATTGTCCGCACCTACCGGACGCCAATGCCAGTTGATCCTGCGCGGGGTTTTTTCCATGTGTCCGCAACTGTAGCCGCAGTGGACCAGCATATCGCCGAACAACGGATCGTCCAGCCACCTGACGGTGCCTCTTTCCCTGAAATGCGGGCTTTCGTAAGCCTCGCGGTCGTTGCGGACCGGTTCGGCCAGAAGACCGGCGTCTTGCAGGGTCTTGGCAACTTCGGACCGTGTTTTATCTTCGGCCCATTTTTCCAGAGCGGTGTAGATTTCAACCTGCGCTTCACCTTCACAGCGTTCATTATGAGATTTGTACTTCTCATAAAGATTATTCGTGCCGGTGATGGCGCACAGTTCTTTGAAGTCCGCATCCTGGAAGGCGCTGACCATGACATAGCGCGCGCAGAATTTATCCTGCGGGTTGTCGGCATCCGGAAAATCGGATTTGCCGCACAGGATAATGCCATGCACTGACAACTGGGTGTCCCAGTTGCCCCAGCGTTGACGGACGATACCGAACTTGCCGTACATGGGGAAGCTATATCCGGACATACGCGTCGGGACCTGTACCTGGGAAAACTCAATCATGGTGCCCAGCCCGGTCTTGCGGCGATGGTGAATGGCCGCCAGGATGGAGCAGGTGATCAGGTTGCCGGATTGCCAGTCAATGACCCAGTTGGTCTGCTTGGTGCAATGCCCGCCCATGTACTCGTGCATACCGGTTATGGAAGCGAGTCCGGCGTGGGCCTGGCCCAAAATGTCGTAGGAGCCGCCGAAAATCTTGGGACCGTAGCCGAAACCGCCGCCCCAGACATAGATGAACCGGGGGTTGATTTCGGTAAGTTGCCGGTAGCCCAACTGCCACTTGTCCATGGTTCCCGGACGATACAGCTCGGTGAGCCCGTCGAACTTTCTCACCAGAGAGTAAAAATGTTCCCGCATCTCTGGGATGTGGTAGTCCATGGTCATAAAGTACTTGTTGGGGTTGGCGTTGGTAAAACCCAGACCGGTGCCGGTCGTGGGACGCGTGTCATGGAGCGGATACAGATAGCACTCGTTAAACGGAGAGGTATGCCGCATGGCATCCCCCATCCTCGGCATCTCGATCTTAACCACCTGAGCACCAAGTTCGGCCAGGTTGGCCACAGAATGGGGCGTGAAGATGTACATGGTACAGCTCAGCCACTTGAGGCCTTTGAGCGCCGTGGGCTTGGAGTGCTCGTTGCCCACGTCAAAAATACCTTTGCAGTATTCTTCGTAGGGCATCTTCATCTCTTCCATCTCGCCTTGACTCTTGGGGCCTGGCAGGTCTTCTATGCGTGTTACTCTTGGGTCTTTTGCCATTTTACATCACCCCCTTTTGTTTAAATTCATTGACTCGGTTCTGGTCTATTCCACACCATTTCATGTAAATTTCATAGTTGTCAAATCCGAGATCCCTGCCCATCCATTTGCACCTGAAGGGTGCTTGGACCTGATAGGAAGACGGGCTCGATGCGATCAGCAGCGGGCCGTAGTCGGTCTCTTGGACATACATCCAGGGGCGGTACTTGAAATGCGGGAATTCAGCAACCTCATCAATAAACATGACCGGCCCTGCTGCAAGCTGGTACTCGAGCAGCTTGGCCTCGGCTTCAACCCTGCATTGGTCTCTGAGCCAACGGGTGGTCACGGAATAGACCTTGATCAGGGCGTGCAGGGCGTTCCTGGCCCCCACCTCCTTGAGGAAGGGATCTTCGTGGATCAGCCGGCCGAACTGGTGGTAATCGCGCTCAAGACAAAAGCCGATGTTGTACCACAGCTTGTCTGTCTGCCCGCCGATCATCATGTAGCCGTCTTTGCAGGGGTTCCAGGCATACTGGTTCAGGTTGGGATCCCAGCCGCCGGATCGGCCTTTGATACTGGCATTGAACCCGTACCAGGTAATATCAAAGTCAAGCATGTCCAGCAGCGTTTCAGAGCCGGTCACCTCGATCATCTGGCCGCTGTTGCCGAGTTCGTCACGCCAGTAAAGGGCTGCAGCGGCATTAAGAAATGCCTGACCGCCGGCGGTATAGTCTTCCAACCAGACACCCGAACGGGTCGGATCGCCGCCCTTGCCTCTGGGCAGCAGGTCCTGGGCCAAACCGGTGTTGTGCACCCATGAATCGGCACAACTGCCAAAGGGCGCTAATTCCCACTGGCCGAACTTGGACTGCTTGTCCTTCCAGGGGCCCCATTGGCCGTTAACACCCACCCAGATATAGATCATCTTGGGGTTGGCTTCCTTGAGCTGCCGGTAGCCGATGCCCAGGTTATCCATGTATCCGGGAGGCATCCCGTCGATCACAATATCGGAGATGCCCGCCATTCTCTTGAAGATTTCCTGGCCTTCCTCGGTCTCCACATCCAGGGTGACGCAGTGCGTGTTCACCGTCTCGGCGACAAACTCCATTCCGCACTTTTCGCCGGTGTCCCGATTTTCCAGGTAATACTCTTCCCGGCCAAAGGGCGTCAATTTCCTCAAGGGATCGCCGCCGGGCGGTTCGATAGAGACGCACTCGGCCCCGGCTTCGCCGAACAAAGACGTGGCAAACTTGTGACCCAACCGCCAGAGTCCGATATCCAGCACTCTGATGTGTGACAGGGACTCGTCTTTGGAGTATCTTTTTTCGAACTTGAGGTTTGCCTCGGCCCATTCACAAAATTCCAGTGCCTTCCGTTTTTCATACACCGGTTTTACCTCATCATATGAAACCACCGGTGTAACCGGGTAGGGTCTGACATCCATATCCATAAGACCTATGGTGTCGGCCCGGCTGTTTATTTCAATATCTTTTTTTTCTGCCATATTTTACCTCCAAAAATAGTTTAAATTCCACTAAAGAATTTATCCAGAGTTGTTCTCAGCAGCAGAGGAACGGTAATGATTCCTCCTGTCTGATGTTTACCACCTCCTTTCTGATTGGATTTCGGTTGAAGTCGGCAACCGTGATAAAACGACCTTTTTAGCTGATTGATAGTTACTATGCCGACAGCCGAGAAAATATCTTTTCTAATTTCCTGCTTACCATTCGATGGGTCGTTTTTCTTTCCATTTTATGCAGAAAGCATAACAGAGTGATATCACCTCCCTTAAGGTAATTATGATAAAAGAAAATATAAAACAGTGTACTAAAAAAAATGAAAGAACTGATTTATGTATGAATTATATTCAGCGAATACAATTCTTTTGCTGAAATTTTGTATAGACTTAAAAAATGAATTTGATTCAGAACAAAGTGTTTTTTAAAATTGTTTATAAGTTTTGTCAAGAACAAAAAATGAATTTTATTCAAAAAACTTTTTTTATTTACCCTTTAAGCCTGGCTATCAAGGGTAAATAAACCTGAATCTTTAAAGATCCCGAATAAACAAGGGAAGACCGAATAAAGATGTGCAACTGTTTTTCAAAAAGGTTTAAGATCGAAAAAATACAACATATAGATTAGCGGATATTTAAGAATACATTATAAGCTGTCATTTTCGTGAAAAAATAAAATTTAACATTTTTCCTGATTTTGGGCAAAACAAAAGTGCTTTAATAACCAATGTTTTTTTGGCTTGCAATTTATTGCGGGATATTTTATAGGCAACTGTTTGAAAAATTTTCTAACAATACCTATTGGATTATCGTAATTAAAATTTTTCGATGGGTCATAACAATTTCTTTTTAAAGGAGGTGAATTCTTTCAGCATATCACCCCGGAACGTTTGTCCGAACGCCACCAGGGGTGAAATTTTGGCAAAACTCGACTTTTAAACAGGTTAAACTCATGTCTGCCGGCTCAGGCAGGGATATAAAACCGGTTGTTGAGTAATGGAAACGGATTACATTAAAAACAGACAACACTAAAATTAGGGAGGTTTTTATTATGGGAAAAATACCGGAAAATATGCTGCCACC
>Ga0164313_10005109_pt1 | contig 11635 bp, 5 predicted proteins | sample GuaBasSedimGuay4_FD_113735 | JGI IMG/M metagenome (GOLD analysis project Ga0164313, IMG submission 113735) | Subseafloor sediment microbial communities from Guaymas Basin, Gulf of California, Mexico - Guay4, Core 4569-4, 0-3 cm | ecosystem: Environmental > Aquatic > Marine > Hydrothermal vents >...
GGCCTTGTTTTTTGATTATTCGAACCTTCCAGCTCTGAGTGAAAATTTTATTGGCAGAAACAAACTTCCGACCTCGCGCTTTCCCGAGCTTTACTATAGTAGCAATACGGGTCTTGATTTATTGTCTTATTGTGAAGAGGCCATTCATACACCGGTGGTCAGGCTTGAACTGATCAAGAAGATCTATAAAGCGATGTATGATTCGCACTACCCAGACGCGGATGCCTTATGGCTTATATATTCGGGCACTAAAAGACAAACTTCATTTCTCAGTCCATCTCATAAAGCGGGGCCAAATTTTGGCTCCGATTCCGAGTATCCAGCAGGTAAACTCATTGCTCGTAATTTACCGGATACCGCGCCGGAGAGACTCGCTTTGGTTTGGCCTCGTATTCAGATAAATGGAAAGTGGAACGATGATTCCGACATGAAGTTTGAGGATATAAAGGATAATGCGACTGATGGGCATGAGCAGTCCTTTACGACCGTGCGTCGTTATATTTCTGACCAAGTTGGGCCGGTGGAAATCAAGGGAGTTGGCTGGAGTGGTGATCAGGACAAGGTGCTTGAATTGACTTTAAGTGTGCCTGCCGATGAAAACCGCCAAAAAGCGCAGCTTGTATTCTCAAATTTAACCGACAAAGAAATGGGGTTTTCAGCACCTTATCCGACAGAGCTTCCAGAGACCATACAATTACCTAATGGAAACGAAATATCGTCAAAGGTGTGGTCGGTTGAAAATCCTGACTATAACTACATAATAATCTACACTAAAGATGCAGATATGAGTGGGTTTGAGTATCAAAATGCCATGATCTTTGGATGGAGAGAGAAACCTTCAAAGATTACGGTGCATTGGAGCGATGATTCGGAATCTTCCCTTCAGAAGGCTTATCCTGGCACAGAGGGGAAAACAGATACTTTCGCTGGTCAGCAGGGTGGTGGATACCATCGTGTTGATTTTGAATATGATGGTAAAACAGATATAGATAAAACGGTTTGGGTGGAGCGGTTTCAGGGCGTTGACCCCTCCTTGAGTTTAAGTCATTTACATCGTATTGCCCGTACTATTGATACGACTGGACATGTTGGTATGCCGGGCTACGTCAGTACAGAAAGTGGGTGGCTCGAAGAACCTGTTTGTGCTTTGCCTGCGGCTGCATATGTTCTGGCCCTATTTGATGAGCAGGAGGATGAATTCGGGGGTGATTTCAGTCCGGAAGCGGTAAATATTGCAACAAAAATTGTTGATGACCGCATTGCCATGTGGAAAAGAGGCCGAAAAAGTAGCAATTATCATGAATATGCAAGCGGCGCGTATTATTTGTCATTGTTATATGACCTGCCTGGCCGGTTTAATAATCCTGAGAAAAGCGATTATTATAAAATCTGGATGAAAACATGGGCGGACAAACTGGTAAGGGATGGTCGTCTTGGTGCGAGAGATATGATGACTTTATCAAGAGCCTTTGAGTTGACCGCGGATGAGAAATACAGAGAGGCCTTCGAGGAAGGCAGATCTGTATTCGAGATATCTGAAAAGCATGGACTTTACGTTAATGGAAAGTGGATTCAGCCCAGAAAATTTTACACCTATGGGGATCTGATGGGTGCTTTGGGGACAAGGGGCACCCCGCAAGATGCCGCAGATATTCAGAAACTAATTACCTACTTAACGAACCAAAAGAGATGGGTGGATACCGGTTACATGGGAGTGTGGTGGGAAGTTACGATTGAAAACCATAACTATTTTGGGAGATGGTGCAAGGCTCTTGGGATGGGCAAGGCCCCTAAGCAGATTATTTCGGTTAGTGAATTCCCCATTTATTATAAGAAGAATGGAAGGGTCGTGGTTGAAATGAGCGCTACTCCGCCATTATATAATCCGGACTACTTTGACCCGGCTGCCATGGAGAAATACCTGCCTCTATTGCCGCAGAAACTATCCTCTTCTATTATATTCAGGATAGATAATATTCTTCTCAAGAAGAACCACGCCCATAATTGGTGGGTCGGGGTAGGGAATCCTGAGGCGGTTGAGGCTCTTGCCGAGATCAAAGAAAATATAAATAAAATAAAAAAAATAATCGGAACGGATTGGTTGGAGTTTAGTTGTGATAAGAAAATGGAACTTTTACTAACTGAAACGGATTCATTATTTAATAAAGCCACGGCTGTAGTGGGTAAAAAAGGTGGATGGAATGGACAACAGCCGGCAGGTAATGCAACCGATTTGAAAGGTGAACTGCATGTATGCCGGTGTAATTTTAAGTACCTTGATAACATTATAAGGAATAAAAATATCAACTTAGTGGGAACTAATCCGAAGGGTGTAGATTAGCCGGACGTTATCCCTATTAGGGATTTATTTTCACCCATCAATTGAGGGGGCTTTAGGGTTAAAGGCCCCTTTTTTATGTTTCTTGTAGATTTTGAGAGACTTCCTCTGGTCGCTATTTCCCCTTTGGGAGATCATTGCTTCACAGGTGGTGAATGGAGTTCCGCAGTATACAAAGAAGGGTTGAAAGCTTGATGCCTTAATCGTGCATGGATGTGAAAGGATATAGTATATAAGATTAAAGGAAAGTCATATGGCAAATAACATTAGAATATATATGAGAAAAATAATATACTTTATAATCATCTGTCTTGCATTGGTCGCGGATACATTTGCTCAAGGCCGGAGCGGCGAGAAAACGTACTCTTTTCGCATCGTTCAGATCTCGGACACACAGCCGGTTCCGGGTGATGAGGAGATGTTCCTTCGGGCGAGCAGATCGGTTGAGCTTGTCAACCGCCTAAATCCAGATGTCGTTATTGTGCCAGGCGATATAACCCATGCAGGAGCCGAAGACGAATATAAGCGATTGAAAGCCCTGCTGGAAACGATCAAAGCCCCAATGCATATCGTGCCCGGAAACCATGACACCATCTGGGCGGCAGATGAGCCGGAAAAAACACTCGCAGAGGCAGCGCTCCGCCGGGAAAAAATAAAGCAATACAACACTTCTTTCGGAGCTGACCACTGGTCGGTGGAATATGGAGACTTCCAATTTGTCGGATTTGATTCTACGCAAAACTGGCCAAATCTCACGCCGCACCGGAGGAACTGGTTGAGAGAGACTTTTCTGCGTAGTGAAAAGCCCTACAAATTTATGGTTACCCACTACACTTTTGGAATGGCAAGGGGGACGGTACTGGAAGATATAATGGCATCTACGGGTGTGGTGGGATATTTGCATGGGCATGACCACGTTATCCAGGCTTACGAAGACAAGAATACCGGGATAATGGTGTTTTCTTCCGGGTCGGCAAACTTCGTTAATGGGCCTGGGAATTATGGTGTTATGTGCTTCGATGTGTATGACGATTCGCTGGTCTGTCTCTGGATACCGGTTGAGGGGACAGCCAAGCCTATGGGGGTGTTTAATCTTGAAAAAGGGGTCTCCAAGATCGCTCGCAGAAGAGAAATTATCGATATTCCCCCGTATATTCAGCAGCTTGAACAGACAAAGGTTACCGTAAAATGGCAGACGTTGGAACCGTCGCAGGGCTCCGTAGTTTTTCGTAAACAAGGAGATGATAAGTGGACCACTCAACTCCTGGACAACAAATCAGCCTTGCATGAGGCTCTGATTGAGGGTCTTGAGCCGGGCAATATGTATGAGTATTACGTCAAAGTTAATACGGATGAGTTTGGAGAGGTTAAGTCCTTCCCCCGCTCATTTAGAACCCCGCCAGCCCAGAGCGATTCTGTAACCTTCGCTGTTTATGGAGACTCACGAACTCAGTCGGTTGAGCACGAGATGGTTGTTTTATCAATGGTTGAAAAGTTTGGGGATAAACTGGATCTTTGCATCAGTACCGGCGACCTGGTCGGAGACGGTTTGAATGGGGATCACTGGAGTAGGGAGTTTTTCAGGCCAGCCCACAGCTTATTGGCTAAGGTGCCGCTATACCCGGTACTGGGAAATCACGAACGCAACAGCGATTATTACTTTGATTATTTTAGTCTGCCTGGAAATGAACGCTGGTACAGTTTTAAAAGGGGTCCGATACACTTCATTAACCTAGACTCGTATTCTCCGCTGACACCGGGTTCCGAGCAATACAAATGGTTGAAACAGGAGTTGGCTGGTAGCACCTCTGCCTGGAAGGTGGTCTCGGAACATGCGCCATTCTTTTCTTCAGGGCATCATTGCAGGCTGGATGCAGAGGGAATACCCCTTGAGCAGGAAATAGCAAACCTGCGAAAATATATTATGCCGTTGCTGGAAGAATATCATGTTTCGATGGTTTTCAGCGGCCATGACCACATATATGAACGTAGCACAAAGGAAGGGATCACCTACGTTATCACCGGCGGCGGCGGTGCTCCGCTGTACAACGTGGAGGTTAATCCCGTCCAGAACCCCTACAGCAGCAAGTTAGCCGTCAGCTACCACTATTGTATTGTTGAGGCGAACGAGTCTGAATTCACGCTGAATGTCTATACCCCGTCCGGGGAGGTTCTCGACCGTCTCACGCTAAGAAAAGGCGGAGAATAGGTTTGTTCTATGGCATAGATAATTATGAAGAAGAATCACAACACACGACGAGAGTTCCTCAAGGTTACAAGCTTGGGAGTAGTGGAAATTAAAATGCCTTCAGGGGCATTCACTGAAACCAAACCCTTTACATTCGTGCATATTTTCGACACGCAATTGGGTATGGGCGGTTAACAGCGCCCCTGACCTGAGATGTTCGCTCCTAATCTACACATATGAAAATAATAAGTAAGATTGCGGTACTCATAACGATGTGTCTCTGTGTCTCTTGTCGGTTAATCCAGATCACCGAAACGGATGGCATAACGGGAGCAACACAACCCTATACACAAAATAAGATAGTCCTTCCTCCGCCGCACAAAGATTATGAAGTCCTTGGCGTTCAGGAAGGGCTGAAAAACTTTACTGTCCGATATGATGATCAGCTGTATCGCGGCGGCGAACTCCACGCTAATTCAGCCGCACTGACGCTATACGACTGGAACGTCAAAACCATCATCTCCATCGCGCCTTCAGAGTACGAACGCAACTTTTGTCGCGAACATGGTTTTTTATTGGTAGAAATCCCATTCGATAAAATTACAGGACCAACAGCTACTGACCTGAAGTGCTTTAAAGACACGATCCGAACGGGTTCCGGGCCATTCTACATGCATTGTCGTGGAGGAAGCCACCGCGGCGGCGTGCTTGGAGTAGCCTATCGAGTTGATATACTCGGTTGGTCATATGAAAAAGCCCTGGTCGAATTTGGCCGACTGGGAGGAGACCTTAGAGGCGATCACGACATGCTGGAGGCCATTCGGGAAGCGAAACATGAATAGCGGACCTGCCGGTTAGAATTCGCTGAATGGCGATAGCTCCATGGATTAATCATACAATAAGAAGATAGATAATGAGCACAAAAGGGATTTCAAAGCGGATTTTTTTACACCAATCGAGTCTGGCGGCCGCCGGGGTTGCTGCTGTGCCACTGGTGGGAGGTGCGGTGGTCTGGGCATCAGGCACGGCGAAGTCCGGGGGACGGGACACCAATATCCTGCTGACCGGTGACATCCATTTCGATTTGCAGGGCGACCATCATTGGGAATGGGTTGAGGAAGTGAACCACAAGGCGGCTATCGACATGCACTGCGCTAGAACGGCGCGGACTTTCAAGCCCCTAATGGAAACCCTAAAGAATCAGGCTCTGGCGGCGAATCCCCCGGCCAGCGCTGTCGTGCAATTGGGCGATTTGCAGGAGGGAATGGCCGGTTCTCCCGAGATGGCCGCCCAGTTGACCCGCCATACGCTGGAGGCGATCGAGGCTCCTCAGCTTCCAGTGCCTTGGGTGCTGGTGCAAGGTAATCATGGCCTACAGGGACCCGGTGCGAAAGAAGCCTATATGGCGCAGGTGGTGCCTTATCTTCAAAAGGAGCTCGATCCCTCCATCACCTCGATGAACTATTCCTACCACATCGACGATGCACATATTGTGATGTTGGATCCTTTTAACAGTCCTGACGGTTTCATTGATTTCCTTGAGGCTGAGCTTGAGGCCTCCACGGCACGTTATAAATTCGTGGCGATCCATGAGCCGGTCATTCCTATATCGAGCTTGTGCTGGCATCCCCTGATGCGGACGGAGGATTTTGAGCCGCCCCGCCAGCGGTTGCTCGAGGTTCTCGCCCGGAACAAAGCCATCGTACTTTGCGGCCACATTCACCGATATTCTGTCCTGCGACGCATGACGACTTGTGGGCCGATTGTGCAGGTGATGATTAGCAGCATTGTGTCCGAGGTCGATAAAAAACAGCCCACCGACATGATTATGGAATATGGCCCGGAGACGTTGCGGCAAGGCCGCAATTGGCGGCCAGAGACGCTTGGGGAGCGGCAGGCCCTGCTGACCGAGGAGGGCAAACATATTACCGATTTCTTTTCGTATGACCTGCAGGGCTACGCGATGCTGACGCTGGGCAGCGGCGAAGAGGATAAGATCGATCTAAGTTATTACGGGGGGTTGAACAAGGAGCCGTATGAGACGGTCGATCTGGCGGCGCTGCTGGAGGCCGAGTAGGTTTCCTGAGGCCGCCCACGTGGCGGAATGCATCAGAGTGTTTTAAATTAGTCGGGAAGGTATAATGAGTAAGTATATATATATTATAATCTATTTAAATTTCCTGCTTATCGGGGCGAGTTTCGGTAGAGAAATAATAACGAATTCAAAAGGTCCCTATGATTATCAAACGGCTAACTGGCGCGCCGGTAATTATATACAAAGTCTTTTTTACGACTATTCAAGCGTGCCGGCATTAAGCGAAAATTTTATTGGCAAGGATGTTGTTCCTGTAAATAGACTCCCAGACTTATATTATTTTGGGAATGCCGGAATTGATATTTTGGATTTTTCAGAGGAGGCTGAGTTTACTCCGCTGGTCAGACTTGATTTGATAAAAAGACTATACAAGGGACTCGCCGCCTCGGCATACCCGTCTGCAGATAATCTTTGGGTAACGTATTCAGGAACAAAAAGACAAACTTCTGTCGTAAGGCCAAGTTCTGCAGTTACACCTCAATATCCTGGGAGTAGACTACTCACCCGTAATTTACCTGATACCGTTAAAGAAAATCTAGCCATGGTTTATCCAAGATGCAAAGTCTCGGATGTTTGGTATGACGACAGTAGCTATAGCTTTACGGATCTTTCCGACAACGTATACCAACCTGCCGACGGGTCGTATTTAACAAAGCGGATCTTTTCTAGTGCTTCTCTGCCGGAAATCGAGATGCGTGGATTCGGCTGGGATGGCGATAGAGATAAGATGGTTGCTCTGGAATTGATTTCAGCTGCAGATGCTTCAAGGGAAAGTATACAGCTGGCAATTACCAGTTTTGTTGATCCTGGAATGGCATTCACAGCGCCTTACCCAACCGAGATTCCGGAAACCATTCAGTTACCAAATGAAGCTGAGGTGACAGGGGTAGATTGGTCCATCTCATCTCCAAGTTACCAGCATCTGATCATTTACACAAAAGATGCAGATAAAAGCGGAAATGCTTATCAGAACGCCCTTTTGGTTATATGGGAGGGGACTCCTTCAAAGGTTACAGTCGATTGGGAGTCCGGTGCTTATCGATCGGTTTATATTGAGTATTCAGGATCGGGGGATATAGACGAGAGGATCTGGTTAGAGCGTTTTCAGGGAGTAGATCCTTCGGCCAGTCTAGGTCATATTCACAATATCGGAAACAATATGGTGAACCAAGGCACAGTCGGTATGCCAGGTTTTATGGCTGCCGAGAGTGGCTGGATGGAAGAGATCGTGTCTGGATTGGCGGCAGGCGCTTATATTCTTTGTGAATATGACAGTGCGGAAGATCAGTTTGGAGGGGACGATTACGCTGTGACGGCACAGCAGTTTTCAACACAAATGCTGGATGATCGTATTTCCATGTGGGGGGGGCGAGGAAGAGAACCATCGGATTATCATGAATTTGTTACGGCCGCATATTATCTTGCAAAGCTTTATGATCTTCCCGGACGGTTTTATAATACGACCCGCCGGGATTATTATAAAAACTGGATGAAAATATGGGCAGATAGACTGGTTAATGATAACCGCCGGGGTGCGCGGGTCATGATGTCTCTATGGCGAGCCTATGAGTTAACGGGGGATATAACGTATAGCGACAGATATAATTCCTTGAGATCAGACTATGAAGTTTCGGAAGAAACCGGGCTTAAGCGGTATGGAATCTGGAAGACGCCTCGTGATTTTTATGGTTATGGTGATTTCTTAGGTGCTATTGGCCGACGTGGCAATGCTCAGGATGTTGAGGATATCCAAAAATTAATTAATTATTTGGCCAATCAGAAAAGGTGGACGGATAACGGTTACATGGGCGTGTGGTGGGAAGTAACCGTAGAGAATCACAACTATTTTGGCCGGTGGTGTAAGGGGCTTGGCATGGAAAGCTTCCCGAAGACGATTGTAAGCATAAGTGAATTCCCGCGTTACTATAAAGACGGAGAAAATATTGTTATTGATCTAAATGGTAAGCCGGCGATTTATAATCCATCCTACTGGGATCAGGATGTTATGAGCGATTATGAACGCTATGTTCCCGGTAGGCTCGCGGAATCGATATTATTTCGTATAGATAATATTTTATTGAAAAACGATTACCATAACAACTGGTGGACAGGTAGTTCTAATACCAGTGTTATAGCTGATTTGAATGCCATAAGAGCCAAAACCGCCTCTGTACTTGCCTATGTTAATGGCGGTGCGGGAGACTATTCATCCTCGATGCAGCTTTTAAATGAATGCGGTACTCTATATGGATCTGTGATTAATCTAATAGAGTCCGATCTGACTACAGAAGCGATCGTCACTCGGATGAATAACGATCATCTTAAAGCGGTTCTGCCAGGATTTGCCACCGTGGTACTTGGAGATCTATTGCAGACGTGGGATGGCTCCGCCAAAAATGTGTCCATCGCAACAGATCCGGCGGGACTAACGGTTGATCTAACTTATAATGGCTTGACGAATGCCCCGGTTGGCCCGGAAAGCTATACGGTCATCGGAGTCGTCAACGACCCAATCTATGAAGGCAGCGCGACCAATACCTTGGTGATCCAGATGCCTGCCGCCTATGACGCATGGAGAGCGGTCTGGTTTATGGAGGAGCAGCAAACCAACAACGCTGTCAGCGGCCCCGAGGTCTATTTTGACGGGGACCAATATAGCAACTGGGAGGAATACATCGCCGGAACGAATCCAACGGATGGCACGGCCGTCCCCAGTTTCCAGATGCAACCGGAAGCTGCCGTGCCGGATGGATATGATTATATTCTGGACTGGAACTCCGTGTCGGGAAGGGTCTATTCGGTGAACTGGTCGCCTGACCTGTTGCAACCATTTACTCTGCTAAAAACGAATATCCAGTGGCCGCAGTCTAGCTACACCGACCAGACCCATCAGGTAGAGACAAAAGGATTCTATCGGATGAATGTTTTCCTGCCGACAGCCACCACCAATGCAGCGATCACGTTGGGAAGCATCGCCGAGGGCGTTGCAGGCGATCTGTTCCAGGGAGCCGCTGTTACAACCAATAGCGCGCTTATTCCGTCGACCGTTGCCGCAGACCTGTTTAGCAAAGGGTCTCCCGCAGTTGCGGAGAATGTTATTTTTGCGGATAACACGGGCGACACTTTATCATTCGTTGAGTTCAATATTCCAAGTGCGGTGAGTCTAGGAAATATTACCATTGGGTTAATCGCCGATCCAGACGGCATTCGGGCTCTCAGCCATATCAAGGTTTATGCCGCCCCTTCGGCAGGAATCGTATTGGATACCCTAGTTGCCGATATCGCGGTTGATCCAGACTACGCGACTGCTTATGGCAGTAGGCTGATTTCGGTATCGATCGATTTGGCCGTAAATGCCCGGTTCTTCCGCGTAGAATTCACGGATGCAGATGATGTCCGGGCGCCACGGGTTATGGAGATCGACGGGTTCGCCCAGTAACATTAAATAAGCGGGTTTTTTCACCTAGGCGGAAATGCGTAAGAACATTGGAATCAATTTGGAAGCCAGATATGGAGTCACATGTTAACCCGTCTTTCGCTATTCGCGGGTAAAAGTGGCTTGTTTGCTCCATTTCTGCTCAAAGGTCTGTCCCACAGCCCATTTTTAAAAATGCACCCCTGCAAACATTGGGTGAAATCGAATATTCCACGTGAAAAAAGACGTTTTCAGGGGTGAACAGCGAAAGACGGGCCAAAACAATCATTCCAAAATTGGATTATATTATTATTGACGTGTCTGGGGCCAGTTTGGTAAAAGGTATGCATCTTAGGTTGGATAGGTCGGTAGGTGTCACGGATACGCTGGCTGGTACGTAGCAAAACCTGTCGAATGTAGGTTCTTTCAACTCGGAAGGAATCACAAGGAGGCAGGGACAATTTAGGAGAAAGAGACATGAGGAAAAAATGTATACGTAAAACCATGGGTGGATTGTTGGCTGAGATTGTTATGACACTATCTGTGTGTAGAGCGAAACAGGTTTTATTCTAGGTAAGGATCTGTTTTTGAATCCTCTCACTTCGGAGAGGTTCATGGTAAATAGTAAAAAAGGAGCAATAAAATGAAGAAATATATAGGCGTGTTAATTATGACAGGGCTGATTAGTACTGTCGCATCGGCAGCACTGGTTACCCCTTTCATTTCAAATGGCGAGTTTGAAGGGACGGGTAATGATTGGCGGTTGTACGGTGGTGGTATGGGACTTGGATTGGGTGATACCGTCAGCGGAACTTACTCCATAAATTTCGATGCTACAGGTTGGACTGGTGGAGATTATGGGTTCGACAGATGGGGTACGATGATCAGTATGGGCGGCACGGATAATACGATCTTTTCGTTTATCGCAAAAAACAACAACGGTGCCTTGGGTGGCAACAGGATTGGCCTCCATATTGTTGAGTTCAATGGAACTCAGGCTGCGCCTGCACTTACCGCTGCGGATGCCGTGTACTACTTCGACACGGGCGCGCCCGGCTCATGGGCTAATGGTCCGTTCGAGGTTCCCTACGCCATCCGCAACCCGGCAACCACCATGGTCAACATTGGATTCAAATACTACAACACCTCTGACAATGTGAGCTTCACCCTCGCAAACGGCAACTACAATATCGACTCGGTTCAAACTATTCCCGAGCCAGCCACGATGGGGCTGATCGCCATTTTTGGTGGCGCCCTGTTCGGCCTTCGTCGCCTTCGTGGATAATCAGTAAATAGAGATGAAAAAGACTCTTTCCGGAATTGAGCCGATCAGGTTGGGAAAATCCGAGTCGGGCGTTCCGGAAAGAGTCGAGGATTATTTAGATGGTAAGCTTCTGGAAGCATGGAAATTACGAATGATTTTTTGAGAAGCAAGTGTAAGTGAATGGAGGTGAGAAATATGAAAATATATATCAATATGCTTATCATAATGGGTCTGTGCGGTTCGTCCATAGCACAAGTAGTTACTACCGCAATAATTACACCAACGCACATCGGAAACCCCGGAACAACTATTGGTGGACTTGAAGGTTTTAACCA
>Ga0164313_10005110_pt1 | contig 11633 bp, 8 predicted proteins | sample GuaBasSedimGuay4_FD_113735 | JGI IMG/M metagenome (GOLD analysis project Ga0164313, IMG submission 113735) | Subseafloor sediment microbial communities from Guaymas Basin, Gulf of California, Mexico - Guay4, Core 4569-4, 0-3 cm | ecosystem: Environmental > Aquatic > Marine > Hydrothermal vents >...
GCGATTCCTGTAGGTGCGGCAACAACCGCATTTTTAAATGTTTGGTGACGGATTTCAGTTAAGAAGGTAGTTTTGCCCGTACCCGCCTTACCGGTAAGAAAGAGGTGCCGGTTGGTATTATTAATGTATTCTGCTGCCAGTTGAATGAATTCATTCTCATCCTCTACCATACATAATTGGGTCTGTTGCTATAATTAGGAATGCTTAAAAATAACATAAGCTTATTCGAAATGAAAGTGCTTCCCATATAGAATTTCTAACTTAACACAAGAAATATTTCTATCGCTAACAATGCCCGACTAAAACAATTGCTTAGCAATCCGGTACACCGGTTCTGCTTTACCCATTGAGTAATAATGCAAAGTAGGCACGCCATACTCCATCAACTCTTTCGATTGTTGTACAGCCCATTCAACACCTACTTCCTTTGCTTCTACATTATTGCTGCACTTTTCTATGGCGTCAGATAGATCCTCAGGAATATCGATATGAAAGATGCTAGGTAAAATAGTTGCCTGCTTAATGGTAGTTATTGGTTTAAGTCCGGGGATAATAGGAATATCTATTCCCTCTGCACGGCACCTCTCAACAAAATCAAAATACTTCTGATTATCATAAAACATTTGCGTTACAATATAATCGGCCCCTGCCGCAACTTTTTGCTTAAGAAATTTAATGTCGCTCTTCATATTGGGCGCCTCAAAATGCTTCTCCGGATAGCCGGCCACACCCGTACAGAAATCCGTACTTGAGGCATTCTGAAGTTCCTCATCCAGATAAAGGCCATTGTTCATCCCTTTCACCTGATTTAATAAATCCAGGGCATAATTATTGCCTTCAGGGTCTGGAACAAACCGGAGCTCAGATTTAATTGCATCCCCTCTTATTAACAGAACATTGTCAATGCCCAGAAAGTTAAGGTCGATAAGAGCATTTTCCGTTTCTTCTTTGCTAAAGCCACCACAAATAATGTGTGGCACCGTGTCTACGTTATATTTATTAGAGATGGCAGCACAAATTCCAACTGTTCCTGGCCTCTTTTTAGTGGTTTTACGTTGCAAAAGACCATTTGGCATCTTTTTATACACATACTCCTCCCTGTGATAGGTTACATCAACAAAAGGAGGATTAAACTCCATCAATGGGTCCAGATGATTAAACAGATCATTGATATTATCGCCTTTTTTAGGAGGAAGAATCTCCAGACTAAAAAGGGTTTTATCAGCGTTTTTTATATGTTCAGTTACTTTCATTTTTAATGTAATTACTGGTAAAATTCATGGTGCAACTTTGTGTCTTTTTATCTTAATTGCTACTAGTTTTTTTTCGTTTTATAGCTCTTACCACAGCGCAGCGAAGGCTCTAAGATTCACTAAAGGTTTTTATATACATATTTTTCTTTGTGGTTCTTTCTGTCTTTCTGTCTTGGTGGCGATTTATATTATTTGCCACAAAGGCGCTAAGTTTCACTAATTAATTCTTTTAATTTACAAATCTTCTGATTCCGTTTTTTATTAAAGGGACATTAAAATTTATCAAATAGCCAAGCCTGTTATCAGTCAATTTAAGGTGACTCAAGATTTGTGCTTCCCATACAGGGTTCACATTTTCGAGAGCTTTTAACTCACAAATAACAGAATCTTCTACAAGAACATCCAGTCTAAGTCCTTCTTTAAATTCTACTCCATCATATACTATTTGAATCGGCATCTGTCTCTGGTAGCTCAATCCTCTTTTTGTTAGTTCATGGCAAAAACACACCTCATATACCTTCTCTAATAACCCTGGACCTAGTGCCTTATGAATTGTATAGGCAGCATCAACTATTTTCTTACCTATAATTTCTAGTTCTTCAGGAATCGCTTTGTGTTTTGTCATTTATATCAATTTGTCTTTTACTTTCTTGATGATTATTTCTTCTCTCTTGCCGCTAAGTCACTAAGGCTCTAAGGCTCTAAGGTTCACTAAACATTTTTATCCTATAATTTATTACTCATTTATTATATCCTTACCTTCTTCTTTGTGCGTCTTTGTGTCTTCCTGCCTTGGTGGCATATTTTTTCAACAACTCTCATATGACTTTACCTATAATTCAACTGCGGCATCAACCACTTTTCAGCTTCCTCAACAGTAATATTCTTTTTGTCGGCATATGCCTTTACCTGATCTAACCCTATCTTGCCAACACCAAAATATCTGGCCTCAGGGTTAGCAAAATAGAAACCACTCACCGAGGCGGTAGGATACATTGCATAACTCTCAGTCAAGCTTATACCAATTGACTCTTCTACCTCCAATAATTCAAATAATATCCTCTTTTCTGAATGATCGGGGCAAGCAGGATAACCAGGTGCCGGACGAATGCCTTTATAGCTTTCTTTAATCAACTCTTCATTCGACAACGCTTCTTGATCGTAGCCCCAGAGCTCTTTCCTTACTTTAGCATGCATGAGCTCAGCAAAGGCTTCTGCCAACCTGTCGGCCAAAGCCTTCACCATAATAATTTTGTAATCATCATGGTCTTGCTCATGCTTTTCTATCAACTTTTCAATGCCAATACCAGCCGTAACGGCAAAAAGACCTAAATAATCTTGCTTTTTGCTATTTTCAGGAGCTATATAGTCTGACAAACTATTATTAGCCTTGTCCTCTCCTTTACTGCTTTGCTGTCGTAAAAAGCTAAAACTTGCCAAGGCTTTCTCATTATCCCAGGATTTTAAATTAACTAACTCCTCATCAGCTGTTGCCGGATAAATTCCTACTACAGCCTTTGCCTGTAATAATTTCTGATCGATAATCTCATCGAGCATTAAGTTGGCATCAGCACATAGTTTAGTTGCCTCATCGCCAACAATGTCATCCTGTAAAATCTTTGGGTACTTACCCTTAAGCATCCAGGTTTTAAAAAATGGTGACCAGTCGATAAATTGCCTGATTTCTTCTAAAGAAAAATCATCGAACACCCTTCTTCCCTTAAGAACCGGCGCTACCGGCGTATAGTTCTGCCATTCAACTTGTATCTTATTCTTTTGGGCACCAATAAATGGCAGCAATGATTTGGCCGTTTTCTTTTCGAGGTAGTCCTTCCTTAGTTTAGCATATTCGGCTTTAGTGTTCTCTGCAATTTCATTTGCGCCAATTAATCCACCCGCAATCGGCACACTTCGGGAAGCATCATGCACATGAATAACAGGACCTGAGTAATGCGGATCTATCTTTACGGCAGTATGAATTTTGCTGGTCGTAGCACCGCCAATTAAAAGCGGAATTTTCAATCCCTCGCGCTCCATCTCTTTGGCCACATGCACCATTTCATCAAGAGACGGTGTTATTAAACCACTTAGGCCAACGACATCTACTTGCTGTTCCTTGGCTGCCTTAATTATTTTATCTGCAGGCACCATCACCCCTAAATCTATTATCTCATAATTATTACAACTAAGCACCACGCCAACAATGTTTTTGCCGATATCATGCACATCCCCCTTCACGGTGGCCATTAAAATTTTAGACTGGCTTAACCCTCCCTGCTTCTCTTCTTCTAAGTATGGCAATAGATAGGCTACAGCTTTTTTCATCACCCTTGCACTCTTTACTACCTGTGGCAAAAACATTTTGCCCGAACCAAAAAGGTCGCCAACATAGTTCATGCCATCCATAAGCGGCCCTTCAATAACAGCTATTGGCGAGGCTAATTTTACCCTGGCCTCTTCCGTGTCGTCATCAATAAATTCTACGATCCCCTTTACGAGAGCATGTTGTAAGCGGTTTTCATAAGAAGCCTTTCTCCATTCAAGGTCAGCCTTCTTCGATTTTTTCTCACCTTTTACATTTTCAGCATATTCAAGTAACCGCTCTGTTGCATCATCCCTTCTGTATAAAAGCACATCTTCTACATAGACTAGCAACTCTTTGGGTATTTCATCATAAACCTCAAGCATTGCCGGGTTAACAATACCCATATCCATGCCATTTTCAATGGCACAGAACAAAAATGCGGCATGAATTGCCTCACGAACAGTATTATTCCCTCTAAAAGAAAAAGAAACATTACTCACTCCGCCACTAACCTTAGCTCCGGGAAGGTTATCCTTTATCCATCTTGTTGCCTTAAAAAAATCTATCGCATTAAGGTTATGCTCCTCCATTCCTGTAGCCACAGGAAAAATATTTGGATCAAAGATTATATCCTCAGGAGGAAAATTCACTTCCTCGACAAGAATATTATAAGCCCTCTGGCAGATTTCAATTCTTCTTTCATAACTATCGGCCTGGCCATCTTCATCAAATGCCATAACAATAACAGCAGCACCATACCACTTTACTTTCCTGGCCTGATATATAAACTGCTCCTCGCCTTCTTTCAGACTTATAGAATTAACAATTCCTTTGCCCTGAATACATTTTAAGCCTGCTTCGATTATCTCCCAACGTGAAGAATCAATCATGATGGGCACTCGGGAAATCTCAGGTTCAGAAGCAATAAGGTTAAGGAAGGTGACCATGGCCTCTTTGCCATCTATCATGCCCTCATCCATATTCACATCTATGATCTGAGCTCCACCCTCTACCTGCTCACGAGCAACACTAAGTGCTTCTTCATATTTTTCTTCCTGAATCAGTCGCAGAAATTTCCTTGAGCCGGTAACATTCGTCCGCTCACCAATATTTACGAAGTTAGATTCCGGTGTTATCACCAATGGCTCGAGACCGCTTAGTATGAGGGGTTTATATTCAGCCATTACTTCTTTGTTAATCTTGGTTGATATTTTATTGCGAGATCGGCGATTACCTTTATATGATCAGGATTAGTTCCACAACAACCACCAACAATATTTACCAGGCCTTCCTTTAAATACTCCTCAATTTGCTGTCCCATGAGCTCCGGAGTCTCATCATACTCACCAAATTCATTTGGTAGACCGGCGTTCGGATGCGCACTGACAAAGAATCGCGATTCTTTGTCCAATACCTGAAGGTATGGTCGGAGCTGGTCAGCTCCCAGTGCGCAGTTCAGGCCTACAGATAGCAAATTAATGTGGCTGATTGAGATTAAAAAGGCCTGAGTAGTTTGCCCACTAAGCGTTCTGCCACTGGCATCGGTAATTGTTCCTGAAACCATAATTGGCAACTCCTTGCCAATCTCATCGAAGAGTTCCTGAATACCAAAAAGTGCGGCCTTGGCATTCAGTGTGTCAAAGACAGTTTCTACCAGCAGCATATCTGATCCCCCATCAATCAACCCTCTGGCCTGTTCCTTATAAGCCTCCTTTAAGTCATCGAAGGTTACGGCTCTGTACGCTGGGTTATTTACGTCCGGCGACATACTTGCCGTGCGATTAGTTGGCCCAAGTGATCCTGCAACAAACCTGGGCTTATCAGGCTCTAAATCTGTGTAATAATCAGCTGCCTCTCGTGCCAACCTGGCCGAATCTACATTCATCTGGTAGACCAAATGTTGTGTATTATAATCTGCCTGTGATATAGAATTAGCATTAAAAGTGTTGGTCTCAGCGATATCTGCCCCGGCTTCGAAATAGGCTTTATGAATTTCTCGAATTATATCGGGCTTGGTAAGCGATAGCAAATCATTATTCCCCTTTAAAAGTGACTCATGATCCTTGAGCAGCTCTCCCCTAAAATCTTCTTCCTCCAGTTTATAGCGTTGGATCATCGTGCCCATGGCACCATCCAAAACCAAAATCCGTTCCTTTAATACTTCTTGAATATTTCCTCTTTCCATAATAAAAATAAGTATCAAGAAAGAGCGTATGAACTGTCTCATCTTTATCCAGACTAACATGTCTGAATAGGGAATTAGCACCAAGTTTGCCAAGGTTGCTAAGACTTCACAGGGCCCTGCCCCTCCGTCTTTCTTGATAAGTATAGCTGCAAAGAAACAACATTTTAATGATTAGCGAAACAATTAACTAGCTGACTTCATCTAATTTGCTTAAATCACAGGATTTTATACCAATATTTAGCCTGCTAATATGTATATTTAAGTACCAATCTCGAAGAATGGGAGACCAAAACATTGCCATAATAACCAACTCTGAAGGGAAGCGTGAGTTTACCAGGCACCTCCTTAAAGACATCAAGGCCATGGAAAAAATGCTCGAACTGAATATGTTCGAAGATGACATCCAAAGAATTGGTGCTGAGCAGGAAGTTGGCATTGTAGGTAAAGATTGGCTGCCTAAAATGGTTCATGATAAAATTTTGGACGATATTGACGATAACCATTTTACACCAGAGCTAGGTCGCTTTAATGTGGAGATCAACCTTGACCCTCAGTTGTTCAAAGGAAAATGTTTTACTCAAATGCATCATCAGCTCGATGAGCTGATACAGAAGGCCAAAACCTCTGCTGCAAAAGTTGATGCTAAAATTGTGCTTGCCGGCATAATGCCAACGTTGGGAAGGGCGCAATTAAAGTTTGAGTACATGACCCCGAATCCCAGGTTCGAAGCGCTGAACTTAGTCATGGCAAACAAGAAAAAGGCAAATTTTGAATTGAATATCATCGGTATTGATGAGCTAATCACCTCCCATGCCAACATCCTTTTTGAAGCCTTTAACACAAGCTTTCAGGTTCACTACCAGCTATCACCAAAATCTTTTGTGTCTAGGTATAATTGGGCACAGGCAATAGCAGGACCGGTATTAGCTACCGTAGCCAATTCGCCCCTTCTTATGGGTAAGCGCCTATGGGCAGAAACCCGAATTGCCCTCTTCCAGCAAAGCATAGATACTCGCAACAGTGCCAATCTAAAGAGAGATATAGAACCTAGGGTAACCTTTGGCACTCACTGGTTAGAGAATTCTGTAATCGAGCTATATCAGGATAGCATTACCAGGCACCCGTCTTTATTCGCTCCGGATAAATTAGAAGATAGCCTGGAGTTACTTGACCAAAATATTACCCCTAAACTTAGGGCCTTGTGTATGCAAAGCGGTACTGTATATATGTGGAACCGTGTCTGCTATGGTATTTCCGATAATAACAAGCCTCATTTACGTATTGAGAATCGTTATATGCCTTCAGGACCAACTACCGTTGATGAAATCGCCAATGCTGCTTTCTGGCTTGGCCTTATGGCCGGAATGCCGAAGGAATATGAAAACATCAATGAGTCCATGGAGTTTGAGTCCGCAAGATTCAATTTCTATAATGCTGCCCGCGTAGGATTGGAATGTAATTTCGATTGGATGGGGCAATCGTACCATGCTCGTGATCTTATTTTAGAGAAGTTTATTCCCTGGGCGCATGAGGGATTAAACAAAATGAAGGTTGATGTTCAGGATATCAATTATTATTTATCAATTATTCAGCACCGCGTTGATGCGAAAATTAATGGGGCTACGTGGATGGTTAATAATTTCAATAAGCTGGTACACAAATCAACCCCCAAAGAAGCCAGCGTTAGTCTTACCCGCCTGATGGTAGAAATGGAGGAGACCGGTGAACCGGTACACCTATGGCCAGCGATAAAACATAGCTTAAAAGATGGCCATAAGCATTTTTATATGGTGGAACAGATAATGACTACCGATATTCCAACTGTTCATGCTGATGACCTGCTGGACCTGGTAATCAATTTTATGATCTGGCGTAATGTGCGTTACATCGCGGTAGAAAACAGTAAGCACGAACTAGTAGGCATGGTGGCTTCAAGAATATTAATTCGCTTGCTTAAAGATGGCTGGAAAGAAGGCCTTACAGTAAAGGACATTATGGTTAAGGAGCTGATCACTGTTGGCCCGCAAACATCAACACAAGAAGCTGTCGGGCTAATGTCGGATAAAAATATTGGTTGCTTGCCTGTTGTTTCAAAGAATAGACTTCTCGGCATGTTAACTGAACGTGAAATAGTTAATATTGTGCATCTAACACAAAAATTTCGTCAGCCCGAATAATGGAGAAAGTTTGGTCCGACATTGAGAAGCTATTAATTCACAAAAACAGAGTGATTACAGAATTGCCGGGCAATGGCTCAGGAACTGCTATTGCCTTTTGTGCCGGCATACATGGGAACGAACCATCCGGCGTACTTGCTCTGAAAAATGTCTTTAATTACATAGAGCAAAAGAACATACCTGTTAATGGTCAACTTGTAGCTTTTATTGGCAACAGAAATGCCCTTCATAGAAAGTGTAGGTACTGCAAAGAAGACCTGAATCGAATGTGGACTGCTGAGAACATCAAGAAACTACATGGTTCTGGGTTTGAAGAACACGAACTAAATCCTGAGGCCCTCGAAATGATTGAAATTGATGACCTTCTCCAGAAATTTCTTAATAATTTGAATGGCGAGGAGCGGATTTTCGTTGATTTACACACTACTTCTTCTCCATCTATTCCGTTCGCAGCCATTGACCAGCTTCCGCAGAGTTATAAATTTGCCCTGCAGTTACCTATACCTTTTGTTTCTAACCTTAACGAATTTATTAAGGGTACACTGATGCACTATCTTGACCATATAAAGTTCAAGGCCATCGTCTTTGAGGCAGGCATGCATGACGACCCTGCGTCTATTCAAAAGCATGAAGCGATGATATGGTTAGTACTTGGCATGTCAGGAGCAATAGAAGAAAAATATATTCCAAATTACAAGGGTTGCTTCACCTTACTTCAGGGTCTCTCAGAACACCCTCACAAAGTATTTAATATACTCTACAGGCATAATGTTGAAGATAATTCTAAGTTCGAAATGCTACCCGGCTTTATTAACTTCCAGGCAGTTGACAAAGGCATGGTGCTGGCAACAGAGAACGGGCGGCCGGTAGTAGCTCCTAATTCCGGCAATATTTTTATGCCTCTCTATCAGAATCAGGGAGCTGATGGCTTCTTTATTATTGAGAGAGTTGACGAAGGCTAAAACCTTATTTACTAATTTGCTTTCTGTAAGTTATTCTATATGTCGAGCTTAGGTTTCTAAATAAAAGTTAATTTTGGTGATTGATTAGAAATTATATGCAAGTAGCAGTATTCAGAAAAGAACATTTTAACTCCGCCCATAGATTATTTAACAGGAACTGGACGGAAGAGAAGAATGATGAGGTTTTTGGTAAATGTAATAACCCTAACTATCATGGGCATAATTACGACCTTATAGTTAAGGCAACCGGAGAGATTGATCCTGATACCGGTTTTGTTATCGATATAAAAATATTAAGTAAACTAATCCGTCAGCATATAATAAGCCGGTTCGATCACAGGAATTTAAATGAAGATACCGCCGAGTTTAAGGAACTGAACCCCACAGCTGAAAATATCGTTGTGGTAATTTATAATATCCTTAGGCCATTAATAGATAATAAGCTCGATCTTAAGATTACGCTATATGAAACAGAAAGAAATTTTGCTGAATACCCCGCTTAAGAAATCTTCAGTGGATGATGATGAACATGTTGGCTCTTCGGTAGATACACCCCTCAGAGATGACGCCTTTGATTTAAGTGATGAGGAAAAAATCGACAAGATTGCAATTCACTTTAAGGCAATAATGGAAACACTTGGCCTCGACTTAACGGACGACAGCTTAAGAGGGACACCTATGCGTGTTGCTAAAATGTATATAAATGAGGTATTTAGTGGCCTCGATCCAAAAAATAAGCCTATCGCGACCTTGTTTGATAACAAGTTTAAGTATGATCAGATGGTAGTGGAGAAGGAAATTACCTTTTTCTCTCACTGTGAGCATCATTTTGTGCCTATTTATGGCAAAGCCCATGTGGCTTATATCTCCACAGGTAAAGTTATAGGCCTGTCAAAGATCAATCGTATTGTGCAATATTTTGCTAAGAGGCCACAAGTACAGGAACGACTAACTATGCAGGTTGGAAGGCAAATGATGGAATATTTAGATACAGAAGATGTTGCTGTTGTTATGGATGCCAACCATTTATGCGTTTCCTCGAGAGGTGTTGGTGATGTTAACAGTAAAACCGGCACAGCCTTTTTTAGTGGTAAATTCAATGATGATATTACCAAGCATGAGTTTTTGAATTATATCAATTCATAATAAGTCTTTTTCCCGAAGGCTAAATAATTCTGCTCGTCTAAGGTTTATCTCATTTTTCTAATATCTTTGCACATCTTTTTAGAACCGTGTAAAAAAATCACTAATGAATAATATTGTTTATCTAATTCCTGCTGCAGGACTTTTATCAATTATCGTAATGATTATTAAAAGGGCCTGGGTTGCAAAACAAGATGCCGGAGAAGAAAAAATGCAAACTATTGCCAAGCACATATCCGATGGTGCAATGGCATTTCTACAAGCTGAGTGGAAAGTGATGGCTTATTTTGTTGTGATCGTTTCACTTCTATTAGCATATACAGGATATATAGCTGAAGATTCAAGCCCTATTATTGCTATTGCTTTTATTATTGGTGCAGTATTATCTGCTTTTGCAGGTTACATTGGTATGAATGTAGCTACGAAAGCCAATGTTAGAACAACACAGGCTGCTAAAACGAGTCTTAAACAAGCATTAAAAGTATCTTTTACCGGTGGAACGGTTATGGGATTGGGTGTTGCCGGTCTGGCAGTCCTTGGTCTTAGCAGTCTTTTTATCGTATTTGTTGCCTATTTTGTTCCTGAGGGCGCCCTGGCTAGTGGCCACGAGATGAAAATAGCTATTGAAGTATTAATTGGCTTCTCACTTGGAGCTGAGTCTATCGCTTTATTCGCCCGTGTTGGTGGCGGTATATATACTAAAGCTGCCGATGTTGGTGCCGACCTTGTTGGCAAAGTAGAAGCAGGAATTCCTGAAGATGATCCTCGTAACCCGGCCACTATTGCCGATAATGTAGGTGATAATGTAGGCGACGTTGCCGGTATGGGAGCCGACCTTTTTGGCTCATATGTAGCAACCATTTTAGCGACCATGGTACTTGGCCAGGAAATAGTTTCAAATGACAATTTTGGTGGCATGGCACCAATGTTACTGCCAATGCTGATTGCCGGTATTGGTATTTTTGCTTCGATCGCCGGCACACTGCTGGTGAGAATATCAAGTGAGGACGGCAATGTTCAAAAAGCCTTAAACTTAGGAAATTGGACATCCATTGTTTTGGTAGTTATAGCTTCTTATCCTTTAGTTATGTGGCTGTTGCCTGAATCATTATCGATTAGAGGCTATGAATTTAGTAATTTAGATGTTTTTTGGGCCATAGTAGTAGGTTCTATAGTTGGTGCATTAATGAGCTTAATAACAGAATATTACACTGCTATTGGCCGAAAGCCGGTTAACTCAATTGTTCACTCGTCGGCCACAGGCCACGCCACAAACATTATTAGCGGCCTATCAGTAGGTATGGAATCAACAGTATTTCCTATTCTGGTACTTGCTTCAGGTATTGTATTCTCTTTTTCCTTTGCGGGGTTATACGGTGTGGCTATTGCTGCTGCCGGTATGATGGCTACCACCGCTATGCAACTGGCAATTGATGCCTTCGGGCCAATTGCTGATAATGCCGGCGGTATTGCCGAGATGAGCGAATTACCGGAAGAAGTGAGAGGTAGAACAGATGTATTAGATGCGGTAGGTAATACCACAGCGGCAACAGGCAAAGGATTTGCTATTGCCTCTGCCGCTTTAACAGCGCTGGCATTGTTTTCAGC
>Ga0164313_10005111_pt1 | contig 11631 bp, 14 predicted proteins | sample GuaBasSedimGuay4_FD_113735 | JGI IMG/M metagenome (GOLD analysis project Ga0164313, IMG submission 113735) | Subseafloor sediment microbial communities from Guaymas Basin, Gulf of California, Mexico - Guay4, Core 4569-4, 0-3 cm | ecosystem: Environmental > Aquatic > Marine > Hydrothermal vents...
AATTCTTCACCCTTTGAATCACTCACTACGAAACGACCGCTTTTAATTATGAAAAGATCATTACTGAAAGAGCCCTGATCGATAATTACTTCCTGTTCCTCCGTTTTACGTAAACCACAGGCATCAACAAAGTCTTTCTCTTCCAGAAAACTCACAGGTGCAAAAAAACTGTTATCACGATCCATAGAGCGGTCCTTTCTTATCAGGTATTCTCAAACTGTTCAAAGACAGCAGGTGCTTCTACGCTATAATCTTCCGATTCTATTCTATCTGACAGTATTTCAACAAGTTTCTCAACAGCTTCGGATACTTCAATGGACAGACCATCCTGCAGATGATCCGGAATATCGATGGTCACCCCCCAGATATTCCATTCGGGTTCATCTTCCTCCCGGAGGAGGTAGAGCTGCTTGATCACTGTGGGCAGATCCATGTTGTGAAGAGAGGGTGCCCAGGCTCTTCTCATCCCTATTTTCCTTACAGCGACAAGTCTGCCGGCAGGTTTCCCGGCAACCGCGTCCACGAATATGAACCTTTTCGCGGAAGGAAGCACATCCCAGAGTTCCAGGGGATCGGTCTCGAGGTTGTGCAGAAAGACATCTGTTCTTTCGGCATACTTCACCTTAAGCATGCTCACAACGGTATTTCCGGCACCATCATCTCCTGCGAGAGTATTGCCTACACCTATTATTCCGAGTTGAAAAACAGAGTGCTGACCAACTGTCATTTTCTTATGAATACCTCAACCTCGTACTTGCATTCTTTCGGGCCGGGACATGATTCAATAAGCTTCAAACGGGCATTTCCCAGCTTTCCTGTGTACCCTGCAAGATAGTTATAGAACAGTATGCACAAATCACCCCCGAGCTCTATTCCTTCCTCCCCGCATAGCTCACGGACAAAGCAGTTTTTCACTTTTATGCTCAGTTTTGAAGCTCCATCGTATTCAGGTTTCAAATCCCATGCTGGAGTGAACTGCTGCACTGCAATGTCAAGTGCTTCCTGCATGGATTGGGGAACTCTGTACCGGGGAAGCTGCGTGGCAAGCGTTCTCCCGGCCATGGTGCCGACAGCGGGGAGACTTCCTCCGAGTGTCTGACGGAATATCGAAGCCATTGAAAGCAGTCGTATACCCAGATCCTCAAGTGCTGCCGCTTTGTGTGCGGAATCAGATGGAGTATTCGGCAGAGGAACATCAACCGCGAGTTTGGAAGCGAGCCTGATATTCTCCTCATCGTGGTAGTAATCTTCCGAATGTACGATATCCTCGTGGGTAATCGCGGTAGCAGGACAAATTTCGCTGCAGCTAAGACAGCCGAAACACTCCTTCTCCCGTACAACCTCCGGTATCTTCTTCTCTTCGTTGAATTCGAAAACATCCGTAGGGCATTCGTCAACACAGAGCTCGCATCCTACACATGCATCTTCATCTATCAATATCTTTATCATTATCTGCCCTCCCTTCTGAGTACTTTGAAGGTCCTGCCATTACTCCTCAGTTCAATTTTCATGGGCATACTGCCAGCCGCATGGGTAGCACATGCGAGGCATGGGTCAAAACACCTGAGGGCGAATTCTGCACCGTTCATCAGAATATTCTCATCCCCTGATTGTTTAAAGTGCCTTGCAAGAGCGGTGATTGAATGATCTATGGCATCGTAGTTGTTCTGTGTTGCTACTATAAGATTAGCACTGGTGATTTTGCCCTCATCATCAGCTTCGTAATCATGGATCAGTATGCCCCTTGGAGCTTCTATCAACCCTCTGAATCGGCCGCCTGCAGGAGAAGCTTCGGTAATGATCGGTCCATCTCCCAGTTCACCACCGCAGATCTCAGTGATTCTCTCAGCACAGAATACCATTTCAATGAGTCTGGCTTCAAGATAATCAAGCGCTGACAGCCTTGGACTGCCTTTTCCCTTGAAAGTGGCAAGGAGACTGTTTGCATCCGGAGTTGAGAAACTGCTGTTCACATTGAGTCTTGCCAGAGGACCGACGAAGAACTTTTTCTCTTCTCCTCCGGATCTGAGTCTTACCGATCTCATATAGGATCCCTGCATCTGATGTTCCACCAGGTTATTCGCATAATCATCCGCAGTAAAGGTTCTTTCTTCTTCTCCTGAAGGGTTGATAACTTTACATATATTCTGCATGAAGGTAACACTGCCGTTATCGGAAAGTGCCAGCGAATGGAATGGAAGGTCTGCTATCTCCCTGAGATCCGAGATATTCTCAAGCTTCTTCATAAGAACATCTGAGAGCTCCTTCACAAGTGAAGAAGCTTCTACACTCCAGAGACCCATTTTTGTGGTTTCATCAGGATTCGGACGGTAAGTCTGTCCTCCCGGAACGGATGTTACAGGATGAACCCCCCTTCCTCCCACTATCTCAACGATCTTCTGACCGATGCTTCTCAATCTGAGTACTTTCTTCACAATCTCCGGTGCCATGCTGAGCAGGGAAAGAACGTTACGATCCGCAGGTTTTGCTCCTATACCGACGAGAACATCGGGACCTGTGAGAACAAATGTACTGAGCGCATGTGAATGCAGAATGTGCCCGAGATACATCAGTTCCCGCAGCAGCTTTGCATCAGCCGGAATCTTAACTTTCAGGCCGTTCTCAATGGCGGTTACCGATGCCAGGTGGTGCGCAGCAGGGCAAACGCCGCATATCCTGCCGGTTATCAGGGGAAGCTTGAAAAGCTCCATCCCTTCAAGCAGTTTCTCGAATCCCCTGATTTCAAGAACCTGCAGATGTCCACTTGATACATTACCCGAATCGTTTATCTCAAGTATTATCCTGGCATGACCCTCTATTCGGGTTACCGGATCTACTATTACTTTCGTTGTCATGGTTTAACCTCTTAATCCTACCCCTGTGTTACGGTGGTTCAATTTCCTGCCCACTCCCTTATCTCAACCGTGGGCTTCTTATAGATTACCGGTGAAGAGATCGCGTAGGAGTAAAATGTTTTAGCTTCTTTCTCAATGTATTCCTGTATCTCATTGCGGTCTACTCCGGTGAGCATACTCATTCTTTTGGCGATCATGGTTCGAATATCCAGATGCGGTTCTGAAATGATATCCATTGAAGGTCCCGCACATCCGGCACATGCAATTCCTTTGTTCGGGCACTGAGCCTGACAGCGATCAAGTGTTACCGACCCGAGACAGATGACTCCCTGGCTCAGGAAACAGATATCCTCCTCCGGGGCAGTGGTCATCCCCCGCTGGAATTTCACTCCTTCACGCTTTTCCATTCGACGATTGCAAGCGGAGCACACGGTTTTCATGGATATGGGAAGCTTTGAAGCACCCAGCAGTGTATTGATGGCAAGTGCAATGTAATACGGATGAGGTGGACAGCCTGGTATGAAGAAATCGATATCTACAACTTCATTCAGAGGAGTAACACTCTGCTCCAGCTCCGGCGCCCCTTCTGGAAGTTTCCCGTCATCTGACGCGGTGGGAGTCTCCTTGTAGATCTTATTCAGAATTGAATCTTTATCATAGAGCCATCCAATACCTGACGGGCCGCCATACACAGCACAAGTGCCGAAGGCAATCAGCGTTTTACAGGTCTCCCGCATACGGATAAGAGCCTTCCTGTCATGTTCGCTTCTGACGGCTCCCTCAACTAATCCCACTTCAGCTTCAGGATATCCTTTCTCGTCCATGAGAACAGGAATACGCACGAATTCCACATCATCAAGCAGGTTCACGAGTTTTTCATGAAGGTCTACCACGGCAACATGGCATCCAGAGCATCCGGAAAGCCATTCGGTTGAAATCCGGGTTTTCATCATGCATCCTCCAGAATCATTTCCTTCAGGCAGGCGTTGGGACCTGCATGAAGAATCTCTAAATTTACTTTCTTACCTGGTATGACCTTCTCCATTGCTCCGGCGAATACTCCATGAGCCATATAGCACATGGATTCTTTCTGCTCGTGAGCGTATCGGAAAAGTGCGTTCCTGACCATGCATGTTCGAAATACGATCCGCATGACCTCCGTTCCATCACGTTTCTCCATAAGCTCATCACGCTCACCCAGAAAGGGTTCAAAGTCCCAGACTATTCCCCGTTTTTCAAGCGCTTCCTTAAGCAATTTTACAGCTTTCTCGGGATCATCTGTCTGTTCCACATCCACAACAGCTTCCCTGCCGAATTTCTTGCCCGCAAGCATACATATCGAATGACTGCTCTTACCAAGATTCTTCTCGGATGCATGGGCAAGTGCACCAAGCAGGTACGCTACACCATGAAAACGGTCCAACTGTTCATCCATAATTCCTCCTGAGTTGAAGTATTAATAAATCTCTTATTCAGGTTTCAAAGCGATCATAGCTGATTCGAGCTCACCTTTTTCAAGATACGCTAATGCAGATCTTAGTTTATCTATCTCTTTTGAATTTGCATTCTTACTCTCAAGCTGTTCAATTCTATCGGCAACGGCCTGCTTCAAGGCATCAACCTGGCGGTCAACTGTCTGAGCCGATTCTACCATATCTTTGTATCTGGATGTGTCTGAAGAGTCTTCTTTGAGGGGGGGAAGTGCCATTTCCTCCTGGAAAACGTGATCGTCATCTTCCAGTTCGACAGTTTCACCAGGTTCTGCCGCGACTACCGGCTCAGGAGCAGCTGGCTGTATCTTCATTTCCTCGTCGATATCAACAACAATAAACGGGGATGGATCCAGGATAACTTCAGCATCCTCCTCTTCTTTCACAAAATGCTCCGAAGCTTTCGGGCGATCTTCAGAACCCTTGTATATCTGCATGAAGCTGAGGATGTCCTTGATCATATCGATAGTTACATCATGGCCCGGTCCAAGCATCTGGGCTAATACCATACGCCCTGCGGCCTTCAGCTGCCTTACGTTCATTGTTACATGGGTAGCAATGAATTCGATGATTTCGTCATCCGGTTTAATACCCGTCTCGTTGAAAAGGTTACGGAGTATTTCCTTTCTGCCGTCAAAATTGACCGTCTCAAGCTTGATGACAAGCCCTGAGGTCAGTCTGGAATAGAACGAGGCATCAATATCAAGCAGTCTTGCCGGATGAACATCTGATGAAGTGATTATCCCGTGTTTGCCCCTTGGCATACGGTTGATAACGGAAATGAGGAATTTCTGGAATTGAAGGTCGCCCTGGGAAAACTGAATATCATCCAGCATAAGGAGATCATAGGAAGTGATCCAATCCCGCAGTTCTCTATCAATTCCAGCGTTAAGACAGTGCTGATACTCGATGTGCAGATCAACGGTATTAAGGATAAGTGTGCTTTTGTGAGTTGCTCTTGCAATAGATGCAAGCAGGTGAGTCTTACCCTGACCTGTATGAGCATAGAGCATGATTGGGGTGATACTCTTCCAGACCCTCGGGATAAGGGCAATGGTTCTGGTTATTTCAGTGGCGTAGTAGTTCTCTTCGGTGGTTACATAATTATTAAAGGTCATGTCACCGGGGTAAATAGTGACCAGAGATGCAGCAAAATCACCCGTACTGTTCAGCTCTTCGCCGGTTAGCCTCGGAACGGCTCCAACTCCACCGATAGACTTGGCGAAATTGATGATCTCTCTTGCGGTTTCTTCCTTGATAAGTCCTGAATCAGAACAAATCTCAAGAAATTCTTCAAAATACAGTTCATTGAGCTGCTTTTTATCATTCATTGTATTCTACATCCGTCATACTCCAGTTAAATCTTTTGATATTCTCCCCATAGCCATGGCCAGTCTTCCAAGTTTCATCTCGGGTCCGGCTGCAATGATAACTGTCTGCTTATCATTAAGTCCTGAAATTGCAATTGAAACAGCAATATCTTCAATGAATACCTTTCCTGTTACCTTACCGGGGTACTTTGCAACAAAACAGGTAATGGATTCCACGAACGGCTCAATTTTCTTCATGAAAGTACTGTCAGATATTGATCGGGCAAGAAGCTGTCCAAGAGTTGTAACCACGCAGATGTACTCGATACCTGAGGCTGATTTCATCAGCTCATCCAGTCTTTGCGAAAGTTCAGCATCGAGTTCTACAGGGGTGACACCGTTTTCATCCTGATCCTTCTTTCTCTCGTCCCGCTCTTTGAGTGCCCACATTAAAATATGGTGAAGGTCATCCTTGATTGTTATCTCTTCCGGTTCAAGCCCGGGTTCAAAAGTAAACTGGCCTTCAGTCCAGTCCACAATATCCACAAGGACATCACTGCCTGTCTTCTTACCGTACTTTGCATGTACCAGCTCTCCCTTACTGTAGTAGAATTCCGCTTTGCCATCCATGGTTATCACGGTAAGCAAACCTGTTTTTCTGCTGGAATTGGGAAACTGAAGCAGTGAAACAAACCCGATATCGCTCAGAGTACCGTTAATGGCCATGGTTGACAATCATTCCTTTCCGCATCAGCTTATCTGAAAACGCTTTATGATCTCCTTGCTGACAACCTGCAGTGTTTTCATAACTCCTTTGCCCTCGATAGCTATGGATTCAGTGACCGGAATGCTTTGCAATCCAAGCTCCCGTTCTATTACACCGATTTCAAGCTTGGGATTGCAATCTCGTTTATTGTATTGCAATACAACAGGAAAGCTCGATGGATCGATATCGTGACTTCTGAGATTCTCATTCATCAGCCTGAACATTTCTACATTATCATCCAGTCTGTCAGCTGATGAGTCTGCAACAAATACCACACCATCGGCCCCGAGGAGTATGATCCTTCGACTGGCTTCGTAAAATATCTGCCCTGGAATGGTGTACAGATGGAACTTAAGGGAATAACCCTGAACGGTTCCAAGCGAAACTGGGAAAAAATCAAAAAACAGAGTTCTCTCCTTTTCAGTGTCCAGAACCAGCATCTCTCCCTTGTACTTATCAGTCAAGGCCTTATGAATGTATAGAAGATTCGTTGTTTTACCACTCATTCCGGGGCCGAAGTAAACGATTTTGAAGACTATCTGCTTCTCTATCGGGTCAAGATGAGGCATCTTCCTCTTCACCAACTACGAATATTCTGTCAATGAGATTCAGAGCATATTCCCTGAACTCAGGAACAGAAATATCATCGGCATCCTCTTTCCTGGATTTATCCCTGCTCTCCAGCAGTCTTACAAGATCGGGACTTATTGCCCTGGCTTCATGCCGGACGCGTCCAATTCTTCTGTAATCCTCAAAAACAACAATCATCATACTCCTCTGGCCAATCAAAGAAATATGAATATGACGTTTCTCTCCCTGCTGCAGCAGAATCGAAAACTGCTCTTCCCCGACTATGTTAGCCACCTCTTTTGTAGCCGCGAACATCCCCGCAACCAGCGCGGCAAGAGCTGTAGAATTCAGAGTTTCCACGTTACCGACTTTGCTTATACAGATACCCTCCCTGCTTATCAGCAGAGCTGTAATAGCCTCGGATCGCTTTACGAGCCCGGAGAGAAAATCCTCTATGGTCTTGGGATCATCATTTCTTGGCAATTGCATCTGCAAAGTACCTGCTTCCCGGTAAGTTATTTAATTAGAGTGCTTCCATCAGTTTGGGAGCGCTTCTTCTTACCTGAAGACGGATCCCTCCAAGATTCGCATCTTTTGATGCAACGACAACGAGAAGAGCATCGCTGCCCAGTGCAGTCATCATGACTATACCGTTCTTGTACTCCATCATAGCCTGATCCATTTCCTCAAGCCCGAGTTCACGGCCGACACTTTCTGCAGAACCCATTCCGGTGGAAACCATCGCTCCTATGGCTTCGGTATCCGCTGTACCGGTTGAAGCGGCATCGATAACGAATCCATCCCGTCCGACACAGACGGCAACATCAATACCGCTGACTTCAACAAGTCCTTCCAGTATTTTGTGAAGTTCTTCCATTTTGATTCCTTTCGGTTTAAGGTGCAGCTCGCGAGAAGCTGCTGATAAGTTAGTATTTCTCAATTGCACAACTATATATTCTTAATTAACGCTAGACCATTGTCCAGTAGCCATACATCGTCTGCTTGGGGCTTTCGTTCATTCATACACTTGCATGACGATGACATTCTCAGGGCAGCTGCACAACAGTTCTTCGGTGATTCGAACCCTTGAGAGAGAATCAAACGAAAATGACTATATTCAAATACATAAATATATAGTTGTCATGTAGACATTTAAATCAGCAGCAGCAAATCCATACCCTTGCATACAATCAGATAGTAGTATAAATTCATAATTGAAATGATAAGATCTAATCTGATCGCTTACTTGCTATAACCGAGAAGGAGCTGACATGATTGCTTTACTGATTACTTCCCTTCTGTTTTCCTCTACGGCCCCCGGTGGCTTCGAACTTGGCATAATACTGGGGGAACCAACCGGCATCAGCGCCAAGATGTGGCTCGATAGAGATCACGCCCTTGACGCAGCCTTATCCTGGTCTCTGGGGAATAACGATAAACTCCATATACATGCTGATTATCTCTGGCACGATTATGGTCTTATTCATTCGGACGCCATGCTGCCTGTTTATTACGGTATCGGAGGAAGAGTCATTCTGGCCGACAATGCACATCTTGGAGTTCGTGTACCTGTTGGTATATCCTGGCTGCTGGCAGACGCACCACTTGATCTGTTTATTGAACTTGCGGGCATAGTGGATATAATCCCCGATCTGGATTTCGATCTCAACGGCGGAATCGGTATCAGATACACCTTTTGACTCAAACAGTAAGATCCGAAGTTATCATGAGATCAGACAGAAAAGGCCTTGTAAGGGATTCAGACGCTGCTGATATGCTTGAACTCCTGCTTGTAATTTCTGTTGCTACCATTCTTATTAACCGGGCTTTTCTGGCGCTGACAGGCTACCCGCAGATCGCATTCGGTTCATTCCATATCGCCCACATGCTCTGGGGAGGCCTTCTGATGCTTGTCTCCCTAATAATGATATTCTATTACTGGAACCCCTCAATACGGCGCCTTGCAGCTCTCATCAGCGGAATCGGTTTTGGTTTGTTCATAGATGAACTGGGCAAGTTCATAACCCAGGACAACGATTACTTCTTCAAGCCGACAATAGCCATCATCTATATCATCTTCATAGTCATGTACCTGATCTTCCGGAGAATGGTGGGACTTAACCCGCTATCTCAGCGGGAGATCACAGTGAACGAAACGATCAGAAATGAGCTGGAGAGCAGCAATGAATCCCGCCTGCTCAAGGGTTACGATTACGTACGGAGCAAGTACAAAACTTTTCTGAACCGCATTCTGGCCATGCAATGGGTCATTCCCGGAATAATGATCTTCTTTGTTCTTACAAGCCTGGTGCAGTTCGCCGCAATACTGGGCTGGATAAATCCCGGCTGGACACCCATGGAAAATGTATCCGGCATTTCACTGACTGGTGCGTTCCTCAGCAGTATTCTTGTACTCATCGGGCTTCTTGTGCTGAAATCCTCAAGACGAAAGGCTGTTCACTGGTTCAAACTGGCTGTTATGCTGAATATATTCGTAACTCAGGTGTTCCTGTTCTACCAGTCACAGCTTACAGCAGTGTGGGGCCTTATCATAGATCTGCTGATCTATGCATGTATAGATTACTACCTCAGGAACCATCCTGCTTCGAATCGAGAATACTCATCCGATCGGTCAACGCAATCTGAGAGGATATCCGGGAGTTAAGTGTCCTGCTTTATCTCGTACTCGATGTGGCAGCTGCCGATCATTTATAATAGTCTATATTTCATTCTGCTGCGAGTTCTACCAGGTTCTCCGGCACCGGGTGGAAGAGCCCGGCCTCCCGAAGCATACAGGGGGTTCCCTGCCAGTCATATTATAAGGCTGCACGATAGCACTTTAGATGCGCTATATCAACGATTATTATGCGTGGTAAGTTATGTATTAAATGGGGACACGCAGCGTACACGTGTCCCCCTCAGGTTTTGACTATCTTCCGTATTTATCTATTATCTCGTTCTTGCCAAGACCAAGTATTCCATACTTTTCGCCGATCTTTCTGAAAGCCCTGACACACTTATCAAGGTGTTCCTTCTCATGAGCGGCTGATAGCTGCACACGTATTCTAGCTTTTCCGGCCGGGACAACCGGGAAACAGAACCCGATAACATAAATTCCCTCAGCATACATATCCCTGGCCATATCGTTAGCCAGCTTTGCATTGTACAACATGACAGGAACGATCGGTGTCTCACCTGGACGCATATCGAGCCCGGCTTCCTCCATCTTCTCACGGAAGTACTTCGTATTCCATTCAAGCTTATCGCGACGCTCAGTTGAACTGGAGATAAGATCAATGACTTTTATGGATCCGTTGACAATAGGAGGTGCAAGGGAATTACTGAAGAGGTATGGTCTGGCCTTCTGGCGGCAGAGTTCAATAAGTTCACTCCTGCCGGATACGCATCCGCCGGAAGCTCCTCCCAGTCCCTTTCCAAAAGTAGTTGTGATGATATCAATACCGTCGATAACGCCAAAATGCTCATGGGTTCCTCTGCCGGTCTTACCTATAAAACCTGAAGCATGGGAATCATCCACCAGCAGCATTGCATCGTACTGATTGCAGAGATCTACCATTTCATCCAGTGGTGCCAGATCACCATCCATAGAGAATACTCCATCGGTTACCACCAGCCTGGTTCTCTTGTCCTGGTGAAGCTCGAGTTTTTTCTTCAGATGCTTCATGTTCATGTGCTTGAAAGTATCGTACTCTGCGGAGCAGAGACGTATACCGTCCACAAGGGACGCATGGATGAGCCTGTCAGCTATGATCACATCCTCCTGCCCCAGTATCGCCTCGAAAACACCGGAATTGGCATCCATGCAGGAGGGGAACAGAAGAGTATCTTCCGTACCAAGAAAGGTAGACACCTTATCCTGCAGTTCCCTGTGAATGTCCTGTGTACCGCAGATGAACCTGACTGAACTCATTCCATAACCCCGGGTATCAAGACCTTCGTGGGCCGCTTTTATCACATCAGGGTGACTCGAGAGCCCGAGATAATTATTCGCGCAGAAATTAAGGACTTTCATGTGAGGTGCACCCTCGGGGTACTCCACTTCTATTTCCGCGTCCTGTTCGGAGCAGATGAATCTTTTTTCCTTGAAAAGGCCATCTTCCTTTATTTGCACTATTTCATCTGCAAACAGGCTTCTTGTACTGTCTGAAAACGCCATACGATCCTACCTCCGTTTATCCCAGATGTTTGTTAACCAGAGTGCAGATTGAGTTCACTGTATCAAAAGCTTCCGGCGTAGCTTCTTCATCGGAGAGTTTAATGCTGTACTTTGTCTCAAGGAATCTTTTCAGGGATACCATTGAGAAACTATCTACAATTCCTGAAGAGATCAGGGGAGAATCATAGGAAACTTCGTCCTCATCATCCTCATCAAGGTACTCATCGGCTATGTACTCCAGTACGGTTTTCTTCATCTCATCCATGTTCAGCTCCTTTCTGTTACCTATTCGTCGGAAAAGGATGACATATCGCCAACCTCTTCTCCCCATTCAATTGCTCTGAGATATCTTCTGACGATCTTGCCCGAGCGTGTTTTCGGCAGTTTATCACGATACTCGATCTCCTGAGGCATCGCCAGCGGAGAGAGCCTTTTTCTGATGAAATTCATAATGTCCAGTTCA
>Ga0164313_10005113_pt1 | contig 11630 bp, 4 predicted proteins | sample GuaBasSedimGuay4_FD_113735 | JGI IMG/M metagenome (GOLD analysis project Ga0164313, IMG submission 113735) | Subseafloor sediment microbial communities from Guaymas Basin, Gulf of California, Mexico - Guay4, Core 4569-4, 0-3 cm | ecosystem: Environmental > Aquatic > Marine > Hydrothermal vents >...
CTGTCCCCCATCCCCGAGCTCAGCTTCAGCACGACCTACCTCGCCCAGTGGAACATGGGGCGGAACCTTGCCCCCGTCGACGTCCTGGTCATCAGTGCCCCCGGCGGCGCCATGACCTTCGAGGATGGCAGCGACACCCACCTCAGGACCTTCGTCTTCTTCTCCCTGAGCGCGACCTGGCTGACCAACGCGTGGCTCAACATCTCGCTCTCGTACAGCAGCTTCAACTTGGGCCTCGACGGCAGCGGCAACGTCTACAACCCCTTCTACAACCCCCAGTCGCAGTTCACGGCCCAGGCCGTCTTTGTCCTCGACCGGGTTTACATGGGCCTCGACGAGATGATGTCCGGCGACGACGAAGAGGAAGACCCCTTCGCGACGGCTCGGAACGACGAAGAAGCTGACGAGTCCCAGGATTCTAACGATGAGAGCGACGCTCGCGCCGCCAACGAGATGAGCACGAGGGCGGCACAGTGATGAACAACCCAAATCCGATTTTTGGCGACGATGCGAACAGTAAATTCGTGGAGGCCCGTAGCATGAGGCGTGTTTCTTTTGGTCTTGCAGTCCTGGCAGCACTGACGGCGGTTACCGCCGTCGGTTGCGATGAGTCGCCCCCGGTCAACCAGGTCGGCGTGAACGTCGTCGAGAAGGGCATCTTCGAGGGGTCCTGGTACGTGTCCCGTACCGTGATCGACGTCGATTACGAGGCGGCCGGCGCCGGCACCTTCCCGGGCGATGCAGCCTACGACAACGCTGCGAGCGTCTTCGGCTTCTCCCTGCCCCGCGTCCGGTGGGTCATCGACGAAGACTTCCTCTACGCCTATCGCGACTACGAGCTCATCGAGGGCGCCGGCGGCGACGGACGGGAGGCGGGCGACGAGCTCGGCCATCCGGTCGCGGCCTACCCCATCGAGAGCCACTTCGACATCAACCGCGCCTACAGCTCGGTGACCGGCGAGGAGCGCAACGTCATCGTCGAGAACACCTCCGACCGGCGCTGGTACGAGCGCCAGTTCATGCGCGTCGACTGGTCCAAGAACATCCTTCCGGGCTACTACGGCCAGACCTACCAGCTCTACGAGACCCTCGGCCTCTGGACCCGTGAGCCCACGGACCTCTACGTCCAGGGCCTCTCGGAGTTCCCCGACAGCTGGCGCCCCCAGTTCGACTACATGCCCTGCGACGGTTCGACCGATAGCGCTGAGGGGTGCACCCCCGGAGAGCGCGACCTCGCCGACGACTACGCCAAGGACGAGCTTTACCACATGGCCTTCGTCGGCCAGGAGCTCATGAGCCCGGGCACGGTCCCGGACCCGTGGACCGGCCAGCCCATCAACTTCTGCGTTTCGCCCTACAGCGACGCGCCCCGGTGCAACACGAACGCCATCTACGTTCGCACCAGCTACCTCAAGGTCAGTGACACCCGCCAGTACGACCGGGTGAACTGGACCGACACGCGCTTCGAGCGGGCCGGCTACTTCCGCCTCTCGAACCAGACCTACGACCGGAGCATCGCCGCCGACGACCCGGCTTACGGCTACACCGACTTCAAGAACTACTCGGCCCTCCGCCACAACCTCTGGAAGCAGTGGCGCGACGCCGAAGGCAACCCCGTCCCCTACGTCGACCGCGACGTGCGCCAGGTGGTCTGGTACTCGAGCCACGAGCTCCCCGCCCACCTCGTCAAGCCGAGCTTTGCCCTCGTGGGCGAGTGGAATGCGGCCTTCATGTCCACCATCCGCAACCAGCGCGCCCAGGCGGATGCGTTCTATCCGCGCGTCGCCTGCCAGACCGCGGATCCCGACACCTACTGTTTCTGTAGCGTCGACCCCGACACCGGCGAGCAGCTTCGTCCCGACTCGGATGGTGACGGCATTGGCGATTGCGCCGGCCGCTACGACCCCTTCATCACCCCCGAAGACGCGGCGGCCAGCGGAGCCGTCGCTCCTTACCAATGTCACGTCGTCGCGACCGACGCCGAGCCCGACATGAACGCTCCGGGCCTCACCGACACCGACTTCAACGGCTGGTTCGACGCCCACATGGTCGGCGAAGAGTGCGCCACCATCCTGCGCATCAACACTTGCAACCGCCGATCCGTCGCTGCCAACGGTGACACCATGGACGGTCTCGACTGCCAGGAGCGCGGCGACATGCGCTACAAGTTCCTGAGCTACGTCGACCAGCCCGGCACGGCCTTCCTCGGCATCGCCACCCTCCGCGGTGACCCCGTCACCGGCGAGGTCATGGCGGGCGACGCCAACATCGGCGGCCCGGCCCTCGACGGCTACCGCACCTACGCGCTGCAGCAGTACGACCTCATCAACGGCAACATCACGGAGCAGGAGCTCCTGACCGGTGAGAACATCCGCAGCTACCTCGAGAACGTGAACAACGTCGAGCAGCCGGCGCCCCCGCGCATCGACTTCTCGGTCGCGAGCCAGCTTGGTGGCGCCGCCGCCCAGCCCGGCGAGATGGAGCGTCTTCACGAGCACATGGGCAACATCGTCGCCCGGACCGAGCAGCTCCAGGGCCCCGAGGGCCGTCGCAACATCTACAGCGACCGCCTCCAGACCCTCGCCGGCACCGACCTCGAGCGGCGTCTCATGGATAACGTCGAGACCTACGCCATGCTCGGTTTCAAGAACCTCCCCGAAGGCGCCCACATGACCGAGAGCATCCTCGACATGGCGTCCCCCTTCCGGGGCAACGACGCCCTCTCCGCCATGGACGAGTTCATGAACGCCGAGCAGGACGCCTCCTCGATGAACATGATGCTCCCGAACGAGTACGTCGACGACAGCGTCACGGCCTTCGTCCAGGCCCACGCCGACTGGCCCCGGGCTCGTCTCGAGTTCGCCCTCAACCGGATGCTCTTCTTCGAGACCGAGCTCCACGAGATGGGTCACTGCATGGGTCTGCGCCACTCTTTCGAGGCCAGCGCCGACCACAACAACTACTACGACGACTACTACCTCATCAACGACCGCTTCCCGCTCCCGGACCCCACGGCCTTCGACACCGACGGCACCCACGGGCTCAGCTCCTCCGAGCAGGTCCTCTACGAAGATGCCTACAACGGCGCGCGCAGTCAGCGTGAGCGGGCCGGTATCGACCAGTGGATGAACACGTCGGTGATGGAGTACACGAAGAACTGGTACCAGCGCGCCGTCGGCGTCGGTGGCCGCTACGACTTCCACGCCATCGGCATGGGCTACGGCGACATGACCGAGGTCTACGACAACTCGGCCGGCCTCGCGGTCGACGACATCACTCCGGTCAACACCCCCCGCCAGTGGGCCAAGTACTACCACGGCGGCGAGGCTTGCGAGGTGGACGCGGACTGTCCGTTCTCCGCCGGCGGCACGTCCGCAGGCGAGCTTCTTCCGACGAACATGACCACGGGCCTCACCCAGACCTGCGTGCCCAACCCCCGGTCGAGCGCCATCGGAAATGTGTGCTCGGGCTATGACGAAGACCTCGCCCAGATCGCCTCGGCGACGGCCGCTCCGGCCTGGGCCCCGGTCGATTACATGTACTGCACCGACGAGCGCGCCACCGGTGGCGGCACGACCCCCGGCACCCTCGGCCTCTGTAACCGCTTCGATGAAGGTGACAGCTACCGAGAGATCGTCCGGAACGTCATCGAGGCCTACGACCGCATGTACCTTTGGCAGAACTTCCGCCGGTACAAGTCTGGTTTCAACATCGGCAACTATCTGTTCAGCCGGATGATCGGACGACACTTCGTCATCCTCCAGAACATCTACCAGAACCTCCTTTACAACTACACGTCGGACCCCGAGTTCCGGAACAACGACGGGGCCTTCGGCTTCCAGGACCAGTTCCTGGCGACCGCCGACATCATGAACTTCTACGCTCGGGTTCTCGCGTCTCCGGACGTCGGGGCCTACCGCTGGAACGAGGGCTGGCAGCGTTACCAGCGCGCCAGCGTCGACCCGGACCTCCCCGGCGCTCAGCTCTCCCTGCCGCTGGGCATGGCGAAGTACGCGGGCACGGTCTACCAGTCCGGGCTCACGGGCATCCAACGCATCGAGCGCATCGGCACCTTCTACGACAAGTGGTTCGTGATGCAGCTGATGTCGCAGCGCGGCGTTCAGAGCAACTACACGCCCGACGTCGCATTCTTTGCGAACTTCTACGACCTCTTCCCCCTCGAGATGAACTCCCTCTTTGGCGGCTTCATCCGCAACGACCCGACGGCCTATGCCCCACGCATGGAGTGTGAGGGAACCTTCCCGAACTGCGACAACCCACGCCTGGTCTACATGGACCTCTACCGCGGTGACTGCTTCACCGAGGGCTCGACCTCGTGTCGCCCCGACCCCGTGTCGGTCACCTACCGCGACATGCCGGTCCTCGACGCCGGGGTCAGCACCTTCCTCCAGGCCCAGGCCGCCATCAACGGCCTGAGCCAGTTCCCGGTCTATTACGACACCACCTTCCAGAACCAGCTCTTCGTCTGCATCGAAGGCCACGGCGGCTGCTACTCGCCGAGCGCTGGTGCGGTCGAGGGCGTCGACTACGTGCGCTACTCCTCACGGCGCTACGGCAAGGCCTTCCTGGCCTTCCAGGTCGAGCCCAGCGCGACCGTCACGACCCAGACCTCGATCGGATTCGAGATGGTCAGCGAAGCTGCCGACCTCGACTTCATCGTACGCATGCTCCAGACGTTCCGAGGCGACTTCGGTGGTCCGCCCCGGGACATGACCAACTTGACCGCGGCCGAGACAGCTCGGCTCACCGCCATGGGCTACACCATCCCAGCCGATGCCGAGACCCTCGACACCGAAGAGAACCGTCTCTACGGCCGTCTGGAGTCTCTCGAATCCTTCTTCAACCTCTTGATCCAGCTCGAAAATCAGTACGGAATTTTCGGATAGGTTCGTGACTGATTCAGCTCCCGGAGTAATCGAGATGGAAATGCAGAACTCTCATAAAGGTAACGTGATGAAGCGGCTTGGAATCATCGCCATGTTCACCGGTCTTTTGGTTAGCCTCGCGGGCTGTCAGACCACCGGTGAAGAAATCAACCGTGTCCAGACCAACCTCGTCGACAAGAGCGTCTTCGAGGGGGAGTGGTGGTACACGCAGACCATCGTCGGGGTCGACAGCGACGAGGCCGCCATCATGGGCGTCTTCGAGGGCCAGATGGGCATGGCGGACCTCGGTGCCGACGGCGCCCAGTCCTTCTCCGTCGCACGGGTCCGCTGGGTCATCGACCAAGGCTATCTCTTCGCCTACCGCACCTACGAGCTGATCGACGGCGGTAACGACGACGGTCGCTCCGAGGGCTTCCGGGGCCAGCCCCTGGCCGTCTTCGCCATCGAGGACCACGTCGACGTTCGCTACGACTACAACAGCATCTCCGGCGAGCGTACCAACGTGCGGGTCGAGGACACCTCGGACCGGCGCTGGTACGAGCGGCAGTACGTGCGTGTCGACTGGTCTCAGAACCTCATCACCTCCTTCTACTACCTCACCGGGGTCGACCTCTTCGGTGGCGCGAGCCGTGAGTCCGCGCCCTTCTTCTTCCAAGAAGGTGCCCACGACGACTTCCCCGCGAGCTGGCAGCCCCAGTTCGTCCGCATCGGCGACGACCCGGGTTACCGCTTCGCTGACGAGTGGCCGTCGGACATGTCCGACGCCGTTCACTACATGAGCTTCGTCACCCAGGAGCTCTACAGCCCCGGTTCGAACTGCCTCAACTACGACCGGATCCCCTGCCAGACCGCCGGGGTCGCGGTGCGGAGCTCCTTCCTCCGCGTTCCGCCCAACCACGAGTACGCCGTCGAGACCCAGTCGCACCGCGAGTTCGACCGCTTCGGCACCTTCCGTACCTACCAGAGCACCTACGTGCGCGGTGGCGCGGACCAGACGAGCATCGCCGACCGCTGCGAGTCCGACGTCGACTGCGGCATCGGCGGCTACTGCGACTTCGACGCCTTCGCCGAGAGCTTCCCCGGCGTCGGGGTCTGCGGCGGTGGCCTCACCGAAGACTACGGTCAGACCGACTTCCTCGCCTTCTACCGTCCCCGTCACAACCACTTCATGGACCAACTCACCGACGTGGAGTGCTTGGCCGACTGGCAGTGCGATGGCCGTTTCACTGCGGGCACCGCGGGCTCGGTCTGTGACCGGGCGGCCCGTCGCTGCACCATCCCCATCGCCGACCGCGAGGTGCGTCAGGTCGAGTATCGCCTGAGCCCGAACTTCCCGAACCACCTGGCGACCTCGGCATTCGAGGCCGTCGGCAACTGGAACGGCTCGTTCATGGCTGGCCATCGCGGCGTCCAGGGTCGTGCCCTGCCGACCCTCGCGGACGGCATGTCCTGCCAGAGCACCAACCCCATCAGCTACTGCTTCTGCGGCTCCCCTGACGACCGCGGCGACGGGACCTGCTCCTACAAGTACGACGCCTTCCAGAGCCCGGCCGACGCCATGGCGATGGGCGTCGTCGACCCCTACGACTGCCACATCCAGGCGGCTGAGGGTTACACCGAGCCCGTGAACCCGACCTCCTTCGACGACTACTCGGACGGCGTCTTCGGTTACGAGTTCGTCGGCGACGAGTGTGCCTTCGTCCTGCACGCCAACAGCTGCGACCGGGACCCCGAGGCCGCTTGCGAAGAGCTCGGCGACATCCGCTACCAGTTCTTCAACTACATCAACCACGGCAACCTCCGCTTCGGCGGCGTCGCCATCCCCCTCGTCGACCCGACGACGGGCGAGTTCATCAGCTCCAACGCCAACATGGCGGCGCCCTCGGTCGAGTCGGCCGTCGGCATCGCCATCGACTTCTTCCCCGTCCTCCGGGGGGAGCCCGGTGCGGCCGACCGTTACTTCGAGGGTGAGATCACCCGCGAGTACTTCGACGCCGTGGGCCGCGTCGAGCGTCCCGTCACCTACGCGCCGACTGGCACCGATGCCTACAGCATCGACGACACGGGTCGCCCCGGTCTTCCGACGCCGACCAACGAGCGCCTGCGCGCGCTCTTCGAGGACAACCTCGGGGACATTGAGCGTTTCGCGCCCAATGCCGAGGGTCGCCTCAACGTGCTCTCGGACCGCATGCGCAACCTCGCGGGCACGCCCATCGAGACCCGGCTCATGGAGTCCCTCGGCGCCACTGGTACCGAGCTCATGTACGGCCAGACCGATGTGAGCCAGATGCCGAACGGCACCTTGGCCACCGACCCGAGCGTCATCGACCAGACGTCGCCCTTCCGCGACGGCTTCCTCGACGGAATGATGCACGACCGCCTCGAGATGGAGGCTCTCAGCCGCTACTCGATGGATCCCCCGATGGCGCCGGAGATCAGCAACGTCGTCTACAAGTACTGGGCCGACCGCTTTGCCGACCGTCCCCAGGAAGAGGCCGCCATCCGCATGGCTCAGCTCTTCCTCCGCGGCGTCATGGAGCACGAGCTCGGTCACGCTGTTGGCCTTCGTCACAACTTCGGCGGTAGCTACGACCGTCATCAGTACGACGATGGCTACTACAACGTCGTCCTTCGCGACGACCTCGAGCTCCCGAGCGTCTTCGACGCGGCCTATGACCCGGACGGGGACGGCTTCCAGGGCGGCGAGGATCTCAACCGCTTCTACCAGGACCTCCGCGACGTCCGTGATGCACGCCACGAGGCGGGCCTCGGCCTGACCATGACCAACTCGGTCATGGACTACGACGGCGACATGTCCGGCTTCGGCGGTCTTGGCCACTACGACAAGGCTGCGGCCAACTGGAACGCCTTCGGCGTCATCGAGGCCTTCACCTCGGACCCGGAGATCTCGAGCAGCGGCAGCCTCGACGACGTCACCGACCCGCGGACCGCGCGGACGATGATGATGGACTACCGCGGTGGTGAGTCTTGCAACATCGACACGGACTGCCCCTACAACGCGGCCCGCGTCTCGCAGCCGATTGCCCAGCGCTGCATCAAGAACTCCCGCGAGTCGCGGCTCCCGACCGCTTGCGGCGGGGACCGGAACTGCACCTGTTCGCCCTTCTCCGAGGACCTGATCGACCACTCGATCGCGACCGACGAGTTCTTCCCCGTCGACTACCTCTTCTGCACCGACGACCGGGTCAACGACATCAGCTGGTGTAGCCGCTTCGACGCCGGTGAGTCCTTCACCGAGACGATCGACTTCTACCGCCGTCGTTTCGAAGAGATGTACCCGACGAACTACTACCGTCGCTTCCGCGACACCTACCTCCAGGGGCTGTCCACTCGAGGCTTCGTCGTCGATGCGGCGAAGATCTACCAGCACCTCTTCTTCCGGTACTTCAACGAGCCGGGCTTCAGCTCTGCGACCGGGGCCCTCGGCTTCAACGACCAGTACTTCGCGTCCATCGACGCCATGAACTGGATGACCGAGATCGTCACCATGCCGGATGCGGGCTCTTACGCCTACGACGCCGATGCCAACGTCTACCGCCACGTCTCCGACGAGATGGACGCGGTGGGCAGCGACCTGACCCTTCCGGTCGGCACTGGCTTCCCGATGTGGTCGAAGTACCAGGAGGGTTACCTGGGCTTCAATCGTCGTGAGCGCGCCGGGGTCATCCTCGACAAGTTCTACGCGATGATGGCCCTCACCCGTCGAAACTGGAACCTCTCGTTCTCCGCCGACGAGCGCTACTACATCAACTTCTACAACCTCTTCCCCGTCGAGATGACCGAGTTCTTCGGTGGCATCATCCTCGATGACGACCGCTGGTTCGGTCCCCGGGTCGAGATGGTCGGAGGAAACCCCCAGATCGAGTACCTCAACTGGAACCGAGGCAGCTGCACCGATTCCGGCGGCGGCCGCGCACCCTGCCGTGGCGACCAAGAGTCGATCTACCCAGGGACTGCGATCGCGGACACCACCCCGGAGGTTCTCCGGGACTGGGCGACGACCCTCGTCCTCTCGGAGTTCCCCACGAGCTACGACACCTCCTTCGAGCAGCGGCTCTCGATCTTCAAGATCGCGGCCGGCGACTCGTTCACTCTCCCGGCCACCCAGGCCGACGGGACCGCCACCTGCGCCTATGGCGCCGAGGCCCTTCCCGGGACCGGTCACGCCACCGGGTGTGTCGGTCCGGACGCCGACTACGTCATCTACCAGTCGGACCGCTTCCACACCGGTTACGTCGCCGTCAAGGTCCGGCCCCGCCTGACCTACAACCTCGAGGAGGAGCAGCTCGGCTTCCAGCTCCTGCGCCGCCTCGTCGACAGGCAGGACCGGGTCCGGGCGCTCACCAGCGGTGGTGCCCTCTCCGAAGAGGAGCGGGCCGAGCTCGCGTCTCTCCGGACTCACCTCACCAGCGACGAGTCCTTCCTCGAGTACCTGATCGACATCCAGCGTCGGTACGGCATCTCGGACTGGTTCCTCTGAGCCAACGGGCCTAGCGCCCACCAAGACGGATGAGACCCGGGTGCACACCGCACTCGGGTCTTTCCCGTTAATGGGGACGCGTGATTGCTTAATTGCCTTACCGAGCCTGCGCCTCCGCGGGCGACCGGTGGCCGGCCTCCCCGGTAAGGCAATTAAGCAATCACGCGTCCCCCTATCGAGTATTCTCCGGCGCATCATGGCGAAGCGTGACGAGCTCATTCCGCTCTACCGCCAATTGCACCTCATCCGCCGCTTCGAAGAAGAGGCGGCTCGCGCTTACGCGAAGGGGCGCATTGGCGGTTTTCTCCACCTCTACATCGGCCAGGAGGCCGTCGCCGTCGGGGCGAACGCGGCCCTTCGGGCGGACGATTACGTCTTCCAGACGTATCGTGACCACGGGACGGCCCTCGCGCGAGGGTCGTCGCCCCGGGCCTGCATGGCCGAGCTCTACGGCAAGGACGCCGGGTGCTCTCGGGGCCTCGGCGGCTCGATGCACTTCTTCGACGTCGCCAACAACTTCTACGGCGGCTACGGCATCATCGGTGGCCACGTGGCCCTCGCCGCCGGCGCGGCCTACAAGTCGAAGTACGCCGGTGACGACCGCATCGCGATGTGCTTCCTCGGCGACGGGGCGACCAACATCGGTGGTTTTCACGAAGGCATGAGCCTCGCCGGCCTGTGGAAGCTGCCCCTGGTGGTGGTCATCGAAAACAACGCCTACGCCATGGGCACGCCCATGTCGCGGACGACGGCGGTGACCGACTTCACCACCAAGGCGGTCGGCTACGGCATGGCCTCGGACCGCTTCGACGGCCACGACGTGCGCGTCGTGCAAGAGCACATGGCCAAGGCCATCGACCGGGCCCGGAGCGGCGGCGGACCGACGCTCCTCGAGGTGATGACCTACCGTTTTCGCGGCCACTCGATGAGCGACCCGGGTAAGTACCGGACGAAGGAAGAGCTCGAGGAGCGAAAGAAGCGCGACCCGGTCAAGCTCGCCCGCCAAGCGCTCTTGGACCTGGGCATGAACGAAGAAGACATCGCCGCCCTCGACGCCGAAGTCGAGGCCGAGGTCCAGGACGCGGTGGACTTCGCCGAAAACGCAGAGCCGGCCAAGGCCGAAGCGATGTGGCAGACGGTCATGGCTCCGGAGGACCTCTGATGCGCACCATCCGATACAGAGACGCGGTCCGCGAGGCCATCGCCGAGGAGATGGAGCGCGACGAGCGCGTGCTCATCATGGGTGAAGAGGTCGGCCACTATCAGGGCGCCTACAAGGTGACCGAAGGCCTCCTCGACAGGTTCACCGACAAGCGGGTCATCGATACGCCCATCGCCGAGGCGGGCTTCGCCGGCATCGGCATCGGCGCCGCGATGGTGGGCCTCCGGCCTATCGTCGAGTTCATGACCTGGAACTTCTCGTTCGTGGCCTTCGACCAGATCGTCCAGAACGCCGCGAAGATCCATCAGATGAGCGGCGGTCAGATCTCCGTGCCCATCGTCTTCCGGGGGCCCAACGGCGCAGCGAGGCAGGTCTCGTCGCAGCACAGCCACGCGGTCGAGCCGTTCTACTGCAGCGTGCCCGGCATGTACGTCGTAGCCCCGTCGACCCCCCGGGACGTGAAGGGTCTCCTCAAGACGTCCATTCGCAGCAACAACCCGGTGATCTTCCTCGAGGGCGAGACCATCTACGGCGTCAAGGGCGAGGTCCCGGACTTACCCGAAGACGGAGCTGACGGAGAGCTCATCGCCTTTGGCAAGGCCCGCATCGCCCGCGAGGGCACGGACTGCACCATCGTGACCTGGGGCTCGCCCTACTACACCGTCCTCGAGGCCGCCGAGGTCTTGGCCAAAGAAGGCATCGAGTGCGAGGTCGTCGACCCGCGCACCATCCGCCCCCTCGACGTCGACACCATCGTGAAGAGCGTCGAGAAGACCAACCGGTGCGTCGTGGTCCACGAGCACTGGCCCTACGGCGGCCCTGGTGCGGAGATCGTCGACCAGGTGCAGTCGAGGGCCTTCGACTACCTCGACGCCCCCATCGGCCGGGTTGCCGGCCTCGACGTGCCGATGCCCTACGCGACCAACCTCGAAGAGACCGTGCTGCCGACCGTCGAGCGCGTGATCGACGCCGTCAAGGGCGTCACCTACCGGAGCTGAGACAGAGACATGGCAAAGATCATCGGGCTGCCGAAGCTCTCTCCGACGATGGACGAGGGCAC
>Ga0164313_10005114_pt1 | contig 11630 bp, 5 predicted proteins | sample GuaBasSedimGuay4_FD_113735 | JGI IMG/M metagenome (GOLD analysis project Ga0164313, IMG submission 113735) | Subseafloor sediment microbial communities from Guaymas Basin, Gulf of California, Mexico - Guay4, Core 4569-4, 0-3 cm | ecosystem: Environmental > Aquatic > Marine > Hydrothermal vents >...
AGCAGTGTAGCGAAAACGGCATCAATCTGAGCCGCGATGGCACTGCCTGAGTTGCCATGATGAATGCATAGCTCGCAAGAGGTGAGGTCTGACAGGTTGTGGCTGTAGTTGTGGCCACTTAATACCACAATACTGACCGTAACTATCAAGGCCAGCAGTATGTGTAGTATTTGGCGTCGCTTGTTCATGTGTTCATTAACATCCGAACTACCAGAATATCACAGTTGTATTAATCTGAGGGGTGATTCAGGTCAAGTTTCCACAAAGTCTGGCACGTACAAAAAAAGCCACCCGGGGGTGGCCTTTGGATTGCATAATCTGGAAGGAGAGAGCAATCAGGTAACGCTTTTTTCATCACTTGCGTGAATTGATAACCTTGTGACCGTATTTTGCTCTGCCGGTTCCGAAGGAGCTGAAAAAAGAGTGTTTTCAGTGGATATCCGGCTTTGGGTTCGGCTATTCAAATTCTTGACTCTATAATGGTAATGCGCCCAAATACCCTTTCGCGAAACGTGAGATCTCAATGTGAGCCATTTAAAGAATCCATCCATGCTTGAGCGAGCTGCCAAATGCATGGTCCGTTACGGACCACCGTTTTCTCCTGTTGAAGTCCATCGTGCCGAAGGTGCTTATATTTTCGATGGTTCCGGTCGTGCGATTCTTGATTTTACCTCCGGTCAAATGAGCGCCATTCTCGGACACAGTCATCCGGAAATCGTGCAGGTTGTGACGGAGCAAATCCGGACGCTCGATCACCTTTTCAGCGGCATGCTGTCTGAACCGGTGCTCGATTTGGCCGAAGCTCTGTGCAACTTATTACCCCCGGGCCTGGATCGGGTGATGTTGCTCAGCACAGGCGGTGAATCCAACGACGCTGCGCTACGCATGGCCAAACTGTTTACCGGCGGGCATGAAATTGTTGCTTTCAGTCAGTCCTGGCACGGCGTGACCGGTGCCGCTTCTGCGGCAACCTATGCGGCTGGCCGAAGTGGTTATGGACCGCATGCTGTCGGAACGATGGCCATTAATGCCCCCAATGCCTACCGGCCCGCATTTTTATCGGGGGGTTCACATGACTGGGCTGCCGAACTGGCGTATGGCTTTCAATTGATTGACCGTCAATCAACCGGCTCGCTGGCGGCGTTTATAGCAGAGCCGATTCTCAGCACCGGTGGCATGATCGAGTTACCTGAAGGCTATATGGCGGCGTTAAAACAGTACTGCGAAGAACGTGACATGCTGTTGATACTGGATGAGGCGCAAACCGGCCTCGGCAGGACGGGTGATATGTTCGCCTTTGAGCATGAAAATATTGTGCCCGATATCCTGACGCTGTCCAAAACGCTGGGTGCCGGCTTGCCGTTGTCTGCGGTTATCACGTCTGCAGCCATTGAAGAAAAATGCCATGAGAAAGGCTTTCTTTTTTACACCACGCATGTATCCGACCCACTACCTGCTGCGGTTGGTTTGAAGGTGCTGGAAATTATTGTGCGTGACCACCTGACACAACGTGCTGCCGAACTGGGAGAGCATCTGGCGGATGGCCTGAGGGCGATGCAGTCCCGCTATGAATGCATCGGGGATATTCGTGGCCGTGGACTTTTGCGCGGGATGGAAATCGTACTGGATCGGGACACAAAAACGCCGGCGCCGGATCTGGGCAGCCGTATTACTGTCAGGTGCCTGGACATGGGGCTCAGTATGAACATCGCCAACCTGCCCAAGTTGTCCAGTGTTTTCCGGATCGCGCCGCCCCTGACTTTAAGCAAGGCTGAGCTGGAAACCGGCCTGGCGATTCTTGATGAGGCGATTGCAATTGAGACCGGGGCTGTTTAAATAAAAAAAGGCCACAGGGAAGTGGCCTTTTGGGATTGCGAAATCTGGAAGGAATAAGCAATCAGTAGTTTTGTCACTATTTATATATGCATGAATTGTGCCAAGTTTAGAAATTCATAATATCAAGAGCTTAGGCGTCTTTTTAGTACAGATTAGCTATATTGGGAATGTGTTGGCACTTATCGTGTGACGTTAACTGTCACTTTGGTGACCAAGTTTAGTCATCTGCGCCTGCCTGGTGTGATATTGCGCCCTGACAGCTGCCAGTTCAGCTTCTACCTCTGCTACGATGGCCTCGTACTCCGGGTTACCGCACAGACTTTCAAGGAAAGGATCCCATTTTATATATGTGAAGATGCCCACACGGTAATTCACCCAGGCCCGTAATTTGTCGAGTGCCTCGGCGGTTCGACCTTCAATGGCGTGGTATTGCGCTTGTTGGTACAAGTACCGATAATCCGCCAGGTCACTGACCACCGATATAGCTTCAATATTTTCTGCCACCCTGTCTTCGATATCCAGCGCAAGCGAGGCTGCTTGTTCGTTTTGGCCGGACTTTCGGTAGGCAAACAGGAGCGCCAGGGAAAAGTGTGACTGGCGCGGGTGGTCCAGTGCCGGGAAAATAATGCCGGCCCTGATCAGGCCACCCTCCTCATCCGGCGCCAGCAACCGGGCTTGTTCGAAAAACTCAATGGAACTGTCAAACTCGCCCGCCAGTGATTCGAGTACACCCCGGTTAAGCAGGTAATCGCGAAAATTGAGGAAATCACGAAAGTTCGTGAGCCTGGAACGGGATTCAGCACCGTCATAGGCGTCGATCAGAACCTGCCTTACTTGCTTATACTCCTTATCATAGACAAGCCCGACAGCGGGTCGCACGACGGCAAATTCGTCAAAGAACTCCCAGTCGTATTCGAGGCCTGTCCACAGATCAATAAAACTGTAGGGCATTCCTTTGCGGGATGATTCAATTGCACCCAGGCGGTCACCCATTTTCAGTTGACTGGTTGCCGCCCAGTCATGTGCCTGGGGCACTTCACTTTCCGGATAGAGTGCCAGGGCCCTGTTGGCAACGGCCAGCGCCTGCCGGTGTCTGTCAGCATTGTTGAGCTGGTACCAGCGTGCCTGCATTGCTGCCACAGACATGGGCTCTAAGCGCAACATCCGTTCTGATGTTTGCAAAGCACCAAGCCAGTCTTGCTGATCTATCTGGACCGCGTAACGGATCCACAAAGCACTGGTCTTGTTCGGGTCGATCCTGAGGGCTCGTTCTGACAAGGCAAGTGCACCCTCGTAATCATTATCAAGGAGGCGTGCCGCTGCTGCTTCCGCCAGCACCAGCGGTGAGTCCGGTTTGAGGGATAACGCTTTTTGTAAGGACTCCCTGGCAAGCTGTTGGCGTATTCCCGGGTTATACGATGATTGGTCATCCAGCAACTCCTGGCTAAGGTACAAGCCGGCTAATAGAGCATGTGCTTCTGCGAATGATGGATCCAGTTCAACGGCTGATTGCAGCAACGGAACCGCTTTGATTACATAGCGCCCCCGCCCGCGCCAAATGTGGGTTTGGGCTTGAAGGTATAGTGCGTGGGCTTCGGCATTGTTTGTCATTGGCAACAGGTGGGGAAGAACCGCGCTACCATCAGTGGCGACGCCAAGGGAAGCAACGACGCTGTTAACAATATCCGGCCCCAATGCGACGGGATTTTCCATAGACGCCAGGAATTTTTCTTCCCACACCACTTTGTTGTTCACCGCGTTAAAAAGCTGTGCAGTTGCCTGTATGCCATTGTCTGAGCTTGAGATGCTACCTTGAAGCAGCCATACCACTTTGAGTGTGCGGGCGACTTCAGATGTATTGGCTTGGTTGTCTTTGAAATAGTTCGATGATTCCTGACCAATGACACGAACACCGGGAATCCTGGACAGCATGGTACGTACTTCATCCGGAACTCCTGCCGCCACATAGCTCAGCGCCGGGTCCTCGCTGCTGGCGAAGGGAAGTACAGCAATGGATAAATGTGAGACCGCCAGTGGTGTATTGTGACGGCCCATGCGGTCTCCCGTGAACCAGAACACCGCCAGCAGCGCGATCACGGCCGCAACAGCTGCTGTCGGACGAAAACGCCGTGGCACCAGTGTCTCCGCCCTGTGCGCGAACATTTTGAGTATTGAAAATGCCCTGGCTGAGTAGACCGGCACCGTTCCGGTCACATTTTTCAGTTCGTGATCACCCAGGAAATGCAATTCCAATTGATCAGGGTTCTCAAGAGCATCACGAACGGCACCGGAAATGGCGATCCCACCCGCACCGGCGAAATGGGTCAGGCGAATGACCGTATCGACCGCCTTGCCGAGAAAGTGATGATCATCTGCCATTACCTCGCCATAGTGGACGCCAATACGGAACAGCGATTCCGGTTTGCTGTTTACGGGGTTGACCTGTTCCTGAATGGCCAGCGCTGCGGCCATGGCGAGTTCTGCATCGGGAAATTCCGCCAACACACGGTCACCGGTATGCCAAACGGTATGCCCCAGGTATTGCTCGATAGCCCGGTCTACCGAGCTGAGGCCATCGTCAATTCGTTTAAGTGTTCCTGCAGCATCTGTCATTAATGCATGTGAATATTCCGCAGCATCAATCGCCAGAAGCCCGGCTGAATGACGCCCCTGCCATGTTGGGGTGTCTTTGTGGCGCTGGCTGAATGTAAATTCCTTGAGCTCCAACGCGGACAGGTTTTCATTTCCCCATCCACCATGTTGGCTGGTTTGCCCGGGTGAGGCGAGCTTGGCAAGCACTTGCTGATCAATGATCTCAATTTTTTGTCGGCCGAGAACGATCAGTCCGTCTTTTTCGAATACCCTGAGATGTCGATTGACTGCCTCACGGTTGACCCCGAGCATGCCAGCCAGGTCTGACTGACTTATATGCAGGACTGTACCATCGCTGGTTCTGGAATCAGCAGCCAGCATGGTGAGACGCTTTGCGAGGCGGTTGGGCAGTTTGTAGAGTGCCGTGTCTTCCAGGTTTTCTGTAGTTTCACGCAGATGAGAGCAGAGCAGGGAGAACACCCGGAAGCAAAGTTCAGGGCTGCTTTGCAGGTATCTCAGGAAGTGCTTGCGCTCAAGTCTGAACAGTTCGCTTTTCTCGGTTGCCCTTGCTTCTACCCGGCGAGGGCCGAAGTCCAATACACCCACGACACCGAAAACCCCGCCTTCCACGAATACATCCAGCACGATTTCCTTACCATCTTCGGTGCCGACGTCAATCACGATACGACCGGACAAAACACCCCACAGCGCATCGGCCGGGTCACCCTTCTGAAACAGGATCTCACCGGCCCCAACTGTCCTGCGGGTGGCAGATGAGGCAATATCATCAATCAAGTCTGGCCGTAACCCCTCAAACAGGTGGTTGTTGGCTATGACCTGGCGAATTTTCTGTTGCATGACCTGATATGATCGTTTGCTTAATTAGCAGTCTGTACCTCTATTGCCGATTTTTCAACTTCCTGTTTTTTTAGACTAAAACAATTTTTTTTGCTTTTATGTGCGCGTGCGCACATAAAAACGCAGATACATGTTTTATCTTGAGCATACGCGATTCTATTAGGAGGGGAATTGGGTATGGGCAAGTCTGCCACAGTCGATCATAACAACCGGGTCCCGTTACTAAGTCAGCTCAAAGATCGCAAGGTGTTGCGAGTGGCAATTGCCTATATCGTGGTCGCATGGTTCGTCATGCAGATTGGTGAAGTAACTTTTGAGGCTCTGCTGTTACCGGACTGGGCACTGACCATGCTGATCTGCTTTTCTGTGCTCGGACTCCCGATTGCACTGGTTCTGGCCTGGGCCTATGAGATCACACCCGGTGGAATAGTCAGGGACTATGACGGCAACCTGGACCGTGTGGGTATCAGTGGTGAACATCTCGAGTCCGTCACCACTACAAGTATTAAAGATGTGGAGCCGTCAATTGCGGTTCTGCCGTTTGAGGATATGAGTTCTAAAAAGGATCAGGATTACTTCTGCGAGGGAATAGCGGAAGAAATCCTCTGTGCACTGAACGAGGTCGATGGCCTGAATGTCGCCGCCCGGGTTGCATCTTTCCAGTTTGGCAGCAGAAGTGCCGATATCCTGGAAATTGGCAGATTGCTCAATGTTTCCGTGGTGCTTGAAGGTAGTGTCCGCAAGGCCGGTGATCGAATCAGAACAACGGTTCAGCTTATTAATGCACGGGACGGTTACCAGTTCTGGGCTTCGCAATATGACCATGACATGGAAGATATTTTCGAGATCCAGGAACAAATTGCGCAGGCTGTTGTAAACGCGATGAGAGTATCCATTGGTGAAAACAAACTGACCCAGCCGAAGACACAAAACACAGAGGCCTATGATTTGTATTTGAAAGGCAACCGCTTTTTCAATCAGCCGGATAAGCAAAATATTTTTTTCGCGAGGCAGTTATACAAGCAAGCCGTTGAGCTTGATCCTGGTTATGGGCTTGCCTGGGCAAAGCTTGCCTCGACCTATGCCTATGAATACCTGTGCTCGAAGCGAGATGCAGGTGTCAGGAATGAAGCCAGGCGGGTTAGCCTGAAGGCACTCGAATTGGCTCCGGAAATTCCGGAGTCACATATTGCCAGGGGTATTGCCCATTCGATCTTCCGGGAATACCAGGAAGCAGACCTGGAGTTTGAAACTGCGATTGGGCTGAATCCGAATTCATTCGGAGCATGGTTTACCTATGCGCGTAGCAAGAACTACCAGGGTGATGTTTCAAAAGCCATTGACTTATACCAGAAGGCTGCTGAAATCAGTCCGGAAGACTACCAGAGTGTTCTGTTGCAGGTGTCTTTGTTAAAAGGCAAGGGCGATTTGATAAGTGCAAGAGCAAAAGCGAAAGAAGGATTGCGACGGGCACGGGCCTTTCTTAAACTGAATCCTGATGATAACCGTGCCTGGAATATGGGTGCGGCTGCCCTGCAAACACTCGGGAATTCAGCGGAGGCTGAAAAATGGGTTCAGACTTCTTTGCGAAACTCCCCCCGCGACTCCGTCATTACCTATAACGCAGCCTGTTTTTATGCGCTGATGGGAGATACCGAAAGATCATTGGACTACCTCGCCCAATCAGCGGATGTCGGCTGCCTGAATCTTGACTGGCTGGAGCAGGACTCCGACCTTGATTCGCTCCGCGAGCACCCACGGTTTGAGGAGATAATCGCCCGCTTTAAAGAATAAGCAAAACCCTGGAGCACTAGTATAAAATGGCTTTAGCCACTTGGTTCCAGGGAATATGATGACCAAAAACAGAAAATTCAAAATAGCCTGTGTGCAGGCGACCCCGGTGATTTTTGATATTGAAAAATCGGTCGAAAAGGTCATAACCCTGACCCGGCAAGCGGCCGATCTTGGCTGCAAACTGGTTGTTTTCCCCGAGACATTTATTCCGGGCTACCCGGCAGGGCTGGGCTTTGGCACTGTCGTGGGCAGCAGGACAGAGGCCGGCCGGGATCAGTTCAAGGAGTACTGGCAAAATAGAGGAAGGTATTTTGACCGCCGAAGCAGACCTTGATGAACTGGTACGCAGCCGTATGGACTTTGATGTTACCGGCCATTACAGCCGTGATGATATTTTTGAGTTTAATGTAAAAGGTCAACCCGGGATTAAAACAGTTTAAGGCGCTGGATTACCCTTACCTAATCAACCTCGCACAGGCGATTAAGCAAAGGGAAGTACAACGCGGTCTTGATCGGCAGGTTTTCTGCAATGGCCATGGCATCCTTGTAGCGTTGCAGCTGCTCGCGGTAACGACTGGCTTCATTATCCAGGAAACCTTCCAGGTCACCGCCACTGTGGCTGGAGGTCTTGTAGTCGATGATCCAGCGGGTGCCGTCTTCGATAAATGTGCGATCCAGAACCATTTTTCTTGGCTGGTGATCTAAAACCGCAGTGATCGCATATTCACAGCGGGCATCCTCGTGATTTTCAAGAATCCATTTGCCTTGTTTTGAGGCCAGGCAGTTTTCAATGGCGGTAGTGGCGCGGACGATGATCGCATCGGCTTTTTCTTTTTGAACACCTTCGCTGGCCAGTTGCTGCCGACACCAGTTTGCACGTTTGGCAATCCCGCCACTGGCTTCCCAGTGTTCGAGGCCCTGCTCTCCGATCAGTTGTAGTAAGCGGTGGACCAGGTTACCGGTCAGGCGGGCATCTTCGCCGGCCCAGCTGAATTCAATATAGTCCTGTGCTTCTGCAGGGTCGGCTCTCGCCAGTTGAACTGGTTCCGGAGGGACGGGTAGCTGCCAGTCTTCGGCTAGCCGGCGGTAGTTCTGGGGCAGGGAGAATTCCGTTTGTTTCAACTCTTCTTCCCCCTCATCCTCAGTATTTTGCTGAAGAAATTCGGCTGCTGCATTTATCAGCGGGGTTTGTTCATCCTGTATCGCCGGCCATAACCTGCCCATCAGGCTGCTGGCATTGGCATTGATTTCATCTTTCGCGTTTGGTTTTATCGCTGCGAATAAATACAGGCTATGAATGGCGCGGGTGGTCGCAACATAGAGCAGTCGGCCGTCTTCGAGACTTTTGCGCTGTTTTTCAACATTGGTGATGAACTTGATCAGGTCGCCGGACTTTTTCTGCTTTTCCTTTTCATCGGTATTGCGCATCGGTGACATCACGATCTTATCTTCACCTGCCAGCTCAAACCAATGCAGCAGCTTGGCATTGTCACCGGCAGGTCCGCGGTTTAACCCCGGTAAAATCACGTTATCAAACTGCAAGCCCTTGGCCGCATAGATGGTCAGCACCTGCAAATTGCCATCAGCATGGGCATCCGGCTCGGCATAAAGGCTGTCCATGCGTTGATTGAGCGTGTCACGATCAACCGGCAGGTTTTCAGCCACCAAGGCGTCCAGCAAGTCAAAATAGGTCGCAGCGTCATCGAGTTCACTGTCGTTTTCCACACAGGCCGGGCCACCCAGCTTGATCCAGGTGGATTCCACCAGCGACCTGACGGACTGCCGGCCCCGCCGGTTGACGGCTTGCTGCAATATGACACCGGTTCTTTGCAGGCGTTGCTGGCCGTTATCACTAAATGCGGTTTGCCCGCCCTGCCCCCTTGCGTTTAGTGCGTCCAGGATGATGTTTCCGGAATCACCGGCCACCAGTGTATCCAGATCCGCCAGGTCAAGGCCGATATAGGGTGTACGCAGCGTGGCAAGCCAGGCGAGTCGATCAGCAGGCTGTATCAATGCCAGTGTCAGTGAAACCAGGTCCTGAACCAGTATCGTATTGGCCAAAGGCATGAATTTGATGGCCTGGTAACGAAAACGGGATTGGTCCTGTTTCAATTTGTCGAGCTCTGCGAGGATTTCACTGGCGTGGTTGCGCGAACGCACCAGGATTGCGATGGATTCATCCGGGCTGCACTTGCTGATCACCGCTATAACCTGCCGTGCTTCTTCTTCATCGTTACGCTCAGGAAGAACTTGTATCGCAACGTTGCCATTCTCCGACACATCGGGTTTGGTGTCGGCTTCGCTGTAACATACCGCACCCATAACAGGGTCGTTTTTCCACGGCATGACGACCGGGAAGATCCGGTTGACCCAACCCACAATGGGTTTGGTTGAGCGAAAGTTGACCCTCAGTTGCAGGGGTGTGAGCTTGATCTGGTCAAACAACCCGCCTTGCCATGCCTTGATGAACAGGCTCACTTCGGCCTTGCGGAAGCGGTAGATGGATTGCATGGGGTCACCCACGAGGAATAGCGTACGCCCATCGCCATCGCTCCAGCCGGCAGTTAATTTATTCAATAAGTTAACCTGGCTGTGTGAAGTATCCTGGAACTCATCCACCAGCAGGTGCTGAATACGATAATCCATGCGCAGGGCCAGATCGCTGGGCGCATCTTCAGCGCCCAAAGAGAGAATGGCACGGTGAGCGATTTCTGAAAAGTCGACTTCGCCGGCTTCGGCCATCACCACTTTCCATTCCTGTGCTGCCCGCAGCAATATGCGCATTAACGATTCGAGAGACTCCCAGGCTTCATCATCATAATCGGGGCTGGGTAGTGTGCGGATCGTGTTATACGCCTCCCGCAGGCTGTCATTGTCCCGGTGCTCATCAAGCAATGCTTTGAAATCACCTTTCCAGGCTGCGCGGCTGACTTTTTCTTCGCCTTTCGCAGTTGAAGGTGCCGGAAAACCAGCCTTGGCATCCGCTCCAGCCCGCCATTTTTTACCATCTGCTGTCAGAAAGCGTTTGATCATGGTTTGCCAGTGGGGCAGTGATTCTGCCGTGGTGGGCAGGTCAAGAAAGTCACAGTCAAAGCCGCCGGCAGCCTCCAGTAAAGCGATTAACGAATCCTTATCTTCCGGAGAATGGCCGAGGGCATAGTGATAGAAGCGGGGCAATTCACTCAGCAAGCTATCGGGTGTGCTTTCCCTCGCTGTTTTTAGTTGCTGCTCAATCAGGATGCGAAGGGCAGCTTCCAGGCCGCAGCGGTCAAAACCATCAGCTGTGCGTGAACCAAGCAGATGACCAAGCCACTGCTCACGATTTGCCAACATGCCGGTCAGCAACTCCACCAGCTTGTCATATTGATTGTCGTATCGCTCCAGTACACGGATGACATCCGCCTGCAGATCGTCATTGTTTTCCTCAATCACAGCCATGGTGCGTGCCGCTGCCTTGCGATAAAGCGCGTCGGCGTCTACGGCAATTTGTTGTCCGCCACCGAGCCCTGAAAGCACCGGTAGTTGGCGGGCGAGCTCACTGGAGAGGCTGTCGATCGTGCGGATGCGCAAGCGACCGGGTTGCTCAAGCAGGTTCCAGTCACGCTTTGCATCATTTTCAAGCACTGCCAGCGCCAGTTCCTGGCTGACCTGCTCATGGGGTTGCAGTTCTTTTTTGTCATTATGATCGGCGGCAGCTTGCAAGCGGCCAAGCAACCGGTGACTCATTTCCGCCGCAGCTTTGCGCGTAAAGGTGATGGCAATCACTTCTTCCGGGTTCTCAACCCGGGCCAGCAATCCCAGCATGCGCTGGGTCAGGAGTTCGGTTTTACCGGAGCCGGCGGGTGCCTGGACAATATAGGAGTGTTGCGGATCACGTCCCCGCTGCCTTTCTTCCCAGTCTGAAGGCCGGTTCATGCTGGCGCCCCCCGTTGGCTTTTTCGTCGCTGCTCTAATTCGCCAACACGGCAAAGCGAATGCAGTTCGCAATAGCTGTTTTCACAGGTAACAAGGTCATTTTTTGGATCAATGGCAGCTTCTCCCGCCAGGAAGTTTGCCATCAGTTGATGCAGCGTTTGCCGCCAGTTTTCAATGGTTTCCGGCATCGCATAACCGGCATCAATCAGGTATTGGTTGGCTTTGTTCTCTCTCGGCGGTAAACCAGGGAACAGCCCCTCCTGTTTGACCACTCCTTTGTAAAGACAGCCATCATCACGAATGATGCCAAACACCACGGCAGCCGGGGTCTTTTCCGCGCTGATGGCATAGAGTGGCAATTGAGGGTCTTCAGGCCTGTCACCAAACCATTTTTTGGGCTCGACCTTGCCTGTTTTGTAATCAATGATGATCTCTTCGCCAGACGGCAGCCTGTCAATACGGTCTATGAACAGGCGAATGGTCTGGCCTTCGATTTCAGGCAGAATTTTCTGCTCAAAGCCTATAACCTCAAACGGTTCGCGTTCTTTTTCAAGTGCCAGGTAATCCATCACCTGTCGATAGAGACGATTTGCCTCAACCTCACAAAAAGCAGGGCGTTGTTTCAGCCCTTTTTC
>Ga0164313_10005117_pt1 | contig 11626 bp, 13 predicted proteins | sample GuaBasSedimGuay4_FD_113735 | JGI IMG/M metagenome (GOLD analysis project Ga0164313, IMG submission 113735) | Subseafloor sediment microbial communities from Guaymas Basin, Gulf of California, Mexico - Guay4, Core 4569-4, 0-3 cm | ecosystem: Environmental > Aquatic > Marine > Hydrothermal vents...
AAACTCATACTTATATTTTGAGACACGAATTTCACGAATGCCTACTAATATTTAGAAAAATCTTTAGATTTTTCTCTTCGTGTAATCTTATTAAGTAAAAATATCACGAATTTTATATGAGCAACGCTCATTTATTTGTGAAATTAGCGAAATTCGTGTCTTAATATTATTCTTTTAAAGAGTATGAGTTTGCCCTGATTTATACTCACTTAAATTACCTTTTCGTTAAGAAAATTACTAGCTTCTACAATTTCAGGTCTGTCGCTATTTGATCCTTCGCTCAATGCCAGTAACATCTCAAAATATCCTCTTGCTCTTTCATCGTCGCCAATACTATTTGATGCAATTGCTGCGCCATATACACTGTTAAATCTATTTGGCCTGATTTTTAAATTTAATTCATAGGCCATTAAAGCCTCTTCCGGTCTATTCATTGCCAATAACATATCACCATAAAGCTCTCTGGTGGGTAAAACTTTACCGGGAGTAACTCCATGCTTTTGTGTATTGTCCTCCATAATTGCAGCTTCCTTCATAAGAGAAATTCCCTTTTCTTGATCCCCTTTAGAAAAGTACAACCATGCCTGTGACGTTTTTATCTGAATAGCAACCAGATTTGCATTTGATTCTTCGTCGTTATTCATAAGCTCTTGTCTCAAAGTACGAAGTATTCCTATCTCCTTATTGGCAGCATCAAAGTTCTTAGTGTGCGCAGCACCTAACGCCCGACCAAAGTGATGAATTGATTTTTGCCATGGAAACTGTTTCCAAATCACCTCGGAATTATGTAACTCGAGATTAGCTGCTTTTTCCCATTGTTTGTTTTCCAATGCAATTCGGACGGGAATAGCAGCAAAAGGATAGGCTATAGCTGAAAGATTGTGATTATTGACATTATAAATACTTCTTAAATACTCGTTTTGCTTAATAGCGCTAATATTGTCTCCTTTTTGCAAATATGCATATACCAAATAACCCATTGCGTGAATTTCATTTGCCCATACGCCATCCATTTCAACTTCCTGAGCGTAACATTGTGCCGCAGATGCTGAATATATATTTGAACTTATGGATTCATCCCATAAGCCAAGCCTTGTAAAAATATGAGATGGCATGTGCAGAGCGTGCGCGGAGGACGGCGCAATTTCAGCATATTTTCTCGCTGTACTAAGTGCTAATGGAGCAAGTTCGGGATTGTCATAATTATGAATAATGTAATGTGCAATTCCGGGATGATTAGGTTGCTCAGGAAAAATAGATTCCAATATTCTTCCAGCTTTTCTTTCATTAGTGTGATTCTTGTCTGCGTTATCTGCGGTTGATTTAAGTGCAAGAGCATAAAAGATCGCAGCTTCTGTATCATTTTCGTACTTTAAATAATTCTCTTCCATTTTTCTCTCCATCCTACCCTGTCTCGTCTTATGATCAACTTTTTCCCAATCCGTGTAATATGCACCAATGGCGTCTAAATAATCTTGTTCTCTCTCAGTTTTAGGTAGTGTTTGTGCAATCTCTATAATCTTAGATCCTTTTCTCAATACTTCCTCTGTGGGTTCAAACCAAATTGTATGATAAATACTCATGGCAACCCCCCAATAGGCCATGGGACAATTCGGGTCTTCATCTATTACCTTGACAAAGGCTTTTTCTGCTTCTTCATATTCAAAAGAATGCAATAATGAAATAGCCAGATTAAATGTTTCCTGTGTGGCATATTTACACGATAAAGTAAATTTCACTTCTCCAAAATCTGTCCCACCGCATAGTGCCAGATCTCCTCTTAAAAAATCAATAGAAGCTAATTCAGGGTTAGGTTCTGCTTTTTTATTCAGACATGAAAAAATTAACAAAGAGGTGAGAAAGAGTGTGGTAGTAAATCTAATTAGTTTCATAATTCGTAGTTTATTAGCTAATATTTATAAATAGACCATTTTATGTAATTAAATACAATTACAGTTCTAATCAAATGGCACGAGGATTCAGGAAGTAATTTCGATAAAGTTACAAAATAATTATTAAGTAACTTTTGTTACATTGCTGTTGTGTTCTATACCTGTCAGGTTTTAAAAACCTGACAGGTCTAAATTTAATATTCGAAAAGCAATTTATTATCTAAGACTATTTTTTTAGCATGATGCACATATTTAAAATTTCCTATATCATCAAACAAATCCAATACTTCATTATATTCAATTATCTGAGATTCTTTAATTAAAGTTTGTTGATATGACGAAAATGGGTAATCCTCGAAATTATATAAAACATCATGCTTCACTGGATTCGTATTTACGTAAACAATCAAATTCCTCAAGTAATGTTCCGAATCCAGTCTAATTCTTTTGAATGGTCTTTCAAATAATGCACCTGTTCTGTTATGAGCATTATTAAACGCTTTGACATATGCATTAAAGAAATTTGAGAATTTTTGTGATGCAATTTCCGGTTCGGTATCTACTCTAATAACAAAATGAAAATGATTGCTGAGCAAACAATATGCATAAACCGTTACATACGGAATTAAATGTTTTATAAAAAGTTTGATAAAATAATTATTATTATCCTTATTCTTGAAGATCTTACAACTATTGATTCCTCTGTTATAAATATGATAATAATGTTCTTTTTCTAATACTTCTAATTTCATACTATCTTCTTTAGAAAAATTTATACCTAATAGTTAAACTATAAGTTCTTCTTATTAATGTAAAAAAATCTCAAAAGTTGACATTTCTATACCTGTCAGGTTTTAAAAACCTGACAGGTTTGGAGAAGAAACTCAATAAAAAGGCGCAATCATAAGATAAACCACTACACCACTAATAGCAACATACAACCATAACGGAAAAGCAAATCTTGCAATTTTCTTATGCTTTTCAAAATCAGCTGTGATTGCTCTAAAAAAGGTAATTAATACAAAGGGAATTACTGCGATAGACAATAGTATATGAGAAATTAAAATAAAATAATAGAAGTATTTCATATAGCCGTTTCCTCCATAAGTTGTGGAATCAGACGTCATGTGATAGGCCATATAAAGTATCAAAAAAACCACAGATAGTATGATTGCTGATTTCATCAATCGTTCGTGTAGTGTTCTCTTATTACTTTTAATCGCCCAAACTGCTATTATTAAAACCAATGCAGTTGTTGCATTGATACCTGCATAAATAGGTGGTAAAAAAATTGGGAGATCCACATCTAGTTTTATTCCGAATAATGCCGCCACGGTCAATGGGATAATAACCGATAATGCCACAATGAGTTTATTGTATTTTCTATCCGGGTTTTCCAATATACGAACGCTTTAATATTTTTAATACAGCACTAATCTCCTATCTCTACAATTCCAATAGATATTATTACTAACTGGTGAGGAAACTTTTTATTCCTTTAATAAAATAGCAATATCTTCTTTAAGCCATTGCACTTCTTTATTATCCAGTCCATTATAATATTTTATTGGATTTACATTTTCTCCGGATTGAACCGTTCTGGATCTTATATATCCCTCCTTATCAATCAAAGCAAATAGCCCGGAATGTTCAAATCCTCCTTCAACATCCTTGTTTTCACCAACATACAATCTAAAACCATCATGTGAAAAAGCATAAATATCGTCTTTTTTGCCTGTCAACAGATACCAGTTCTTCAATGTTATTCCATTTTTCCTGGCATAAGCTTTTAGAACTTCGGGCGTATCTCTTTTAGGATCAATACTGATGGAGACCATTCCAAAATCCGGATTTCCATAAAACTCATTTTGAATTTTTACCATGCTCTTATTCATTACCGGGCAAATTGTTGGGCAGGAAGTGAAAAAAAATTCAACAATGTATACCTTATTTTCATAGTTCTTATTAGTAATTAGAACATTGTCTTGATTGGTAAATTCAAAGGGGGGTACTTGCTCAAATTTTATTAATTCCTGTTTTGAGAATTTTTTGGCAATTTTAGGCACAGCCCAAATTCCAAATACTAAAATAATTAAGGCAACGACTATATAAGAGTTTTTCTTCATCACTGATCAAATTACAGTTATAACAAAATTAAGCAATTATATTTCTCTTTTGTTCTTCTTTAATGCCAATCGATACTCAGCCAAAACAACTTTAACATCATCAAGCATTTTTTTATGAATTGGTGCAACTGATTCGGCATTATAACCGTACAAAATTCCATTGGGTTCATCTTCGTCGTCATTTCTCCCTCTCAAATTCATTTCTCTGTCTATTATGAAAGCATTTGGTGTATAAAAATTTGAATTCAATTTGTACGCTGTATGAAGGCTGTTAAACATCTCCAAAACTTGTACATCTGATCCAAAAACAAAAAACCACTTGTCAACATCAGTGGTAGCACCAAGTTCCTTTTTTAATTGTTTTGCCTTTTCCTCTGCCCCAAAAGGCAGAACAACCACAAATTGAAAATTCTTATAGCCGTAAAAATGTTTGTAAATTTTCTCATTTAAATTTAAAGCATTTGTTTTTTTGTTCAAAAGATCATTTCCGAAAAAACATAAAATGCTGATCTTATTCTCCAATGTAACATTTTCTTCAGAAGATAAATGGGTTACATCATGAACCTGAGAAGTAAGGACAGGTAGTTTCGCAAAATTATTTGTGCCGGTCAATAGAAAAAGGTAAAAAGCGAGTGGTCCAAAAAATAAAATGGCGAGTATCCACTTGTTATTTCTGTTCTTTGCCATGATTTAGTAATGTTGAAAGAGAAAAAAAGCGTTCTGAATATTCAAAACGCCCTGCTATATAATTGATTTATTTAGTAAGTCCATCTTGTCCATTCATGACCAATTTCATAAACAGCCTGTCCTTCGTATAACAAAAAGAAGGTCAAATAGGAGATTAAAAAAACAACAGGCCAAACTATTGATCGTCTGAACCATGTTTTCTCATCTTTAAGATGCATAAAGTACCACGCAATTCCATATGCTTTTACCAGGGTCAGTAATAAGAAGACCCAGTTCAACACACTCGTGCCAAGTAATGGTGTAAGGTGTAAAATATCAGGTTTAGTAATTCCTAAAAATACTTCTAAAACAGTTATAACTGAAAGGAAAGCAAATACTCTCCAAATTAATCCTACATGTGATTCTGTGTGTGACATTCTATTTTTTTATATTATTATATAAGGTAGAAAAAGGTAAAAACAAAAACCCATACCAGATCTACAAAGTGCCAGTATAGTCCAACTTTTTCGACCATTTCATAATGACCTCTTCTTTGATATACCCCTAAAATTACATTTATTAAAATAATGATATTGATCAGAATTCCGGAAGTAACGTGAAATCCGTGAAAACCTGTGATAAAGAAAAACAGATCTGCAAACAATGTTTTACCGTATTCATTCTCCTTTAAGTTTGCACCTTGAACAACTTTGACCGACTTACTCAACAAGATATTAGCGTCCTCTCTGCTAACAATTGTCTTTTGCTTTGTTTCCAGATTTATCAATTCGGTTCGTAAATATATATCAGAATGACTTGCAAATCCTTCTTTCACCTGCTCTAATGTTACCTGAGGTAAAGAGGCCTCATGCTCAAACCATATACCGTTATTTTTAGTTTGTTGTACTCTGTCTGAATGCGTAGAAGATGCAAAACTCTCCAAAGAAATTTGTTTTCCCGTATTGTCAACGAACTGTACAATTTTTCCATCAATTAATTCGACAGCACCATATGAACCATTAATAAAGGTTTTCCATTCCCAAGCTTGAGAACCCAAGAAAATAAGACCACCAATAACAGTTAATCCAAGATAAAAGATCACTTTTCCCTGATTCATTTGTTTACCGGCATCCACCGCCAATACCATAGTAACCGACGAAAAAATAAGTACAAATGTCATAAATGCAACATAGTACATTGGAAAGACTCCATGGACAAAAGGTATATGAGTAAAAACCTGATCGGCAATTGGCCATGAATCTATAAAGCTAAATCGTATAAATCCATAAGCACCTAAGAATCCTAAGAATGTTAAAGCATCAGACATGATAAAAAACCACATCATCATTTTTCCATAACTTGCACCGTATGGTCTATTTCCTCCACCGCTCCAAGCCTCTCCTTTTTGGGAATCAGCAATAATTGCCTCCATAAATAAGATTATTTTAATTGATTAATTCTATGTTGAGTAAAAAAGATGACAAATGTCATGTTTTCTGGTAAAAAGCAAAAGTAAAAAAATAAATTAAATAATAAATTAATTCGCCCTAAAATATCTGATTAACCGATAAAATAGAAAAACAGGAACAGATAGATCCATAAGGCATCAACAAAATGCCAAAAAATGGCACCCAATTCCAGACCTAATAAATTTGTTGCGCTATACTTACCTCTTATATTCTGAAATAATACTGTAGACAGCACAATAATTCCTGCAAAAATATGCGCCAAATGCGCCAGGGTAATCACATACAGAAATGATGATGAAACATTGCTCTGCTCACCCGTGAAGTACAATCCTGCCTCTATCAATTGTTTAAACCCTTGTAATTGAAAAAAAACAAATCCTAAGCCCAAAAACAAGGTGATTACTAAAAACAAAGAAGTTTTTGAAACTTCATTTCTTTTAATAAACCTCTCCGCCAGGTAAACAGTAAGACTGCTTATTATTATTAATAGTGTACTTATATAAAATGACGACGGCAATTCAAAACTTACCCAGTCTTCTCGATTTTCACTCACCACGTAGGCGCTGGTTAGACCGGCAAACATCATGGTCATACTTATCATAGACACCCATAACATTTGTTTGTACGTTCTTTCTTTAACTTTTTGTTGCATTTTTTTAGTGTAAAAATTTATCAATTACGAATATGATCTGTATCAGAGTAATGTATAGTACGCTTGACAACATTAACTTTCTTGCCATAAGATCTGATTGTTCTTTATGCAATTTCAGCCCATAATAAAGCATTATTAATCCAAGGAAAAAAATAATTATCGCAGATAATGGAAGTAAATACAGCTTACCGGTAATTCTAAATACAGGAACAATAGAAACCAATAACATAATTATTGTATAAAGAATAATTAATTTGGTTGCTTTTTTATTCTTTTCATTTGTTGGCATCATATTGAAGCCTGCTTTCTTATACTCATCAAACTGCAACCAGCCTATGGCCCAAAAATGAGGAAATTGCCAAAAGAACTGAATCATGAATAATACACCGGCTTCAATACCAAATTGTCCAGTTGCCGCCACCCAACCCAACATAAATGGAATCGCTCCGGGTATTGCTCCAACAAATACAGCCAAAGGTGTAACCGGTTTTAGTGGTGTATAAGCGCTTGTATAAAGAAAAACAGAGATCGCTCCAAACAATGCCGTTTTACCATTGATATTAAATAACATCAAAAGACCTATACTAACCATTGATATGGCAATAATCATGGCAACATTTACTGACATTCTTCCTGCAGGAATTGGCCGGTTTTTTGTTCGGGTCATTATCGCATCAGGTTCCTTTTCAATGATTTGATTGAATGCATTGGAAGCACCAACAACACAGTAGCCACCTACTGCGAGCAAAATTACGGTTTTATAGTCGATGGTTTGTGCCGCTAATAGATATCCGGCAACAGATGAAAAAACAACACTTAGGGATAATCCTACTTTTGTAAGCTGCTTAAAATCACTCCATACGGACGGCAAGGCAATTGTTTTTGTTATTGTTTGCAATTTATTTCGTTTTAATTGAAAACGCTGCAAATATATTTATTAATTAAGGATTTGCAACAAAAATAATTACATAAAAAAGTTAAAAAAGGTTTTGGGATTTATTAAAATGTATTAAATTTGCCCCCGCAATTAAAGCACAAGACGTTCATTAAAATATTTTGCGAAAGTAGCTCAGGGGTAGAGCATCACCTTGCCAAGGTGAGGGTCGCGGGTTCAAATCCCGTCTTTCGCTCTGATAACAAAAGACAGTAATAAAAAGAATATTTCTTTTTTGCATCAAGTAGCGACCTCGGTCGCGCCTGCCTGACGGTAGGCAGGGGTTCAAATCCCGTCTTTCGCTCATCAAAATACTACCAATAAATACGCTCGGATGGTGGAATTGGTAGACACGTTGGACTTAAAATCCAATGGACAGTAATGTCCGTGCGGGTTCAAGTCCCGCTCCGAGTACCAAAAGGGAGGCTTTCAATAGATTGCTTCCCTTTTTTGTTTTAGCTTATTCTAATTTATTGATATACAGAGGTATATTGTCTTGCGAAATTGGCAGATACTTTTGTGAAAGGGGCGGTAGCTATAAAATTTATTTTACTAAGGCGTTTTAAACCTGAAATCGACCTAAGCTTTACTCACAGATTAAGATAATTATATTCTATCAGGTTTTAAGCAAGTTTAATATTCTTTCATCAAAATAAAAATCCTCCGTCCGAACTAATTTAACAGACTTCAAAAAATCTGGATGACGGGTATTAATAATGTAGTTATACTCACTTGTAATTATAGCCGATGGTATTTTCAGAACCAAGCTTCTGTTACTTCTATACCAATCACTTCCAATAGACTGCAATTTAGAATATGCTTGAAAACCTCTCCAATTCTTAGGCAATTTCCTGCTTAATAATTTCTCAATATGATTGTCATTATCCTCAATAGAAATAACCATTACCTTGTAGTTGGTTAAAAGCTTAATTGCATTTACATGAACCATTAATTCTAAGGTGGCTAATGATCTTGTTGAAGCAGTATAGAGAACAAATTCACCACCTCTATTCCATCGAGCGGATGCACCTGATGCTATTAAAGATTTTGCATATTTACTCGTAGCTATTCGGAATACTTCCATAAACTAAAGGTTATCACCATATTCCATACCTGTTAGCCTATCATCAATAAAATTTATACCTGCGTTAGATTCCAAAAAGGAAATGGGCTTCTGACCTCCTAAAGTAAAATTTTCTCTATTTAACCATGTCCTAAAACTCTCGTCATTGCCAAAAACTAAACGACCATGCTTCAATAAAGTTAATAAAAGAACAGTTTTTTCCTTTATAGACCGCCTCTCAATATTGACCTTAAAAGATTTAAAATCTCTTAACCTCCTTTCACTAATATCCAATAAATTGGCCATTAGCTTATCTGTCATTTGAGACATCAATTTAATTACTAACAAGTACTTTGAATCTAACTCAGTTTGGTTCAAAAAGTTGACTATTTCCAAATCATCCATTCTTGATGGAATCTTCCTAATCAGTCTCTCTGCATTCTTAATTTCTATTGTTGCCATATTCAAATATAAGCATTATTGCCTAATATAAACGGCAATTTTTCCTAAATGTTTCATAAAATTAATACTTAGCACGCTGACATTTAGTTTTATTCTTAACTGCCAATTCTAATTCTTTGAAATTTTTATCCAAATATTCTCACTCATGAAAACAACATTTTTCAAAACAACTCACATGTAAATTGGTAATTTGTCAGGAGTCTATTTTTTTCTCCTAGTGCATTTCCAATTGTGTTGCCATTCTATTTCTAACTATAATAGTTCAATTCTCTAATGATACTAATGAACTAATCTTTTTTTTTGCTCATAGCCGTAGATAGGGCCTGGTTGTCCATTAAACTTTCATCATTCAGTAAGTCTTTAAGATTATTATCGTGCAGGTTCTGATAGAAAGAGTACGAGAACGGAACCGTTTGATGTAAAAACCTCATGATCAAATGATCATGAGGTTTTTTTGTTTATTGAAGTGCAAATTTGGAAGACTCTATAACGCTGGATCACTTTTCCTTCGATTTAAAAAAATCTCTTACTAAAGCCTTCATTTGATTTTCAGTCATGCTATCAGCCACTATGACGGCCCTAACCTTTGCACTTAAAGCTCTATACTTTTCTTGCAATTCCTTGTCCAGTTTATCTTTGGCCTCTGCAGGACCAAAAATAACCAGCGCACTTGCATCTTTAACTTCGGAAACTATTTCCTTAAAGTAAAGTTTTAACTGATGTTTCTCCCTCTCCAAATACTTGCTGTCCTGAACAACATCCTGAGGACCTCCCTTGAATCGAGTACCGGAACCACCATGGATATGATAATCTTCTACTTCAGATCTTACCGTATTCATAGTTTCATTTCCATTCTCTAGAGTTACAATGTGAGCTTTTTCTTTATCGAGCCAAATTCCTATATTTTTCATTTACCTTTAAGTTTTTAGTTTATAAATCGTGATTCTATAAAACCAACTATTAACCTAACTCCATTCTAATCAACTCTCACCCCTAATCTTTTCTGATTTGTTCCAACTTTTAGAACGAGATAACACTTTTGTGATCGTCTTATTTCTATCAAGAATATCCAACTCAGATCAGGCCAATTAATTTTTATTTAAACAATAAAGTTAGCAAAATTTTCGCATTTAATGAGCAGTCATTATGTTAAAATCCAATACATATTTTTAAAAATGTATAGCCACAGCTTCCCTTTATCTGTATACGATTCTGAGATTTTAAACTCATTTTTTTTACACGATCAAGCAGCTGAATCATTTTTAATGCAGGTGGTACTTTAATCTACTCTTTTGGGTATAAGTATTTTAGTTCAAATAGTGGTGCATTTTTGCAAGGACATACCTTACTCTGTAGTGATCTCCTTTTTGAAATTACCATTCTAATAATTTCACTTCCTTATCTGTAATCCATATCTTTCTTTCTTAAATTTAACATTTAAAGTAGCTTTAACAATAAAATATACGAGGTAAAACACCAAAACACAGATACAAACAATAAGAAGCATTCCAAACCAAGCTTCTCTAAGTGGAATGGCATATTTTGATGCTTCTTCCACTGCGTTCAACTCCTTAAACACTTTGAATGGAAAGCTGAAGTATTCTTTTAAGGCAACTCTAATTTCATTAAAGCTTCTGAACATATATATATTGCTCGAAATGGCATAAGCAAAAATTGATACAGCAAATCCAATCATTTTTGAATATATTCTTCGATATTCAGGCCAATAGGATCTTGGCAACACATGAAGGTCGATATGGTCTTTTTCAATTAATATCTGTTTTAAGTCTTTATTTCTTTTAAATTTTTTAACATACCGAAACGAATAATAGATCCAAGAGTATATTAAAACCAATGGCGTTATTATAACAATTAACGTCATACTGGAAAGAAGAAATAAAACCACTACTTCACTTAGTATGTCATAAAGTATTTTATACTGTTCTGAGAATTCGAAACTCAATAAAGTATAAAAATTATTTATTTTGTAAAACTCAAAAAACATATCCTGATGTTCAATAATTTTTAAAAAAAGTGATCTCATCTAAATATTGGTATGTACAAAACGTTCGTTAAAATAGTCAAAAAATCATCATAAAACCTTATTCCTGAAATTTGAAATTTAATCAAATTCAAGTAATCTATTTTTAACGTAAAAAACAAGCGATTTAGGACGTAAGCATGTAATCATTGTCCCGAACACCATTATTTCTTATCAAAGAATCATTTGAAGTCGTATTTCTGTCTTATCAGCCAGTTCAGAGTTCCTCAAAAAAACTAAAACCACAGCGTGTTAAGCTATCTTTCTATGCTTTAACCCGCTTTATGCATTGGAACTTCGTAATGAGGATCTAAACAGCAA
>Ga0164313_10005118_pt1 | contig 11625 bp, 8 predicted proteins | sample GuaBasSedimGuay4_FD_113735 | JGI IMG/M metagenome (GOLD analysis project Ga0164313, IMG submission 113735) | Subseafloor sediment microbial communities from Guaymas Basin, Gulf of California, Mexico - Guay4, Core 4569-4, 0-3 cm | ecosystem: Environmental > Aquatic > Marine > Hydrothermal vents >...
GCCGACCCGCACCATCGCCATCCTCAAAGTGGCCGAGGGAGCCACGGCGCTGTCCGATCGCTGGGCGGCGGGCACCGGGGACCTCTACCGGCTCCTGGTGCAAGAGGTCGAGCAGCAGATGCGCGACCTGCACATCGAGTGGCGGCCAGAGATCGCAGGATTCGTCTGGATGCAGGGGGAGTCGGATGCGATCGGCAGGCGCGACGCAGCCGCCTACGGCACGCGGCTGCGGGCGTTCATCGAACGGCTTCGCCATGACATCGGGGTGCCACTCGTCCCAATCACCGCCGGCCTGATCGTCGACCAGGAGCTCTGGCCCCACGCCGACGCCGTGCGAAGCGCGACGTCCCAGCTGGCCGACGACCTCGGTCCGATGATCGCGGTGGAAACCAATGACCTACCCACCCACGCCGCCGACCCGGCCCACTACGACTCGGCGAGCACCTTGACCCTCGGTCGACGCTTCGCCGAGGCAACAGCGGCCATGCATGGCACGTCGTGGCGCTTCCCGGAGGACCTGACCAGCGCCCGAGGGGATGGGTACTGGACCTACCTCGAACGCGCACCGGGGAGCGCACCCACGTCGCTGGTCTACGATCGCCGCAGCGGCCGCTGGGAGGGCATGGAGGCCTCCGTGGGCACCTCGATGGTGCGCCCCAGTGCGGGTCGAGCTGCCGAGATCGCATGGTCAGCGCCGTTGGCCGCCCGCATGCGCGTCACCGTCTCCGCGACGGACACCGGAACCGCGGGCGACGGGACCGAGGTGGAGATCACCGATGGCGATCACGTGCTCTGGGGGCCCGCCCGGCTGACCGGCGCCGGGACCGTGAGTCACGTGCTCACCCTCGACATGCCGCAGGGGCACGAGCTCTTCTTTCGCACCACCGCCGGCCCCGCCGGAGACGCCGCCGGGGACGGGGTGCGCTGGGACATCGACATCGATGTCCTCGACTTCGACGAATAGCGCCCTCGGGCCCGCCTCAGTCCCCGTTCGTTCCTGTCCCGTTTGCCCAGAGGCCCGCACGCAGAGTCTTCATGCGGTCGTCGACTGCACCGAGGCGCGCCATGACCGAACCGGTGGAGGTCTCGAGCTCCTTGATCGACGACTCCCCCTCCCGCTTGGCATCGCGAGCGGTGCGGATCACATCGGCGATGGACCGGGTCATCTCCTCGGTCGCCCGTCGCACGAAGTCGACGAGCTTGTCGCCGAAGACGTCGATTTGGTCTTCGAAGGCGTCGGCGAGCTTCTCGGCGGCCTCGATGATGGCCTTGGGGCCTTCTTCGAGGGCACGCTCCTTGACCCGCTGGTCAGCCCGGCCGCGGAATACGTAGGCGAGGACCGGGGCCGCGAGAGTGAGGGCGCCGCCGACGAGCACGTTCGACAGCGCCATGATGGTCACCCCGAAGGCACCGAGGGCAAAGACACCGACGTCGTACGCAAAGGTATTCACCTTCAGGTCGAGGCTCTGGGCCGCGGGGCCGAGGACCTCCCGTAGACGGTTCGCCTTGTCCTCGGCGTCATCGGTGACGAACGCGATGGCTTGCTCCGCGACGCGCTCGAGGCGCTTGGCCACCTCGTTCGCCTCCTGGTCCGCGAACTCGCGAAAGCGCTCCTCGAGGAACCCGGGGAGGTAACGCCTCAGGTCATCGGCCTTGCTCGCCTCGATCTCCTCGGGGAGGGACGCCGCAAAGGCATGGGCCCAATCGACGACTTCCTTGCGGGTGGTGGCCCGAACCGCCGCGAGGGCCTCGCGCACGGCCTGCTCTCGTGCTTCGAGAGTGGGCTCGGACCCGTCGAGGTCCGCTTCGAGGCTGGACAGGCGCCCATCGAGGTCGCTCTGCTCCATGGAGAGCACGCGCCTCTGCACCTCCACGCTCGTGCGCAGTACGCCAGAGGTGCGCAGCGCGAGGTCGAGGGCGTTGTCGAGCAAGACGCGGCCGCGCTCCTGCTGCAGGAAGCCGGTCAGCTCGGCGACGAAGGGGTCGATGCCTGAAGCCTCGCGGTCGCCGTCGAGGGCGCGCTCCGCAGAGAGCAAAAAGACCTTCGGGTCATCGACGATGTCGGCGAGGTGCTTACGCGCGTAGGCGAGTGCTTCCTGCTGCTCGGCATCATCGAGGAGGTCGGCCTTGTTGATGACGAAGAGCAGCTTGTCGCGCGAGGCCGTGAGCAACTTGTTCGCGATGAACTGGCGCTCGCTCTCTTTGAGAATCTGCCCCGCGTCGAGGAGGAAGATGACCGCGTCGGACCGCGGGATGTATCCGTAGGTGATCTCCGCGCGCTGGTGATTCAGGTCGTTGACCCCGGGGGTATCCACCAGCACGACGCCCTCGGCGAGCATCGCCGAAGGATAGGAGAGCTCGAGAAAATGCACATCGTCCCGGGCGCCATCGCCACCGACCATGAAGTCCTCGAGGTCGGAGATGGACACGTCGACCTTGTCGCCGTTCTCGGACACTGCGCGGGCACTCGGCGTATCGCCGTGCTCGATGTGGTGAATCAGGGCAGTCGTGGGGGTGACCCCCATGGGCAGCACGCGCTCGCCGAGGAGGGCGTTCACGAAGGTGGTCTTGCCGTGGTTGAACTCCCCGAGCACCACCAGATGAAAGCGCTCGCCCTCGAGACGCGGGATGCGGTCGTCCCTGAGCTTGTCAGCGAGGGACTCGGCGCCGGAGTCTTCGGCCAACCCCGCTACCTCCCGCAAACAAGCGAGCACGTCCGCCTTACCGGCGCGAAAATCAATCGACACTCGAGTCCTCCTCGTCTTCTGACTTCTCGGCCTGCTCGGCCTGGTGGGTCTTGTGCGCCTTGACGATCCGAATGATCTCGTGGGTGCGGTCGTCGACTTGTTCCATGGTGAGTCCGTCTTCCCCCGCGCCGATGGCGCGGCGGTAGAGTTCGCTCTCGCCAAAGACCCGCATGGCCTCGATGCGCTTGGGAAGGTAGGGGTGCGAGGCGAAGAGCTCGGTCAACCGCCCGATCCCCTCGCGGCCTTCATCGGCCTGATTCAGGTACTCGTCGACGTCGAGTTCTTCGTAGAGCTTCTTCGACCCGCAGGCCATCTTCAAGAACGTTCGAGACGCGGCCTCGAGGTCTCCACAGCAGAGCAACCCAGCCCGGTCACAGGTCACCTCGGCGCGGCGATACCAAGCCTGCAAGGCGACCTCCGCCGGCGGCATCAGGTAACGCAAGAACGAAGCCGCCGTCTTCAGCAGGATGAGCACCGTATTGTAGATGACGTGCTTGTTCTGGATGTGCCCCGTCTCATGGCCGATGACGAACTTGAGCTCGTCGGCGTCGAAGTGGTCGACCAGCGCCGAGTGCACGACGATGAACGCGTCGTCGTTGGTGCCGAAGGTATAGGCGTTCACCACCGGGCTGTTCGTGATGTAGACCTGCGGCACGGCGACATCGAGGGTCTCGGCGCATTCACGGGCGATGGAGTAGATGCTGGGAAACTGCCGCTCCGTGACCTTGATGGTCGTGCCGAGGAGTTGATTCTTGTAGACGTCCTTGTACATGCGGACGGTCGACGAGGCCGCCAGCTCCACGGGCTTCATACGGCGGAAGGCGTTGAGCATCGCGACGTCTGCCGCATAGGCGTACCGGGCCCCCTCTTCGCCTCCGTAGGCCGCCCGTTTCTTTCCAGCGACGTAGCGCGAGAAACCGGCCCCGCCTCCCCCTAGCTCGGACTTCATGGGTGCCACAGTAGGTCGCCCTCCCGCGCTTCGCTAGGGCCTTCGTGCCTCGTTTTCCACGAGCGGAGCGCCTCGTCTCGACGATGCATGCAGATGCCGGGGCCGCCTGGTAGGCTGCCGGCGCGTTTCTGGAGTCGGGGACTAAGAGAGCGATGCCTGGAATTACGATCATCGGCTCGGGCCGGTACAACCCTGGAAAGCCGGTACTGAACGAGGCCCTCGAGCGGGTCATGGACACGGATGATGAGTGGATTCATCAGAGGATCGGCATCAAGCAGCGCTACTTCGCAGGCGAAGGGGTGGGCGCGAGTGATCTCGCCGTCGAGGCCGCCAAGCGCGCCCTCGAGTCTGCAGAGCTCGAGCCCTCGGACGTCGACTACATAATCTTTGCAACCATGACCCCGGACTATTTGTTCCCGGGCTCCGGAGGCTTGCTCGGAGCGAAGCTGGGCATCCCCGGCGTACCCGCCCTAGACATCCGGCAGCAGTGCGCGGCGTTCCCCTTCGGGGTTCAGGTCGCCGACGGGCTCATCGCTACCGGCGCGGCGGAGACGGTGCTCTTCGTCGGCGCCGAATGCCATGCGGGGTTCATGCCATGGTCGGATTGGGATCTCGTCACCGGCGACAAGGAAGGCAAGAGCCCCCCCGACGAGTACGACCGGGCGACGAGACACCGCGGCCTCGCGATCATCTTCGGCGATGGAGCCGGCGCCCTCGTCCTCCGAAGGACGAAGGTCGAAGGACACGGACTCTTGGGATGCGAAACCCACACCGACGGGAACTACGCGAAGCAGATCTACATCGAAGGTGGAGGCTTTCGCCGACGCCCCTACTGGACCCCAGAAATGTTCGAGAAAGAGCTCTACATCCCGTCGATGCAGGGCCGAAATCTCTTCAAGAACGCGGTCACCAAGCTTCCTCAGGTCGTCCGCTCGTTGACGGCGAAGCACGGTTTCAGCCTCGACGACATCGACTGGTTCATCGCCCACCAGGCAAACGACCGCATCAACGGCGCCGTCCGGCAAGCCCTGAAGGTGCCCGAGGAAAAGGTCCCGTCGAACATCGCGCGCTACGGCAATACCAGCGCGGCCACCATCCCCATCTTGATGGACGAGTTACTCCGCGACGGGACCGTCAAACCCGGTGACCTGATTTGCTTCCTCGCCCTCGGCGCCGGCCTCAATTGGGGCGCGGCTCTCATGCGACTCTGACGGGGCCCCTCACCGAGGGGGAGTCGTGAAGTTGGGCGGCGTCGTCGCCCCACCCTCGCCCGCGGCGGCGGTCAGGCGCTCGGTGTGCCCGTCCGTGTAGATAGCGACGGCCCACTCTTCGGCCCCATAGCTTCCCCCGGGCACGCCAGCGTTCCAATCGAGGTTGAGCCACACCCCACACCGCTCACTCGAACGAAAGTGAATCTGGTCGATACGCTGCTGCCCGTTCTGGCGACGGCGGTAGTAGCGTGACAACCGCTGCGCCACGTCCCGGGCATCCGACTCGATGCACACTTCGGCGTACGCGTGGCCGCCGGCGGGGCCGTCCATCATGACCACCCGAACGTCACCGCCGATCGAGGTGATCATCGAAGACAGCACGATCGCGAAGTCATCGCAGTCTCCGGCGAAATCGTTCGCTATCGTTTCGCTGGATCTCGCGAAGTACTCCTCGCCCCGCGGGTCGTTCACGTAGCTCCACTCGCGTCGTACATGCGTCCAGATGCGAGCGGCCTGTTCGACGTGAAAGGGCCCTTCCTCACCGGCCGCAATGCGAACCGCCGTATTGCGGGTGAGCGCGTCTTCGTAGTCGAGGGCCCGCACGACGAGAGGCGCCGTATGCACGCGAACCGACTCCTCCTCCGAGGTGCGAGGCCGCGCATCGCCGAGGCCGAGGCGCTCAGCTGCCGTGCCGAGGGCCCCCTGCCCGCTTCCCGTCCACACGACGGCCCACAGAGCAGCAACGGCCACCGCCAACACGCCCACCACGCCGGCCGCGAGCATGCCGCCCTGCGGTCGACTGCGACCGACGAAGAGGCTCGCGCCGCAGCTCTTGCACTTCAAGACGCCCTTGGTGAAACCGGAAGGGAGCATGCCGCGGGTCCCGCAGGCGCCGCAGATGAAGCGCCGGCCGGGGATGGACATTCCGACGATGGTGTCACCCCCGGCGCCCGCTCGCAGAAAGCCCCTCAGCCGAGAATCGCTCCACCGGAGCGCGTCGCTCCCGAAGCGCACGTCCTCCCCAGACCGAATGCGAGCGCGCTCCACCTTTACCCCGCGGACGAAGGTTCCGTTGGCGCTCCCGAGGTCCTCGAGGAGGATGTGACCGTCCTTCCAGCTCAAGCGCGCGTGCCGACCGGAGACGGACGGATCGACGAGCACCAGGTCACAATCGCGACTGCGACCGAGGACGATGTAGGGGCTTTCTCCCACGGCTGTTCTCTAAGTGTAGTACGCGAAAGTCACATTCGCGCCCTCGCCCCACAGACCCGGCGGGGCGCCGCCCATTGGCCGACCTTCACTCCGGAGACTGGGCGGCGAGGATTCTCAGCACGTTCTCACCGAAAATCGGGGCGATCGGCAGGCCACGGCGCTCGAGTTCGGCCCTGAGGTTCCCGAGATCACCCACATCCCGGAGCCCAGTCGGGAGCTCGGAAATCCCGTCAAAATCGGATCCGAGGCAGGCCGCTGACGGTCCACCGAGCTCCACCACCTTGTCGAAATGGGCCCCGAGTACCGCCAGATCCGGAGGACGAATCTCCGGGTCGAGCTCCAGGGCCAGAGCCGCCTCCGCCGCTCCCCGCTCCGTGTAGTCCTCGTGCTCCTCGGCGAGGGCATCGAAACGGTCCGCGTGTTCAGCCTCGAGGGCACGGCGCCGGTCGCGGTACTCGATGTCGATGAAGAGCGAGTAGTAGTTGATACAGACCGCGCCCCCGCCCGCGGCGACCCTCTGAATCATCCGGTCGGTCATGTTGCGAGGGTGGTTGGAGAGGGAACGGACCGATGAATGGCTCGCGAACACCGGCCGCTCGGTCACGTCCATGATGTCCCGAAAGGTCCGGTCGCTGACGTGTGACACGTCGACGATCATGCCGAGCTCGTTCATCTCCGCGACGACCCGACGTCCGAGAGGGGTGAGCCCCTGGCTGCGAGCGTTGCCGCTCGACGAGTGACCGAGGGGATTGTCCGTCGACCAGGTGATGGTCATGTAACGGACACCGCGTTCGTAAAGATGGTGTAAGCGCGAGAGCGCGAGTTCTTCATCGTCGGTGCCGAGGGCATGGCCCCCTTCGACTCCCATGAGCAGCGCCGCTTTGCCGCTCCGGGCTGCCGCCCGCACTTCATCGGCGTCGCGGCAAATCACCGCCTGGTCCGGGTGGTCGTGGGCGAGCTTTTCGACGGCACCGATCAATGCGAGGGCCCTTTGGTAAGCCGCCTCTCCTTCGAAGCGCCTAGGGTTGACCCAGATACTGAAGAACGCACCGGTGAGCCCACCGCGCCTCATGCGCGGCAGATCGAGATGGCCACCGGGAACGGCATCGGCGATGTCGTCGTCGTGGTCCAACATGCGCTGGGTCGTATCGACGTGGGTATCGATGGCGATGAGCGGAGCTTCTGCAGACGAAGCCCCCGGGCCCTCGGGCGCAACGTCTTCCGAAGACGGAGACGGCTCTTCGGAGGAGCCCTCGGCGGATTCCGACGCCTCCGCACCGGGCGTCACCGACGGCGAGACCGGCCCCGCCCGATGGGTGGCGTCTTCGCCACACCCCAGCGGCGCGAGGGCCAAAGGCGTGAGGAGCGACAGAAGAGCGAGGGGGGCAAACCGGGCAGGGGAAACCATGAGTCCTGATCTACTCGGCCGCGGCTGTCTTGCCCAGGGGTCCCGTCGAACCCCGGGGCCTGGTATTAGGCGGGGGGTATGTCTCGCGCGGTTTGCCCGGCGTCTGGGTGAATCACCCCGCGCTCCGTGTAGATGGCCCGGACCAATCGGGCTGGGGTGACATCGAAGGCAGGGTGCCGACAGGGGATGCCGTCGGCGACGAGCAGGCGGTCACCGATTCGGGCGACTTCGTCCCGGCCGCGTTCCTCGATGGGGATCAAGTCGCCGGTCGGGGTCGACAGATCGACGGTGCTGAACGGCGCCGCGACAGTGAAGGGAACGTCGTGAGCTTGGGCGAGAACCGCGAGGCTGTACGTGCCGATCTTGTTTGCTACGTCGGCGTTCGCGGCGATGCGGTCGGAGCCGACCACGACGAAGTCGACCTCGGACCGCTGCATGTAGAACCCGGCCATCGAGTCGGTGATCACCTCCACGGGGATGCCGTCGCGATGCAGCTCCCAGGCGGTGAGGCGCGCACCTTGAAGGTAGGGGCGTGTCTCGTCGGCGAGCACCCGAACCACCTTGCCCGCCGCATGGGCCGCGCGGATCACCCCGAGAGCGGTACCGTAGCCACCAGTCGCCAAGGCCCCCGCGTTGCAGTGCGTCAGGATCGTCGCCCCCTCCGGGACGTCGGCCGCGCCGAGCTCGCCCATCTTGCGACACGCGGCGACGTCCTCGCGGTGGATCGCTTCGGCCTCGGCGATCATCGCTTGGTGACGGTCGTCCGGTGACGACTCGGCGACCTCCGCCGCCCGCCTCGACATACGGGCGACCGCCCAGGCGAGGTTGATGGCCGTGGGTCGGGTCTCGTTCAAAAAGCGACCGGCGACGCCGTTGGCGACGAGGAAGCTGGCCGCGTCGCCTCGCTCGAGGCCGGCCTGGAGCGCCAATGCATACGCTGCGCTGATACCAATCGCGGGTGCGCCTCGGACGACCATCGCGCGGATACCCTCGGCGACTTCATCGGGCTTCCGAAAGCGGTGGTAGCGGACCTCCGCCGGGAGGTCGAGCTGGTCCAGCATCACCACTTCGTTGGTCGCCGGATCGTATTCGACGGCAGACCAATCCGTGCCGCTGAGCGGCGCTCGGGAGAGCTTCAGGGTCGTCATGGCCCCAGGTCTAACAGCTCAGGCCGGGGATTTCCGTGATGATTCTCGCCCGGAGCGGAAGCTCCCGATGCGGGGATCAAAACCCTATGCAGGAACCCAGGATACAGGCCTGCAGGAAGCCACATTCTGAACTGCCGCCGCAGACACACGCTGCACCGGAGCAGCTGTCGGACGTCATGCTGTCGCAGTCGGCGCCACATGCGCCGCAGTGGTTGACGTCGGTTTCCACGGAGCGGCAAAGGCTGTCACAGCACTGCTGCCCACCACCGCAGGCACGGCCACAGCCGCCGCAGTTTGCGTTGTCGTTCAAGGCGCTGCACGTCCCACCACAACAGGACTGCCCCGTCCCGCAGCTCGCCCCGGCGCCGCACTGGCAGGTGCCCCCGTTGCACACCTCGCCCACCGCACATGACGGTACGCAGGGGACGGCACCGCAGACGCCTCCGGAGCACAGATCACCCGAGGGGCATACGGCGCCGCAGCCACCGCAGTTGCTCGTATCGCCTTCGGTATCGATGCACGCTCCGCCGCAGCAACTCTGGCCCGATCCGCAGGGCGCGCCGGTCCCGCAGAGGCAGCTGCCATCAACACAGGATTCGCCTCCGGCACACGCCGGTGAACAGGTCGGCGCGACGCAGGTGCCGGCCTCGCAGGTCGACCCCGCAGGGCAGCGCGTCCCACACGCCCCACAGTTGTCGACGTTGATTTGCAGGTCGGAACACGTGCCGGTGCAGCAGTTCTGTCCAGCGGCGCAAGCGGGTCCGCTCCCACACTGGCAGGTGCCGAGGGCACAAGTGTCGGCGACCGGGGCGCAGAGGTTGCCGCAGGTGCCGCACTCGAAGGGGTCGAGGTCGGTGTTCACACAGCCGCCGCCACAGCACTCACCGGTCGCGCACGTCCCATCGGGACCGCACTCCGGGCGACACCGACCGAGGCGACATACCTGAGACGGTCCGCAGGCCGGACTGCAGGTCGACGCGCCCGTATCCGGGCCCGTGCCTGTATCACCGGGGGGGGTCCCGGTATCTGAACCGCTCGAACCCTTCGCACACCCCAAAAGCGTGCCCGCTAGGACAACGGTCACCACCATCGCCGCTCGAAGCCAAACCACCGTATTCATCCGGACCAGCGCCTCCCCAAGGACAACCAAGAACAACCAAGTGCATGCACCCTAGCCTCTGTTGCAGCGAGGTCCAAACGAGCACTCGACCGAAATTCGTAACTCATCTAACATTTTGACGTTTGACCGGGGCACCGGGGTCACTCTATGATTCTAAGACAGACGGACGATTATGATGACGGCAGACGACATGGTCTGGCTCGCGCAGTCGGTGGGATTCGCGTTCATTCGCGCCTCAGGCCGCGAAGCGCTGGTCTGGAACGAACCGGCCGGCGAGTTGGTCGGCGACGCCACGACCCTCGAAGGTGCCCTCGCTGCGGCGACCGGCGTATCGGAGGATGACTCGGAACTAACCGCCCTTCTCTCCGACGCCGCAGAGGAGGGGCGCTCCGCGCGCACCATCGGACGCTTTCGGGTACTCGCATTTGCGGACGGTGAGAACCGGGTCGCTGTGCTCATCCCCGAGGCCCTCGGGGTGGCGTCCGACGTGCATCGCCGCGCCGCAGCGACGGATCTCTCCGCCGCCGTATCCCACGAACTCTCGAACGTGCTCGGGGCGATTCTCGGCTGGGCGACCCTCGCTCGACGCTCGGGGAAGATTGGGGCGAGCATCGATCGGGCCCTCTCGCAGATCGAGACCAGCGCCCGAGGTGGACACGCAACGGCGCGCCACCTTCTCGACACCGCGAGAGGACGAATCGTCGTGAGCAACGCCGCCATCGAAGCGAGCCGTATGCTGCGCGAAGTGACCGACGCCCTCGCACCGAAGGCCGAAGAGCAAGGAGTCGCACTGAGCCTCATCGGCACCGACGACGTGAGCCTCGCCGGTGCGAGCGCTGATTTCTTCACCGTCGCGTGGAATCTGACCCAGAACGCCATCGAAGCGACTCCCCTGGGAGGGAAGGTCACCGTGGAGCTCTCGAGCTCCGACGAGGCGGTGACCCTGTCCGTGACCGACGAGGGAGAAGGCATTCCCGAAGAGAATCGAAAGCGCGTCTTCGAGCCCTACTTCTCGACGAAGGAATCCGGCACGGGCCTCGGCCTCGCCTTGGTTCGCCGGGCCGTCGACGCCCTCGATGGCGAGATCGATTTCTCCCCCGTGCGCATCGGCACACGCTTCATCTGCACCTTCCCACCCGAAAAGCAGAAGCGTCCGCCGAGGTCGCCGAAGCCCCCTCGCCGTCGCAGCGGGGTCCTCGCCCGGGGCACTCCGCGAGGCAAGCGGGTCCTCGTCGTGGATGACGACAAGGCAATGCGCGATCTGCTGACGACCACGCTCGGGCTCGCCGGCGCAGAAGTCGTGACCGCAAGTTCCGGGGCCGAGGCCCTCGACAGCACCGGGGATTTCGACCTCGTCCTCCTCGACATGGGCCTCGGCGACACCCGGGGAGACCAACTGCTCTCCGCATTGCGGCGCGAGCGACGCATCGGCGCAGCCGCCCTCGTGAGCGGCGCCACCCTCCCGCCGGACGTGACCATCGAGGGCTCCCCCGACACCTGGTTGCGCAAACCCTTCGAAATCGACGACCTCCTCGCCGCCGTTTCCCACCTCCTCGGCGGGGACCAGGCCGAGCCGGGCGACGCTCAATCCAACTGACTCCCCGGCTCCAGTGCGGGAAGCAGAGTCACGGGAGGGAGTATCGCGACGGACCGCGGTTTCCTCGCAAGGAAGGGAAGCGATGGAAATGCACCGCATTGTCGAGGTTTCCTGACGCCGCGAGGGAGCCGCGGGACGAGCGAGAAACCTCGCGTGGCTTTGGATCCCGCACTAGTCCCGGTCAAAGTCACCATGTGCTCTAATCCCCCTCGGGATTGATGGGTGACCGAGAC
>Ga0164313_10005119_pt1 | contig 11624 bp, 7 predicted proteins | sample GuaBasSedimGuay4_FD_113735 | JGI IMG/M metagenome (GOLD analysis project Ga0164313, IMG submission 113735) | Subseafloor sediment microbial communities from Guaymas Basin, Gulf of California, Mexico - Guay4, Core 4569-4, 0-3 cm | ecosystem: Environmental > Aquatic > Marine > Hydrothermal vents >...
CGGTTGTCGAGCTCGTTCACTTTGCGCGAGGGCGCCTTGTTCTCGAGTAGGTACTTGGTCGCAGCGCCGTCCAGGGTGTCGGCGAGAATCTTCACCTTGGGCGCGTCGTGACGCTCCGCGAGGAAGTCGAGGGACGCCGCAAGGGCCAAGAACTCGCCGAGCGAGTCCCAGCGCAAATGGTTTTCCTTTGCGAGCTGCTGGACGTGCTTCGGTGCGGAACCACCTGCGCCCGTTTCGAAGAGACCGCCGCCGTTCATCAGAGGTACGATGGAGAGCATTTTGGCGCTCGTGCCAACCTCGAGGATCGGGAAGAGGTCGGTGAGGTAGTCGCGTAAGACATTTCCGGTCACCGAGATGGTGTCCTTGCCCTCCGCGATGCGCTCGAGCGAGAAGCGTGTCGCCTCGGCCGGCGCCATGATGCGGATGTCCAAGCCGTCGGTGTCGTGGTCCGGCAGGTAAGCGTTCACTTTGGCGATGAGCTGCGCGTCGTGAGCGCGCGCCTCGTCGAGCCAGAACACGGCCGGCACCCCGGTCGCGCGCGCGCGGCGAACCGCGAGGCCGACCCAGTCGCGCACGGGGGCATCCTTGGTCTGACAGGCGCGCCAGATATCGCCGGCGCCCACCGTGTGCTCCATGAGCACGGAGCCGTTGTCATCGACGACTCTCACAGTGCCATCCGAAGGGACCTCGAAGGTCTTGTCGTGCGAGCCGTACTCCTCCGCCTTCTGCGCCATGAGGCCTACGTTCGAAACGCTACCCATGGTCGTCGGGTCGAACGCGCCGTGCTTCTTGCAGAAGTCGATGACCTCTTGGTAAACGGCGGCATAACTGCTGTCAGGGATCACCGCCTTGGCGTCCTGCTGGTCGCCCGCGGCGTTCCACATCTGCCCGGAGGTGCGGATCATGGCCGGCATCGATGCATCGATGATGATGTCGCTCGGCACATGGAGATTGGTGATTCCCTTGTCCGAGTTGACCATCGCAAGCGCGGGGCCGTTCCCGTACGCAGCCTGAATGTCAGCCTCGATTTCGCTGCGCTCGTCAGCGGAAAGGCTTTCGATGCGGGCAAGGATCTCGCCGAAGCCATCGTTCGGGTTGGCTCCGAGCTCCTAGAGTACAGCACCATGCTTCTCGAACACATTCGCAAAAAAGACGCGAACAGCATGTCCGAAGATGATCGGGTCACTGACCTTCATCATGGTCGCCTTCATGTGGAGCGAGAACAGAACACCCAGCGCCTTCGCATCGTCCACTTGCTCTCGGAGAAACGCGAGCAGCGCCTCCTTGCTCATGTAGGTGCCATCGAAGATCTCGCCTTCGAGAAGGGCGAGGCCGTCCTTCAACACCGTGGTCGCTCCGTCGGCCGCTACGTGCTCGATGCGCACCGTCGTGGCCGCCGACACGGTGATCGACTTCTCGTTGTGGAAGAAATCCCCGGCGCTCATCGTCGACACGTGCGTCTTCGACTCGCTCGTCCACGCTCCCATCGGATGCGGATGGGCGCGCGCATACTCCTTCACAGCGTGCGGCGCGCGGCGGTCCGAGTTACCCTCGCGCAGAATCGGATTGACGGCGCTCCCCATGACCTTGCCGTAGCGCCGCGCGATCGCCCGTTCCTCATCTGTCTGCGGATCCTCTGGGTACTCCGGTACCGCGAAGCCCTTAGCCTGCAGCTCGGCGATCGCCGCCTTCATTTGAGGCACCGATGCACTGACGTTCGGCAGCTTGATGATGTTGGCCTCCGGCGTTTGCGCCAAGCGGCCAAGCTCTGCCAACGCGTCCTCGACCCGTTGATCCGCGGTGAGCCCCTCCGGGAAATTCGCCAGGATGCGGCCTGCGAGCGAAATGTCTGGGACCTCCACGGTGATATCGGCGGGCGCGGTGAATGCCCGGAGGATGGGGAGCAGCGAGTAGGTGGCCAACAGGGGTGCTTCGTCGGTCTTCGTATAAAGGATGGTTGATTTCTGGGTCATCGACCGCGGGTTTCGCGCAAAGTCACCTCAGGAGCAACCCAGCGCGTCCGTCGAAAAGGCGCATCCGCGCGCTCGGGTTCACAATCGGCAGCAATTTGCAGGGCTTGCGAGCTCCTGAGCCCAAGCGCTACAGGGTTTGCAGATACCGAACGGCTTCGGTCGCGTCGGCCCGAAGGCACGCGTTGGTGTTGACCTTCTGCTTCACGACGCCGCCATTGCTCCGAATGCGCTTCCTGGCTTTGCGAAGTGCCGGAATGGCTTTCTTGTCCCCGAGGGCGCGGAGGCTCGCTACGGCGTCCTGGCGCGCACGACAGGTCTCTCCTCGTTGCAGGTCAAGCAGGTAAGACCCCAGCCGGTCGACTTGATCGGCAAGACCCACCTCCGTGGCAACGCGCATCGCCTTATGTCGCTTCTGTCGCGACTTGGACGAGGAAGCCAGGTCGACGAGCTGATCGGCGGCGGCCCAATCGTGAGTCTCGGAGACCAGCTGCCCGAGGAAGTCGAGGGCACCGTCGACGACGCGGGGCGACCTCTTCGCCAACATCATCTCTACTTCGTTGCGCATGCGCCTGTTGGCTGCGAGCTCGGGATCGAGGGAGATCGCGTTTTCGTATGCGCTCAGAGCCTCGAGGCTGCGGTCCGCGCTGGCGAGCTCATGACCGCGAAGCAGCAACGTCTGGGGCTCCCCCTGCGGCGCAAGCGCCTCCGACGCATCAGACTCGCCGCCGCCAAGCGCAAGGGCCGAGATCACCACGAGCCCGATGATGGCGAGCGCGGCAGCCAGCATCTTCCCCGCACCTCTTCGTCTCGGGACCACGCGCGTCACCACCGGAGTGAGCGTTCTCCTCAAGCTTCCCGCGATGCGAAGCGGGATCTCCCGGAGCCCCGAAGCATGGTGTTCCTCGAGCTCCACGAGCTCGTCGATTCGGTCGATGTACTCCTGCGCACTGCGGATTCGCTCGTCCGCCTTCTTCTCGAGGCCGTGCCTCAGTAACCTCTCCACCGCCTCCGGGACCTCTAGCTCGGGCGCGACCTCGTCGAAGGTCGGAACATCGGCCGAAACGTGCATGCGCAAGAGGGCGCCCACTTCATCCGCATCGAACGGAGGCACGCCCGTGATCATCTCGTACAACATCACCGACAGAGAATAGAGGTCAGCGCGCCCATCGATGGGGAGCCCGTAGGCCTGCTCGGGCGCGATGTACGTGGGGGTGCCAATCGTCACGCCATGCTGGGTGAGCTTAGCGTCGTTGGTCATCAGTCCGGTATCCTGCTCGGCCTTCACGTCGTCATGAAGCTTTGCGATTCCGAAATCGAGGATCTTGGCGAAGTCCGGATCGCCATTTTCGTCGATCAGGATGACGTTCTCCGGCTTGATATCGCGGTGAATGATGCCGGCGTCGTGCGCGTAGGCAAGCGCGCTCAGCACGTGGCGCCCGATGTGAAACGCGCGTCTCCACTCGACACGTCGCTCCCGGTCGAGCAGGTCGAACAGCAGTAAGCCGTCCAGCAACTCCAGAACCATGTAGAAGGTGCCATCGCTGAGTTTTCCGAAGTCCGAAACTTTCACGCAGTTCGGGTGGTCGACGCGACCGATCGCAAACGCCTCGCGCTCGAAGCGCCTGGTCACTTCTTCGATCTCCCCCACGCCAGGATGTAGGAGCTTCAGAGCCAACGGCCGCTGAATCGAGATGTGCTCCGCGAGGTAGACGCAACCCATCCCGCCGGACCCGAGCACACCGGTAATTCGGTAGCGAGAGTCTAGAACATCTCCGACTTGTGGTGTTTGAGCATCCGGGGTCGCCTGTGCCGTCGGCGCCAGGCCCCCCGCCCCTGAAATGCGCACCCATACAGTATTGCGAAAATCTCGGGCCGCCGCCAAAACGTGCCGTGACCCCCGAATTCACGATCGGAACCGGCATCTCACGCGGCGAAACAAAGGCGTCAGATGCCGAGATCGTGAACGGTGGCCTTCGCCTTCGGGTGCACCTTCACAGGGAGCCGTTCGAGTGTGCGAACGAACACGCTCTCGCGATGCGGGAAATCCCCGTGGCCGAGCTCGACCCAATCGGTACGCTCGAGGAGTTGCTCCATGGCAATGCGCCCTTCCATGCGGCCGATGGGCGCGCCGAGGCAGAGGTGGATGCCGTGGCCGAAACCTAAATGCTGTCGAGGGCCGGCACGATGGAGATCGATCTTGTCCGGGTCTGGCCATTTGCGCGGGTCGCGGTTGCCCGAGGCCCATAGGAGCATGACCCGCGCGTTGGCTGGCAGCTCTTCGCCGTGAAGCTCAACCGGCACCTTCGTCTGGCGAAAATGTCCTTGGAAAGGCGATTCGAGCCGAATGGTCTCCTCGACGAAGTTGGCCACGAGCTCGGGATGGGCGCGGAGCTCCTCTTGGACGCCCGGGTTCTGCGCCAGGAGTCGAACCATGCTTCCCATCAAGCTCGCCGAGGAGTCACTGCCCGCAATGATGATCTGCAAGACGATAGCGACCGCTTCGCTGCGGCTCATCGTGCCTTCGCGCACGGCGCCGATCAGCGCGCCCATCATGAAGCCTGGCTGGGGGTCGCGTTTCTCGGCCTCTTCGAACTGCTTGCGGCACCAGCTCACGAAACGAAAGCCCCTCATCACCTGCCGGGTCAGCTGCCATCGGGTGTTCACACCGCTGAGCAAGGCGATGGCGTCGTCCGCCCAGGTTTTCACCATCATGGCGTCGTCACGTGGGATGGAGAGAATGTCGAGCGTGAGCGTAATGGGGATGCGGAACGCGAACGTATCCATCCAGTCGACCTCGCCACCGGCAAGGACATTGTTCATGTTCTCGTCGACTAGCGCGCGCACCTGTGGCTCGAGGACTTGGACGAAGCCCTTGCCGAGGCCAGCAGTCGCAACCTTTCGCTGGGCGCGATGAATGGGAGGGTCCTGGATCGCCAACACGTCGGGCGGCGCGAAGGGCAGGCGCGGCGGCACGAACGTCGACAGTCGTCCACTCCCGCCCGCCAGGAGAATCGCAACGATGTTGGACGAGAAGCGCTCCGGATCCATCGTGACTTGCTTGATGTCGTCGTAGCGACTCACGTAATGCCAGTCGACCCCCTTCGGCCGGAAGAGCGGCGCCTCATCGCGCAGCGCCTCGTAAAAAGGATACGGGTTCTCGATCGTGTCCGCGCTGAAGGGATCGAAGTCAGTGACCCTCATCGTAGTCATTCTCCGTGGAGCGCATTGCGAAGCTCGGCGGCGAGCTCGGCGATTGCTTCGCGTGCACGGGGGAGCACGCTCATGGTGACGAAGCCGTGCGGCAAATCGGTGAAATGCACGCGCTTCACCGGGACACCGGCCGCCTCTAGTTTCGCCACGTACTCCACTCCTTCGTCGCAGAGCAGATCGAACTGCGCAGTGATGACGATGGCCGGGGACAGGCTCTCGTGCGACCGGAGATAGAGGGGCGCCCCGTGCGGGTCGTCGTGGTCGGCCTCGAGAAGATAGTTTTCGCCGAACCAGTTGGTGGTCTTCCTGTCGAGCCCGTAGCCAGTCTGAAGCTCGGGTTTTTGGCGGCCAGCGTAGTCGACGTTGGCAACCCCAGGGTAGATGAGAAGCTGAACGTGCGGCGTCGGCATGCCTTCATCACGGGCGATCGAAGTAACGACTGCCGCCAGGTTCCCGCCCGCGCTGTCGCCGCCCACGGCGATGCGATCCGAAGCGATGCCCAACTCCTGCGCGTGCTCACGCACCCAGCTGTAAGCATCGTAGCAATCCTCGACCGCCGCTGGAAACCGATTCTCCGGCGCCAAGCGATAGTCGACTGAGACCACCACGCAGCTCGCCGCGACACAAAGACGTCGACACACAGTGTCATGGGTGTCGATGTCACCGATGGTGAACCCGCCGCCGTGGTAGTAGACCAGGCCGGGCACGGCGCCAGTCCCTGCGTCTGCACCCGGCGGGTAATAGGCACGCCCGGGGCGTGGTCCGGAGCGCATCGCAATCGTCAGCTCCGAGGTCCGGGCGATCTCTGGTGGCGCCGCTTCGAGTACCCGGCACAAGCGCGCGTAGTAAGCTCGCGCGCGTTCCGGCGTCATGCTCGGCAACGACCGTTCGGCAAATCTGCCGAGCTCGAACATGTATTGAGCGCGTCGATCGAGCGACTCGCCGTCGACCATTCGGCGATGCCTCGTCATGCGCCTCACGAACGAATCGGACGCGCGTAGCAAGCGCCCTGAAACTCCGGCCTCGATTCTCTGGAACAGGGTCATTTCTATCGTCGAGGCAACGTAGCTGCATGGCGCCGCTCAGTCGAAGACAGTCGCGTACGCTGCTACGCACGGCGAATATTTTGCGCCAGATCGACACTGGCGCCGAGGTTGGCACGGCCACCGGCGCTGCATTAGCTTGTCTCTCCATGCAGGAGCGTGCTGACTTTCCGATCGCCATCATTGGAGCGGGTTTCGCAGGGATCGGAGCCGCCATTCAGCTGATCAAAGCGGGCATCCACTCGTTCACGATCTTCGAGCGTGCTGACGAGATCGGCGGCACCTGGCGGGACAACACCTACCCGGGCTGTGCTTGCGACGTGCAGTCACACGTCTATTCACTCTCGTTCGAGCAGAACCCCAACTGGAGTCGGCGCTACGCGACGTCCTGGGAAATTCAAGAGTACCTGCTTGGCGTCGTCGACAAGTGGAAGCTCCGCGAACGGATGAGGCTCAACACCGAGGTCGTCGAAGCTCGCTTCGATGAGGAGGCGGGAGCTTGGACGCTGACGACGAGCGACGGGGAAACCTTCACCGCACGCGCTGTGCTCGCCGGAGTCGGCGGCCTGGTCGATCCGGCCTATCCCGACATCGCCGGCATGGATGACTTCGAAGGCGAGATGATGCACACGGCGCGCTGGAACCACGATATCGACCTGACGGGCAAACGGGTCGCGGTCATCGGGACCGGAGCCAGCGCCGTTCAAGTCGTCCCGAGCATCGCGCCCATCGTCGCCAGGTTGAGCGTTTTTCAGCGCACGCCGGCCTGGGTCGTCCCCAAGTTCGACGCCTTCTACCCGAAATGGCTGCGGAGGGTCTTGGCGCGGGTTCCATTCTTCCTTCACGCAAGCCGCTTCGTGAAATACTGGATGAGCGAGGCGCTGGGCCCCATCGTCTTCTTCAACTCGAAGATCCTCTCGCGAATCGGTGTATTCATCTCGATGTGGAATCTGCGGCGCCAGGTCAAGGACCCGGAGCTGCGCAAGAAGCTCACGCCCGACTTTCAGTTCGGCTGCAAGCGCGTTCTGGTGTCCGACGACTATTTGGCGGCATTCGAGCTCGACAACGTGAACCTCGTGACGGACGCAATCGAAGGTATCGAATCCCGAGGCGTTCGAACGAAGGATGGGACGCTGCACGAATCGGACGCGATCGTGCTCGCGACGGGTTACAAGCTGGGCCTTGCCAACTCGCCGTTTCCGATCATTGGTCGCGACGGGCGCACGCTCGGGGACACTTGGAGCCGTGGCGCGACCGCATACATGGGCATCACGGTCGCTGGCTTCCCCAACTGGTACATCATGATGGGCCCGAACACCGGCCCCGGTCACACGTCGGTTCTCGTCTATACAGAGGCACAGATATCCCACGCTCTGCAGGCGATCACGAAGCTCATGACAGAGAACCTAAAGTACATGGATGTGCATCAGAGCAGGCAGGACGAGTACAACGCAGGCATCCAGAAACGCATGAAATACATGGTCTGGGGGGGCTGCGACAGCTGGTACCTCGACAAAGACGGAAGCAACCATTCCCTCTACCCGGGCTTTGCCGCCGAGTTCGTCGTTCGAGCGCGCAACCTCCACGCAGACGACTACGAGCTCGTTGGTTTCTCCTGAAGCCCTAACAAAGCGCTTCATGGCAAGCTATCTCCTCAGCAAGCCAGGGAGGCGAAGTTGAGCAAAACTTCGTGACTGGCCCCTCGAGATGGTACCAAGGAGCCGATGTCCTGCCGGGCTTGGGTGGTGGTCCTGGCGACCATCGTGAGTGGTCTTGGCTTTGCGTCGGGTGCCGGCGCGCAGACGCTTCCTCAGTTCGATTTGAACCAGTTTCGACCCTCGGAACTGACGACCGACGGGTTCGCGGTGAGCAATGCCGACGGGCAGGGGCACTTGCGGTTCGGCTTCCAGGTCTACTTGGACTTCTCACGAGACGCGCTGGAGCTCCAAGTGACCAACGGCCCGATCCCCGATCAGCGCCTCGGGCTCGTCCACTCACAGCTTACGGGTCACCTCACGTGGAGCCTCGGTTTGTGGGAGCGCCTCGTCATCTTCATGGATGTTCCGTACACGTTCATCCTCGACGACAACCTGACCGACGCCGGCACCGGCTTCCTCGAATCCATCGGGCTGGGTGCTCTGATTCCGAGGGGAAGCGGCCTCGGCGATTTGTACGTAGGCGCTCGCGGGGTGCTGTATGGGACGCGCGAGAACATCTTTCAGTTGGCGGTCCAAGCCACGCTGACCACCAACACGGCGTCCGCGGCGAGACCGGTGCAAAATTACCTCGGCGAGCCAGACAAGAGCCCCCACGTCGGCGGATGGTTCGAAGTCCTCGGAACCTTCAACGTGGGGGAGTGGATTCGGATTCCACTCAACCTCGGCTACAAAACAAGCTTCACGCAAGACATCCCTTCACTCGGTATCGGCAACCAGCTGACGTTCGGAGCCGCAGTGCAGCTCCTCTTAGGGCAGGAGCAGTTCATGCTCACGGTGGAAGCGTTCGGTCGAACGGCGGCCGCCACGGGAACTGGCTTCGGCGGGAGCCAGGAATCACCGGTCGAGCTTCTCGGTGGCTTCAAATACCTGCATCGCAAGGGGTTTGCGGTGGGCATCGCCGGCACGGGAGGCGTGACCTCGGGCTATGGCAATCCCGATTGGCGTCTGATCGGCATGCTCGGTTACACGATGCCCGCGAAACAAAAGAGCGTCGTCGTGGAAGCGGAGCCGGATGCGGTCGAGGTCATGGTAGCCGACCCGGATTCCGACCGAGACGGCGACGGCGTCCCCGATCGAATCGACAATTGCCCGGACGATCCGGGTCCCGTCGAGAATCAAGGTTGCCCGGAAGAGCAGCACGTCGTCATTGAAGACACTCGACTCGAGATCCTCGATAAGCTCTACTTCAACTCGGACAGCGCGCAGCTCCAGAGGCGCTCACATGCGGTGCTCGACAACGTGGCCGAGGTTCTGATCGCTCACCCGGAGATTCCGATCATCCGCGTCCAGGGCCATACCGACTCGACCGGCCGAGCCAGCTACAACATGGGGCTTTCCCAACGGCGCGCTGAATCGGTCGCCCGGTATCTGGTCGACGAAGGTGGGGTTCGCAGAGACCGTCTCATCGCGGAGGGGTTTGGGGAGACGCGGCCGCTGGTGCCAGACGCGCGGACGAAGATGGCGTTGGCGCAGAACCGCCGAGTCGAGTTTCACCTCCACTATGCCATCGCCGAAGGCCCCGAGGCCGAAGGCGAAAACGAGGAGTCGAGCGAACCGTAGCTCTTGGACTTCGGTTACGATCCGGTAAACGCGATCGTCACCTCGCACGTGCCGCCGCCCGTGCCTCCTGTGCCCGAGCCGCCTCCACTGCCCCCCGTCGCGCCGCTACCGCCCGCACCGCCTGGACCACCCGAGCCACCCGTCCCGCCAGTACCGCCGTGGCCGCCCACGCCGCCGCTTCCACCGGCGCCGCCCATGCCGCCCATGCCGCCGAGGCCGCCCATGCCGCCGAGGCCGCCCGCGCCGCCTACACCACCCGCGCCGCCGGCTCCGCCCGTCGCTCCGCTACCACCGCTACCGCCCGTCCCGTGCCCATCGACGCAACGGACACCGACGGTCCAGGCGTCCACGCAGAAGTCGAAGCCCTCGTCGCTCACCGAGATGGTGAGTTGGTCGTTGCCGGTTTGTTCGCAGGTGTAGAATGTCGCGGCCGCAGAAGGGTTTGCAAAGGTTCCGTTGTGGGCGGTCCAGGCGTACTCGATGGCATCACCCTCGGCGTCCTCGGCTTGAGAACGGACGGTGATCACGTTCCCGACCGAGGTTTGAAGTGGAGCGACTACCGCCTTCGTCAGCTCCGCACAGATGTTGAACTTGCCGTTCACACGGACAGCGCCAAGCCGCTCGCCCACTTTGCATCGAAGGAGCACTGCCACCTCCGTGGCGACGCCCGTGGTCACGTCGAACGGCGCCGCCCCTCGGCAGGTGCTTTCGCCGCTCTCTGAAGTCGCTTCGAGTTCGACCACGTAAGCGCCGGGTGCCAACCCGAAGACCTCGACCGATGGCGTGGCGTTAGGGTCGCTCGTATCGATCACGCCCACCATCGCGTCCATGCCGTTACCGGTAATGGTCCAGAGCACCTCGTCGATCACGAGGCGGAGGCCTTCCTCGTCGGTCGTGACGCCGAGCTCGATCTGCAACACAGACGAACAGGGGACTGCCGACGAGTTGCCGCTACAGCCAGCCGTCAGCAGGCTGGCGCCAACCCACAGCAACGAAGCCAGCTTGCAGTTAGCCACGATAGGTCCTCTTGTCCGAATCCAACGCCGCCCGGTCGGCCGAAGGCGGCAAACGTTACCCCGGGAGGGCGCCCCTGGTAAACACAGAACGCCCAAATTGCTGAAAGGCGCGTCACGCGGCCGGGGTCGGAGCCTCATGGGGCACAGTCGGATGTCGCGGGGTCCCCCCCTGGGCTACGCTGAGCAGCGAAATGCGTGGTTCGATCTGATCCTGGCTGTGGGCGGTACAGCAAGCGCTTCGCGCGCTAGAGGCGGGGATACGCCTGGGCAGGTGCGGCAACGCTCTCACTCGACGATGCGGATGAGGTGCGTCGGAGCGGTTGTGAGGTCGGTCGCGTCGATGGCGGCCAGAGAAGCTCGGACGTCCCCTTCGCGTGCGTGGTGAGTCAGCATGGCAATCGATGCGGTGCCCTCGTCACCGGCGTCCACGTGCTGGACCATTTGCTCGATCGAGATGCCCGAGTCGCCCAGCTTGCCGGATAGCGCAGCAAGCACCCCAGAGTCGTCGCGCACCGAGAAGCGCAGGTAATAGCGAGACGAGAGGTCGGCGATCGCTTGAATTTTCTGATCGCTCTCCGATGGGAGATTCCAGGTCCTGACGGGCGCGCCGGCGAGCGAGTTCTTCGCGATGTCGATGATGTCACCCGCGACACTAGTGGCCGTCGGACCTGCGCCGGCCCCAAGGCCCGAAAGGAAGCTAGGGCCCACCATCTCCCCCTGAATCGCCACCGCGTTGAGCGCACCGTCGACGTGGGCAAGTGGATCACCCTCGGGCACCAAGGCAGGATGCACCCGTAAATCGAGAGCCCCGCCCTCCAAGCGCTCTGCAATGGCCAGGGGACGAATCACGTAGCCGAAGTTGCGCGCGTATTGAATGTCGCGGGGGTCGACCTGTTCAATGCCCTCCGTCGGGATCTCGCCGTGCAGCACACGCGCCCCGAATGCAAGGCCAGCGAGGATCGCCAGCTTGTGACCGGAATCGCCGCCCGTGATGTCGAGCGTTGGGTCTGCCTCGGCGAACCCCGCCTCTTGCGCGGCTTGGAGGGCGTCTGCGAAAGCAGCTCCTTCGTTGGCCATGCTCGATAGGATGTAGTTGCTGGTGCC
>Ga0164313_10005120_pt1 | contig 11624 bp, 12 predicted proteins | sample GuaBasSedimGuay4_FD_113735 | JGI IMG/M metagenome (GOLD analysis project Ga0164313, IMG submission 113735) | Subseafloor sediment microbial communities from Guaymas Basin, Gulf of California, Mexico - Guay4, Core 4569-4, 0-3 cm | ecosystem: Environmental > Aquatic > Marine > Hydrothermal vents...
GCTCGGCAGAGGTTCGTTAAGGAATAGTGAGCTGATGTAGTTGCGCCACTACTTGCCGGAACGAGTAATGATCAGTCGTTCAAAAACAACTTGATCGTTAAAATGAACAGCGACCAAATAAGTTCCAATTGAAATTGAATTAAGATCGATCTCTGTGGCAGGCCCAATGACCTCATGGACTTTTTGTCCCCATAAAGAATACAGGGTCACTCGCTCTACAGTTCTTGCCAAAGCCGCATCTTCATATTTCAATTGGACTTTATCCGCTGCCGGATTTGGGTGAATATTAAATCCAAAGGCTTCGTCACCAAATTCAGATATTCCAACTGTACTCGAATCCCATACACAAGATAAAAAGCCCTCCCAACCTGGTTCAACGACTGAATGATCAGAAACAAATCGGAATGTTAAACAACCTTGGGATGAAGTGTACTCGAGATTTGAAAAGTATCCATCCAACGAATCGAGGATGGGAAAAGATGTCGTTGGTCCGTCGTGTATGTACAAATAGTCGTAGTCTTCTTCAACATCTACAAAACTAAAATTCACACGGATCAAACTGTCCGTTGAACTGGCGCAAAAAGTAGTAACAGTATCTTCGAAATTCTCATAGTCCATCTCCCCTCCTGTATCGCGAAATGTTCCGTCGCATGTGCTGACCCTGACCCCGGGCATATCATAGAATACCTCGACCGGACATTCCGCAAAACAACTCAGTTCAGCCTCCCATCCTGCGCCTTGTATAGAATAATCACTGAAGAAACGAAATGTGAGACAACCGGTTGTAGAGCAGAATTGCTGACCATATACAGGGCCTGAAAGAGTATCGAGTACCGTTGCGCTGGTATCCGACCCATCGTGAACATAAAGGAAGTCGTAACCTGATTCAATATCGACCATAGTAAATTCAACATAGACAAGGTGACCAGGCGTTAGTGAACAGAATGTAGAAATGGCATCCGTGTAGTCCACATAATCGTTCGGCCCACCAGGATCACGAAAAACACCTTCGCATGTATAGACCGTTCCAGGCGGCATATCATAGAAAGTCGTCTGTCCATAGGTTATAGAACAAATAGCAAGTATTACAGGAATAAGCAAAATGCTTTTATAAAGGTTCATCATCTTCGTTTCTAGACCAGCCAAAGCTAGTAAGAAGGAAGTATCGGCAAATAGGAATTATTGCATTATGATAAGAACCCCATTCTTCGAAATGGAATGATATTGTTGTCCGTTGGTTTCCAAGGCCTCTTCAAGATCAGTACTTTTCCAAAAGGGGAATATCCCAGGTATTACGACCATATCAGCTGGAGTCATTATTAAATTCCTCTCTAATGGGTTGAATTTAGTGGGGATCGATATGGTCTTTTCACTCCACCTCAAATCGAGAGCAGCTGTATTGTCATTGAGGTCCAATGTTCTAATATCTACTGCCTGTGCGCGGTACACACGCGTAGCATCGTTGATCGTTCTTTCTGTATAAGGATCGGTCAAGGAAGTTGTATCGCCGTAGATGGTCATTCTTCTACCGGCGACCTCAGCAAAGAGAACTCCTTTTCTTTGGTTGAAGAACACTAGTTCATTTTGCATTCCAGCCTTGATGTCTTTCCACAGGAACAAGCCAAGGAAAACAGCAAAGCAGACCAAAGAATACTTGAGAGCGGAGTGGCGCTTATGAACTATGAAAAACAACATACCGATCATCATTCCGTAGATCAACAGCGCTTCGGCCGGCCCTATATGTTGAAATATCATGACCGGATCGGGCAACTGACTGATGAATTCCATTGAATCATTCGTAATCCTCAGTATCCACCAAAGAACTTTGGAAATAACATCGGATATCATCGTACACCAAGAGGATAAAAGATAAACCCCACCGAGCGCTATGATCCCGAAAGCAGCCGGGATGATCACCAAGTTGGACAGGATCGAATAGACCGGAACCTGATGAAAATACAAAAGTGTAAGCGGGAAAGTAGCGAGTTGTGCGGCGATAGACACAGCGGTCAGATCCCAAGCTTTGTTCACCAACCAAAAGCGTGAAGCCACAATAGGACTTATCTTGGGATACAATGCCACAATACCTATTACTGCAGAATAACTAAGCTGGAACCCGACATTGAACAACAGTTTTGGATCAAAATAAAGCATGATAAAAGCCGAAACAGCAAGTGTGTTGTAAATATTAGCCTGTCTATTTAATAGACCTGCAAACCCAATTACGGTGAACATAATAGTAGCTCGTAAAACAGACGGAGAAAGACCGGTCAACAAAGCGTAGAACCAAATGAGCAAGATGACCAAAATGACCTTTACGATCATCCCGTAAGGCCAATTCTCTAACCAACTCAACATAAAACTGAGAGCCATGAATATGATACCTACATGCAGCCCACTAACAGCAAGAACATGCATTGCTCCCGCTTCGGAAAAAGACCTTTTTAACTCAGGATCGAGATCTTCTTTATAACCAAGGATAAGAGCTGTGGCTATTTGACCTTCAGGACCGTCCAAGGCGCCTTGCCGCAGTATATCTATCAGTTCGGTTCTTAGCTTGCGGAACGGGTCCAAGAAACTTGTGGGCAATTGATCAGTTCGAAGCCATTCATCTTTGCGTACATAAGCTGTTCGTAACACCCCTTTATCAGCCAAGTATTTGCTATAGTCGAATTGACCGGGATTAATAAAGTTGTTATTAGAACTGATCTGAGCTCGGATCTGCACGATCTCACCAGGCACTAGATATAGGACTTCCTCACATTTTTCAAAATAGAGAATGGCCTCACCTTGTGTTCGTTGTATCCTCGAGCCATTGGTGACCTGTTCGACCGCGACTAATACTTTGTAACTGTTCTTCTTCTCTACTGGAGTTTCGAGTACCTCAGCATGCAAAACACTTTGTTCAGCCAGATAATGGACATAAGCTGAATATTGTTGTTCCGGAGATCTAACAGACCAAACAACACATGCTAGGAAAAAGAAGGATGCGTTGATCAGTATGCCACGTACCCACCTACTTCGGTACGGAAAATATCCGAATTCAGAAATAGCAAATGATATGGCAAAGAACAGGAAGATTGCGATAGCTGTATTCGGATCCATCGTCCAATATCGCTGAAGAATGATCCCTGCTGTAGTGGGCAGCAATAGACGAATGAAAGGCAGTTTTGGCCAAGGTATTTTGAGCGCAGAAGTCATAAAAACCGCTTCAAGATACACTTCATCTGATCATGTCAGATATTGATCGTAACCTTTTGACGTGGATCCAGTATAGTTCGCGGTATCTTATGATACTGTCTTCTAAAAGAAAATGATCGTGGTACTAATTATATTTCAAGCACTCTTCTTCGGACTTATCACAGCATTCCTTGCTGGCCAAAAGGGATATGACATTTATATGTTCTATTTCATTGGCCTAGTAGTCGGCCCACTTGGGATCTTAAGTGCGTTTCTACCTACTAAAAAGAAGAAACGCGAAAGCATTGAAAAAGACATTGAATCAGAGCTTTTAGCCGCATAGAATTTCATTCCACTTCCAACCTATAAAACCCTGACCTTTCGGTCAGGGTTTTATTTTAGGGCTCAACACTATATCTATAGTGACCAATAATGGTGTATTCAAATAGTACATCCTCGAGCACTTGACCTGCTCCTATGTTGTGGACAATGAGATATCGATCCGTTCCTTTGGCTTTGGTAGCACTCACTATACCAATGTGAAGGATCCCACTGCCCAGGTCCCAGCAAATAACATCCCCAGGTAAATGCTCCACTACATTCATTGAAATATTCAGTTCAGCGTTCTGACGAGTAAAAAAGGTCATCAAATTAGGTACTCTTCTATGGTCTATGTTAGGATCGGGATGAGTAAGACCCCAATTATTTGGATAAGAGTCGAAGTTGTCAGACATGTCTTCATGAATAAGTTGTTGCAGATCAGTGCCAAGTTCCCGGTATGCCCTAATAATTACATCAGTACAAACACCACGATCTTCGGGAATATCCCCATTCGGATATGGGATGGAGAAATACGATGGGTCGTACACTACAGTATCCTTTGTAATGGTCTCTGCAGCTTTTGCTAAATTGGTACCTGTATTGTTCTGGGCTTCTGATGACAAAAGAAGCAGAACTCCTAGGATCAAAATGATCATACGTTCCATATGATATATAACTCCAAAATGAAAGAATGGAACACATTTTGATCTTCACAATATAGAATATCGATCAGCAGATAGGGGTTTTGACCAAGGAGGTTGTCTAACATCTAAACACCTAATATGAACAAGTTCAGATATCACATAATTATCGGCCTTTTCCTATTTGCATCCAATTTCATCGTAGCACAAGATAGTGAGCCAAAGCTCCGAACACTGATCGGCAATGGCCACAAAATGGATCATGGAGGATGGGGAGCTCCAACCCTTATGTATTCAAGGATACTCGACCAAGATGCCTTGTTAGTAGGGATACGAGGTGGCTGGTTAGTGGACCACCGACTTACCATAGGGATCGCAGGGTATGGTTTGATCAGTGAAGTTAATAACCCAGCTTACGATCAATATTTATTAGAACAAGGCAACCCTGTTGAGGAAAAAAGTCGCTTCCAAACTGGATATGGTGGTTTGCTTATTGAGCCAATAATAGCATACTCCAGTCCTATCCATCTAAGCCTTCCAATAATTATTGGCGCTGGTGGATTTGGGTACACCACTTCATATTATGACCGTGATGCTGAAACTCATCCATACGACCATCTGAAAGGTGGCCATTCCTATTTTGTTCTAGAACCAGGCGTTGACCTTGAATTGAACATTTTTCCTCTTCTAAGGCTTGGATTAGGAGCTTCTTACCGATTTACTTCAGACCTAGATATGGAAGCAACGCCGGCAGATGCATTGCAAGGATGGAATGGCTCAATGGCGATCAAGATCGGCGCATTCTGACCTGATCTGGAGCACTTTTTTATTGGCAGATATTTCATCACCCACAAAAATCATCATTTGTGGGTACAAAAAAAATGATCTGGATCCTGTTATTTTGACAGTACCAGATCAGACGATGAAATATTTGCTCGACATATTTGAAAAACAAGAAAAATTAGCGATCGGTGCTATCGTTCTGTTGAACATAGCATTGATCGTTTGTTTTATAATAATGGCCTAACGACTTGTTCAAGCCTCCCTTTGGAATGATCAACGGCCATATATAAAAAAGCGGCCTCGAATTCGAGGCCGCTTTTTATTTGATCAAAATCAATGATATTCTCAGGCTTCTTCTTTAAATACGAATCGTACAGTGGTTTTCCGCCAAATACCATCATTACCATCTTTTAGGTCGACTTTGGCAAGTTTTCCTCGCACATAATCGATAAGGTTAGGATTTGTGCTTTTAAGGTCAAGTACTTCTAGTTTCCCGTCTTTGTCCACAACGAAAGTGGCAATTACAGTACCGTGCATGTCAAGATCACGTTCCAAATATGGAAAGACGACGTTCTTGCTCAATTCGTGATTCAATTCTTTCTTCAGCATTTCGATCTCATTAGCATTGCTTTTGGAGGTCGATAAAGCTTTGTTGCCTTCTGCCTTTGCCGAGTTCATGGTGAAGACGATGGCCAAAGTTCCGATTGCAGAGATCAGCTTTTTCATTTTTTCTGTGTTTGTGCGTTCATTGCTTTAGACTTCAAATGTAGGCGGAGGGTTACAGCCTAGATGTTAAGAAATGTGAAGTGATACAAGAGCGGCAAAGCCACTGGATGAGCGGCATTAGAAAAAGAAAAAATAAATAGTCAGTTAAATGATCGGTCGATCTTCACTTTCGATAGTAGATAGGAACAGTTGCACTACACGTTGAACGTGATCCATATAATCGAGTAAATAGGCCACATACTTGATCTGGCTTTTACTATACCGAGAACGTACCTCCTTGATCACCCATCTGTGCGTTTCCATTATCTGCACTACTCGCTCTTTGTTCTCTGAAACTACTTTCGACATGTTCATTTCATCTCCAGAAGAACGCAATTTATAGTATCCAAAAACATCGTGCAGATCCTTCAAATGATCTTTGTCGGATGCGGATAATGATGAATGATCTTTTCCGAACACCATCTCTATTAATATATGCAGCTCATCTGCTAAGCGCGCATAGTTCAGATCCGGATGCGATTCAAAATACTTGCGCAACTCAGGCTTAAGGCTATCAGAAGCTATTTTCTCAGTTCCCTCGGTCATCATAGCAGAGATGAGGCCTAATGTCAGCATCTGGATCCAATATTCCTAGAAATTTTCGACGAGCAGGTGTATAATTGTTTTAATGCTATTTTCTTTCGAATACAGTTTCTGGTCATAATAACAGGGCAATATGCCTCAATTTGGTTAGGATCCAAAACACAATGTATTGGGATTTTTTCTTCTATTTGTTCGACAGACTTTGATCAACCTCATGTTCAATAACACTATTATATACGTCTTTAAGCTTACGGTCTTCGGGATCCTCTTACTTCTGCAACCAACAAATTTGGTAGGACAGACAGGCATTTTAGGTCGGAATAATAACGCAATGATCAACAAAGAGAACATTGCACGACCGGATAGTTGCGTTGGGCCAGAATGTCGAATTATCGATGGGAAGTTGAATGGAACTTGCATATCGTTATGGCCTGATAGTACCATCAAGAGTAAAGGCACGTACGTGAATGACACCGTCGCAGGTAAATTCCTGCAGTGGTATGAGAATGGGCAGCTTGAAGTTGAGCGAATATTGAGTGATGATAACAAGAACGGTTCAATAATGCGCTATTGGCAAAACGGGGGCCTAAAAACGCTCAGCATATTTGAAGATGGCAGGGTCGATCAACGCATTGAATGGAATGAAAATGGTAGCCTTTATATTCAAGAGCTGTATTCAGATAGCGGGAGCGTCAGCATTACAAAGTACAGACCGAACGGAGAACTCGAATATTCTGGAAGCACGATAAATGGGTCGCGCTCCGGACAATGGCGTACGTATGATAAAAGCGGGCGCCTGTGCCTCATAAGGGAATATGATCAAGGGAAGATCATTTCAGAAGAACAATTCTGTCCTTGATGGTGAACCATTGTAAATTCGCCACATGCATTTGAAGTTGTTCATCGTCTTGGTCTTTTTACCGGCATTTCTTGTCGCTCAAAAAGAAATTTCAAGCAGCTATGTAAAGCAGGACACCCTAATATATAGGGAATGCGGCCTGATACTTCATGAAGCTGGTGAAGGGCTGGTGGATACCATCGCAGAAGTTAAATTCATCCGTTATCCAAATTTTTCCACAGATACCTCTAATATCCTTTCGGAAGCAAATGAGCAAGTTCATGAATGGGTACTTGAACATGCCGAAGGAATGGATGATCAGTGCTCCGAAGATCTACGTGCTTTTGCCGATGAACATCGAACAGGTGGCCCATTTATAATTTATATCGATCATCAGATCGGAATTAATAAAAATGGACTGTTCAGCGTACAACTGATATCGAACAAAGAGCCCTGTTGCGGTGTTTCTGGACTTACGAACACAACACGTTGCTGGAATCTGGATCTTCAAAAAGGCCGTGCTATGAAATTGGAAGATGTGATCTTACCTGAAAAGAAGAAGGCATTCTTCAAGCTGTTGAATAAAAGGGAGATCGAGCAAAGCTTATACCCTGATAGTGCTGGGATCGAAAAGGCATTCGATATCCTTATAGAACAAGAAAAACTTCGCGTTTTCTTCAACGAGCAATGGGGTGGCATGAAATATTATATTGAAGTGGAGGTACGCTATCTTCAACATCAACACTTGTTCCAACAGGAATTCTTGGATCGAATAGAGCTGGATTGTCGTGTTCGAGAGAATATTGTTGAGGGCCGAAGGATATATACAATGGTAAATGAACCACCTGTTTATCCAGGTGGGAATGATGCTCTGTTAAGGCTTGTTCGAAGAGAACTTAATTATACGGATATGTTCACTAGCCCTAATACATACGTGAGCTTTGTTGTTGAAACTAATGGCTGGATCAGCAATGCTCAGGTGATCAAAGCCCCGAGCCCTCAAGCCGAAAAAGAGGCTCTTCGATTTCTTAAGCGAATGGATCGTTGGACTTCAGGTAAATGTCGTGGTAAGGAAGTTCCTGTACTTTTCAGTATGCCGATCAATACTGGGAATTGATCAAGGGCGAACAGGTCTTACTGGAAGCTCATGATCTTCCATAATACGGACCACAGGATAACGCATGTGCTGCTCTTCGTAGTGATCACTTTGCTGATAGAGCCAATACAATTGAGCAAAAGCATTTCCCGCGAAACTGCTATCCGCTTTCATTTGCTCGAACATCGACCTTAATTCGGCATCATTTTCCAACATTAACGCAGCTTCATCTTCGAAAACATAGCCCGAGAACCACTCCTTTTGCTGAAGTATCTCGTCAAAGAAATTCCAGTTGAAATAAGAATCGACCGAAGTAGGCTCCAGCACCTCAACAACGAAACGATCTTTGGCCGTGTACATGGGCACCAACACATCCCCAGCTCTGATCAGAACTTGTTCCAGATCAACCTTTACTTCCGTATTATCATGTAAATAGTGGCCTTCATAAGGTGAGTTAGTCGTTCCGAAATGGGTGATGTAATACCGCTCCGCATTCAATACGGTATCGGTTAAGAGGGAATACATTTCAACTCCGTTCACATGTAATCGAGTAATAACCTCTTGCCAAGCCTGTGGAACAACGTAATATCTAGGCTTGAAAACTCCATCGGCTGGTCGGAATTCATCGTAGACTGGAATATTCATTGATACTGGCGCTGAACGATCATAGAACAAACGATCCTTACCCGTAACTGAACTTTTTACTTCTGCAGAGCGGTAGCCTTTGAATGGCATCGTATCTGAAGCTACGCTATCCTTCTCCCAATTTAGAGGAAAGGTCTCTTGCCAAACAACAGCATTCCTAGCATCATGTCTCGTTTGAGCTAATTCTGACCCATGCTCTTCAACCTCTTCGATCAAAGACAAGGTCAACTTGAATGTCGCATTAACACGATCTTGGAACGGCTTCAGCATATGGGCCTCACTTACAAAACTCATACATTGGAATTGTGTGGCGAACCCACTTGAATAACGAGGTGAGTCTAAAAACCCATGCATTCCTCCATCCTCAGGAGCTCTTCCAAAAACATTGACATAGCGCATCATCTCCTCGCCTCTGAACATCATTTTTTCGTAGAGACCCGGCAGTATTGTCTCTGTCATTAGATCGCCTACTTCTTTGTCCAGTTTATCCTTTTGCGAAGAGAGCAAGGTCATTGTGTATTGATAGTCTGCACCATTGCTGGTATGCGTTTCCAAAAACACGTGTGGATCCCATTCATGAAAGATGCGGGCAAAACTTTTAGAATTCCTGCTATCCATTTTCGTAAAATCACGATTTAGATCGAGGTTCCTTGCATTGCCCCTAAAGCCGTATTCTTCTGGGCCATCTTGATTCGCTCTGGAAGATGTATTGCGCTGAATAGCGCCGCCAATGTTGTACATTGGTATGATGCAGAGCACTGTATTTTTCAACAATTCCGCCGCCTTGCCTTCTTCCAAAAGGTAGCGCGCTATCATAATGCTAGAATTCACGCCACAGGCTTCACCGGGGTGAATGGCATTATTTATTAAAAGCACTCTTTTGTTGAATTGAGTGGTTTCGTACGGCTGAATTCCAGGCGAATCCGGATGTGTGATAACGAATACATGCAACGGCTTGCCAGAATCAGTTGATCCTTTTTGATGCAAGTTCGCATTCACGAACCGATCGCTAAGATCTTGATAGACCTCAATGGTCTGTACGTAGGTTGGCGTTGTATCGCCTTTGAATACTGGTTGTGCGGTCGTGATCGATAACATCAGACCAGACCCAAGGATGGAAATAATTTTTTTCATGGTGGAATGCCTCAAATTTATGATCTTACACTCCTCAGTTCGTTAGAACACATGAGCAGTTTTAGAACAAGACCAAGATTTAGAAAAGTGATCACCATGCCTCCCGAAGAGTTCGAAGAACTAATTCGCGAGTTACTTAACATGGATGATGCCCCGTGCACAGGCAAAATTAGACGTGGACATTTACGCTTGTTCATTCTTCCGGAAGAACAGCATTACTGGTCGCCAGAATTGGGGATTTCATACGAGGAACATGAAAAAGGAACTCTAGTACGTGGACTCTATGGCCCACGGCCTAGTCTTTGGGCTATGTTCTTTTATGGATATGCCATCTTTGGGATCATGATCCTTTTCACCAGTATGTGGGGTCTAGCTTTGTTGACCATGGATAAGAACCCTTGGCCGCTGTGGTTCGTGTTGGTCGCGGTCATTGGTATTGCTCTTCTTTACATTATTGCTCAAACTGGTCAAAAACTAGGGGCTGAACAAACTTTTACACTTCATCATTTTTTTGAAGACTCTGTAGGTCAGCGAACACATATAGAGTGATAGTTTAATTTTATCCTGATCAATTTTTCACAAATGAAAGTCTGTATTCCGTTCTTCTTAATGCTGATCACTCTCAGTTCCACAGCTCAGACTGACTGCTCTAATGGTCGCTTCTCCGACTATCTCTTTTCAAATTCTGTAGATACAGAAACCGGGATCTATTTTGGTGAGAATACTGCAGTTCTGGGTGGGGTCGAGACTTTAGAAATGGATGTGTACACTCCAGCGAATGACACAGCCACCAGTCGACCGGTAGTTATTGTTGGATTTGGTGGGTCATTCGTTGCAGGTTCAAGGCAAGATGTTGCTTGGCTCTGTCTAACATTAGCAAAATTGGGATATGTGGCCATAGCCCCAGATTACAGAATTGGATTTTTTATTCCAAGTGAATACACGACACTACACGCTGTAATACGGGGAATGCATGATATGAAAGCATGCGTTCGTTTTCTTAAAAAGTCCGTAGCTGAAGACGGCAACCCGTATGGTATCGATCCAGAACGGATCATAATCGGCGGCATTTCCGCTGGAGCGATAAGCGCTATTCATGCGACATACTTAGATGAAAGTAGTGAGATACCGGAACCACTATGGGTTGATAGTGCCGCTATCGGTGGAGTTGAAGGCAATAGTGGCTCACCCGGATACAGCAGCGAAGTAGCCGCTTGTTTCAGCTTAAGTGGGGCGATCGGGGACACTACGTACATAATTCCAGGAGATGTTCCAATCGTAAGCGTGCATTCGATCGGAGACGGTGTAGTGCCATACGGAACTGAAGAGGTCGTTGTTTTCAACATTGCAACGGGTCTAATAGCATCCGGCAGCAGAGATATACACGCACGTATGGAGAATATCGGAATTCCGAATTGCCTTTTGACTTATCCGGATTCTGGACATGTTGATTATTTGGTAGATGATCTTGTAAACGCAGTAGATGTGGTCGTTCAATTCTGCAAACAAGTTGTTTGTCAGGAACCTGTTGGTTGTGGAATGATCTTCTCAGGAATTGAGGAACATAGCCCTTCGGCTTTCGATATTTGGCCAAACCCTGTCGATGAAGAATTGAATATTAAAGTTGAGAACGCTATGCTTGTTGAGGTCACAGATCTGAACGGCCGCTTATTGCTCA
>Ga0164313_10005121_pt1 | contig 11624 bp, 10 predicted proteins | sample GuaBasSedimGuay4_FD_113735 | JGI IMG/M metagenome (GOLD analysis project Ga0164313, IMG submission 113735) | Subseafloor sediment microbial communities from Guaymas Basin, Gulf of California, Mexico - Guay4, Core 4569-4, 0-3 cm | ecosystem: Environmental > Aquatic > Marine > Hydrothermal vents...
TACTGCCTACTGCCTACTGCCTACTAACCATATATCCCATTTAATACGCCAGCTAAACGGATACCAGCTTGCAGTATCCGCAGTTCTACCACGTTCCAGTTTCTGTAAATATAATCCCAGCCCAGCTTGTGATTTTCCGGCATCGTATATATCTGGTCGTGTAAATCCTTTGATTCAATTGCCCATTGGCGCACATCCGAATGCTGCCATTTTTCGATCATTGCCGGGGGAGCTATATCAAACTCAAGAGCCATTTCAGTTGCACTCCACCGCTTGTGGTCTATCATGTCAACATCCCAAACCTTATGTAGATTTGTCTTCCGCCAAAACCAACTAACCTGTACACCATTTCCTCCACGGTCTTTACCATTTCCTACATGCAATGGCTGATGTACGTCAGCTATCAGGTGAATTAATAATTTCAGTGTAGTAGCTTCATCACCATCCGTAAAATTTTTACTTTCAAGTTCTTTGAGCAGCCGCTCTATCACAACTATCACATCTCCTTCTGCAGGGGTTCCTGCAGATTCATACGTCATCCCATCAGGAATGGTGCAATAATGCCACGGCTGTGTGTGATCATATTTCGGATCCGACTTAATTTCATCCATCCAGCTACCAACATAAGCCAGTGATCTGCCATCAAGGATCTCAAATATTTGTTTTTGCGCTTTCTTTGTAAGATGTTTTGAGGCAATATAGCCAACTGCACGATGGCCTGTTATCCCCCAGCCATATGCTCCCACCGTAATCTGCAATGCAAATACGATTGCCATACTCCGGTAAACAATCCGGTTCATACAATACTATTTTTGATCTGGAATTACGTCAAAAATCTTTTTTGCTGCATAATTGATGCGCCGTTCGCTATCTGTCGAACTCACCTCAGCTGAAGATGTTACTATGCTCTGCATAATCAATTCCTCATTTTGCCGGTCGATTATATCTATAACAAACGTACCATCCCTGTAAGTGGATGTATAAGCGTAGCCCGGTGAATAACTAAAACCGGCGCCATAGCCGTAAGGCATGTAAGCACCACCATAATACCCACCATAATACATTCCAACACCATAATTCTGAACATTAGTTTGCTGCCGTTGGGTTGCCATGGCGTACACATTGATAAGCAAATCCGGTTCATTGGATTTTTTTATTCCCTTCTTACCTAATTCCAATTCAAGAGCCATCAAGATACGTCTCCAGGTCAGCTCACCTAAAGGGTCATTTTCTTCTTTAACCTGATAAAAGTCAAATGTCTTGTATTGACTGAAGTCAATAGTTCCATTAGTATTGGTGTTCACCTTTAAGGTGCTTGCACAATTAGTTAACACAAATATTACATACACAATAGCAAATAATGACAACATATTGCCTGCAATTTTTTTAGGTATTTTCATATAATATTTTATTAAATTAGATTTTTAGAAATAAAAATGATTTTCTTCATCCGGATTGATTTATATGTCAACCTGGTTAAGCTTTATTGAACCGCTTTAAATTTAAAAGACTGGCCCCCCACTGAAACATCGGCCATCAACCCACCTTTAGTTAATGTAAACACCGCTACCCCATCATTATAAGCCAGTTCCACACTTACACCTGCTGTGGCTGCCACAGCTGAAACTTTGCCTGAAAACTTTAATTTTCCTTCTTTAAATATGTCCAAAGCGTTTTTATCCTTAAAAAATACTATTTCACGGAATGCCTCTCCACCAATCTGAAAACCTATGGAAGCTTGGATCAACTCAGAAGTGCCTATTATTTTATCATTTACATATACACGACCATTTCCATGAGCGCCACCAACTATTAAAGCTCCTTTTCCAACGCTTGGATAAAGTGCATAACCATAGGCATCACCAAAAAACTTCTCTATACCTGTTACTTTCTTTTTGAATGCCTGTATGGCTTCTGAATAATCAATTTCTTCTTGTTCTGCTTTGCTGGGTTTCTCAGGTTTATCCGGGTCCCAACCCCCTACATTTTTTTGAGCATACACATACGAACCGGCCAATAATAAGACAATAAGGATAAGTGGAAATCGTTTCATGAGTTACGAAAATTAGTTATTTACAAATTTGAGATATTTTATTGAATTCACCTACCATAATACACAAACATAACCAGATGAATTACATTATGTTCTTATGAATCGAAAAATATTTATTGTTGGAACTGTGATTTGGGATGATTTAATGAATTGAACTGAGCCCATGACTATTTTTTTTAAAAAATTTAGTACCTTTGCAGGCCAATAATCAATATCAAAAACGGGTTTGCCCGGAAGGAGAAACATGACGGCATATAAGACTATTCAGACAATGCAATATTTGCTCATTTCCAATGAAATGAGTCCTTTCCACAGGCAGTCCTTGCCTGGTATTATTATCTAAAGGGTATTTTCATTTTAATACTAGAATTTTCAACTGATAAATCTAAAGAATTGGGAGGAAAAACATTATTTGACAAAATTTGGGACACACATGTCGTAGATGTGATAGAAGGCGGTCCCAGTGTACTGTATATCGACAAACACCTGATACACGAGGTGACCAGTCCACAGGCTTTTGCAGGCATTGAAAAGCGGGGAATTCCTGTTTTTAAACCTGAAAATGCAGTGGCCACACCTGACCATAATATCCCAACAGAAAATCAGCATCTGCCTATCCGTGAGGAACTTTCCAGGTTTCAGGTTGACAAGTTGACAGAAAATTGCAACAGGCATGGCATCACTTTATACGGGCTCAGCCACCCCTATCAGGGCATTGTCCATGTGATTGGCCCTCAATTGGGCATCACTCAGCCGGGTATAACCATGGTTTGCGGCGACAGTCATACCTCAACACATGGTGCATTTGGCAGTGTAGCTTTCGGTATTGGCACCAGCGAGGTGGAAATGGTTTTAGCCACACAGTGCATCATGCAGCCAAAACCAATGAAAATGCGCATCACGGTGGAAGGGGACCTCTCCAAAGGTGTCACTGCCAAAGACGTGGTACTTTACATTATAACAAAGATGACCACCGGAGGCGGCACGGGCTATTTTGTTGAATATACAGGATCAGCCATACGATCTCTTTCAATGGAAGGGCGGATGACCGTGTGCAACATGTCGATCGAGATGGGTGCGCGAGGTGGGCTGATAGCTCCGGATGAAAAAACATTTGAATATGTAAAAGGCCGCGAATTTGCGCCAAAAGGCAAAGCATTTGATGAGGCTATAGAAAAATGGAAGGAACTTAAAACTGATGTGGATGCGGTATTCGATAAGGAAATTCATTTTGATGCCTCAGATATCGAACCCTGGGTGACCTACGGCACCAACCCCGGTATGGGTACGGGTATTACCGGACGGATCCCCCAAATTGAAGAAATTGAAACAGCCGCTCAGGATTCCTTTATGAAATCCCTGAAATATATGGGATTCAACCCTGGTGACAAAATGGAGGGGAAACCCGTTGATTACGTTTTTGTAGGCAGTTGTACGAATGGCCGGATTGAAGACCTGCGCGAAGTTGCTGACTTTGTAAAAGGCAAAAAGAAGGCCGATAACATTACTGCATGGATCGTGCCCGGCTCTAAACAAGTAGAAGAACAGGCCAACAAGGAGGGCATTACCGGCATACTGGAAGCAGCCGGATTTAAACTGCGCCAAGCAGGCTGCTCGGCATGTCTCGCTATGAACGATGATAAAATACCGGCAGGCAAACTTTCAGTTTCAACCTCAAACAGAAACTTTGAAGGCCGCCAGGGACCCGGATCAAGAACCATACTTGCAAGTCCGCTCACAGCCGCTGCTGCTGCTGTAAGTGGAAAACTCGTTGATCCTAGAGATTTGATTTAATGCGATAATGCAATAATAAAAGAAAAAACATTATAGCATTTTTGCTAAAACTATATTAAAAAGGAAATAAAAGTACAGCAATGTCAATAGATAAATTTAAAACCATTCGATCTACAGCAGTTCCGCTGCCTATAGAAAATGTGGATACCGATCAAATCATTCCTGCCAGGTTTTTAAAAGCAACTACCCGGGATGGTTTTGGCGAAAATCTTTTCCGCGACTGGCGATATGATAAAAATGAAAACCCTGTTGAGTCGTTTGTATTAAACGACCCTACATACAGTGGAAAAATTCTTGTCACCGGAAAAAATTTCGGCAGCGGATCGAGCCGTGAACATGCGGCCTGGGCCATTCATGACTATGGTTTTAAAATTGTGGTTTCCAGCTTTTTCGCGGATATTTTTAAAAATAATGCTCTTAACAATGGATTGCTACCCGTACAGGTTTCAGAAGCATTCCTAATTAAGATATTTGATTCCATTGAATCGAACAAACAGACTTTACTTGAAGTAAATCTGGAAGACCAAACAATCAGGCTTTTAGTAACAAGTGAAACCGAACATTTTGATATCAATCCATACAAAAAAAATTGTATGCTCAACGGATATGACGATATCGATTATCTGTTGAGTTTAAAAGATAAAATTAAAGTATTTGCCGAAAGCAAATCCTAAAACATAAAGGAGAAAAGAAATGAAAATTACAGTAATGGACACCACACTTCGAGATGGAGAACAAACATCCGGTGTGTCGTTTACTGACGTAGAAAAACTGAATATCGCTAAGCTATTGCTGGAAGACCTGAAAGTGGATCGCATCGAAATCGCTTCAGCACGTGTTTCTGAAGGCGAGTTTAAAGGTGCCAGTGCCATTCTCAACTGGGCAAAAGAAAATGAACTTGTCGACCGTATTGAGATCCTTGGATTTGTAGATGGAGACAAATCATTAAACTGGATCAGAGATGTAGGTGGCAAGACTCTCAATCTACTCACAAAGGGATCGCTAAAACACTGTCAACTGCAATTACGCAAAACACCTGAAGAGCATTTTGAAGGGATTAAAAATTCAATTCATCTGGCTCAGAAAATGGGCATAAAGGTGAATATTTACCTTGAAGACTGGTCCAACGGAATGCGCAATTCACCGGATTATGTGTACCAGATGCTGGATGCGTTGCAAGATGAGCCCATCCAGCGCTACATGCTCCCCGATACACTGGGCATTCTGAATCACGATGAGACATATAAGTATTGCCTCGACATGAAAACCCGTTATCCGGAACTTAATTTTGATTTTCACGCGCATAACGACTACGATCTGGGCACTTCCAATGCGTTTGCGGCTATCAAAGCTGGTATATCAGGAATCCATACCACATTGAACGGTTTGGGCGAACGGGCCGGAAACGTACCGCTGTCGAGCGTAATTGGCATCGTAAAAGACCACTTCCATTACGATATGAACGTTAATGAGAAAAAACTCTACGTGGTTAGCAAGCTTGTAGAATCTTTTTCCGGTATACGCATACCGCCCAACAAGCCGTTGATCGGCGAAAACGTATTCACCCAAACCAGTGGCATCCATGCAGACGGTGACCAGAAAAACGATCTGTATTTTAACGACCTGTTACCTGAACGTTTCGGGCGGAAAAGGCAATATGCTCTGGGCAAAATGTCGGGCAAGGCCAGCATCATCAAAAATCTGGAAGAAATTGGCGTTGAACTGAGTCCGGAAGAAATGAAGATGATCACCGAACGCGTCATCAAGCTTGGGGACAAAAAAGAGACGGTCACCAAGGAAGACCTTCCCTATATCATCGCCGATGTTTTAAAAGGAGAGCGCATCCAGGAAAAAATAAAGATCAAAAACTATTCGCTCACCCTCACTGCCGGGCTTAGATGCATGTCTACTCTGCGCATTGATATCAATGGAAAGGAATATGAGGAAACCGCCAGTGGTGACGGTCAGTATGATGCATTCATGAAGGCGATGCGTAAGATATATCAAAAATTAGACAAACCACGCCCAAGCCTGACTGACTATTCGGTGACCATTCCCCCGGGTGGTAAAACAGATGCTTTAGTGGAAACGCTGATCACATGGGATCTCGAAGGAAATTCTTTTAAGACCCGTGGGTTGGATTCTGACCAAACCACTTCCGCGATCAAGGCAACAATCCGGATGTTGAATATTGTCGAGACGTTTAACGGGACAATGAAGTAAAGAGTGGAAGAATGGAATAGTGGAATAGTGGAATAAAGACCTTCCTTCGATAAAACTTCTAAGGATAAGAATTTATGAAAAATATAACACGGTAAAAACCCCTCAGCCCATGGATATGCTTTATGTATTGTCCGTTGTTCGGTGAAGATCGGATCTCAGCCCCATAGGGGCGAAATATAGTAGCCGTGGGCATGAGCCCACGGTAAGGAAGTTAAGCCAAAAGGTTTTGGCGGTATTTTTGCTAAGCAAAAATCGTGACAAAACCAACATATTGAAAATATAGTAGATACAAATTTTTAAACACATGAAATACAACATAGCTGTTCTCCCCGGCGACGGGATCGGGCCTGAAATAGTGGATCAGGCTATTAAATCACTTAAGGCAATTGCCGAAAAATACAATCATGAATTTGTATTTAAGAATGCCCTGGTTGGCGCTATCGCTATCGATGAGACAGGAGACCCCTTTCCAGAAGACACTTTTAAGCTTTGTATGGATTCAGATGCAGTATTGTTCGGGGCCATTGGAGACCCTAAATACGACAACGATCCCAAGGCGAGAGTTCGTCCCGAGCAGGGCCTGTTGGCCATGCGCAAAAAACTTGGCTTATATGCCAATATCCGGCCTGTGAGCAGTTTCAAATCACTGATCCACAAATCACCATTGAGGAAGGATCTTGTAGAAGGTGTAGATTTCGTTGTGGTTCGCGAACTAACGGGTGGTGTATATTTTGGCGAACCGAGAGGTCGTTCAGAAGACCTTGCCACGGCCTTTGACACCACTGTTTATACACGGGCAGAAATTGAGCGAATTGCCAAGCTGGCTTTTGAATACGCCGGCAAACGAAACAAAAAACTTTGCTCTGTTGACAAAGCCAATATACTCGCCACTTCACGGCTCTGGCGTGAAACGGTTCAGGAAATGTCAAAAGATTACCCTGACATTGAGGTGAAACACATATTTGTAGATAATGCCGCCATGCAGATCATTCAGTGGCCAGGCGATTTTGACGTCATCGTGACAGAAAATATGTTTGGAGATATCCTCTCCGACGAGGCCAGCGTGATTACCGGCTCATTGGGATTACTGCCCTCAGCCTCTGTGGGTATTCATACTTCAGTATTCGAACCCATACACGGATCGTATCCACAGGCTGCCGGCAAAGATATTGCAAACCCCATTGCAACCGTACTTTCAGCAGCCATGTTGCTCGAATCGCTGGACCTGAAGGATGAGGCAAAGATCATAAGGACTGCAGTAGATGCGTCCATGGACGCAAGAGTGGTAACAGAAGATATTGCAACAGAAAAAACATATAAAACTTCTGAAGTGGGTGATTGGCTGGCAGAATATATCAGTAGGATAGATAATTAATAATTACGAATTACGAATTTTAAGAGGACCTACTGCAGATTTTACATTAATTTCTCTTTGTGTATTAGCGCCTTTGCGTAAAACAATTGAACCTATGAAAATCGCCCGAACATCGCTTTATCTGGTACCTACGCCAATCGGCAATCTGAAAGATATGACCTATCGGAGTGTAGAGATCCTGAAAGAAGTAGATATTGTGCTGGCAGAAGACACACGCACTTCGGGGGTTTTGCTCAAACATTATGAGATCCATAACAAGATTGCAAGTTATCACATATTCAATGAGCACCGCACTGTCGAAAAGCTTGTTGACAGGATGCGCCAGGGGGAAACTATGGCATTGATCTCTGATGCCGGTACCCCAGGCATTTCAGACCCCGGCTTTCTTCTCGTTCGCGAAGCTCTGGCTAAAGGACTCGAAGTAGAATGCCTGCCAGGTGCCACCGCATTTGTTCCCGCCCTGGTAAAAAGCGGATTACCTGCTGACCGGTTTGTATTTGAGGGCTTTCTACCACACAAAAAAGGGCGCAACACCAGGCTCACTGCCCTTGAAAACGAAACCCGCACTCTCATTTTGTATGAATCGCCACACAGGCTTGTTAAAACCCTCCGCCAACTTGCAGAACATCTCGGAGATGACCGTATGGCCTCCGTATCCCGTGAGCTCACCAAAATCCATGAAGAGACTAACAATGATATGTTGAGCAGCCTGGCAGAGCATTACGAAGCAACACCCCCAAAGGGAGAGATTGTCATTGTAGTAGCCGGAAAAAAATAAAATTAGCCCGATATGGAACAATAATGATGATAAGAGAGTTTTAATTTTAGAAGTATTATATCATTATCGCATTGTAGCATTATCGCATTAAATCATTATTACATTATCGCATTAAATCATTATCCTTTTCATGCATTTCCGTTAAATTAACATAAGGAACCAAAATTTAAAGTTAAAACTATACTATATGAACATAGACCTGGACAGCATACTTCTCGAAGTAATCAAGATCGCCAAACGAGCCGGAGCTTACATCCGCCATGAAAGCCTGAAATTTAACCGTGACCATATCGAAGAAAAAGGGATCAACGACCTGGTTTCCTACGTAGACAAGGAAGCGGAAAAAATGATCGTTCAGACATTGAAATTCACCCTGAAAGAAGCTGGTTTTATCACCGAAGAAGGTACGGAAACAGAAAGGGGATCTGAATATAACTGGGTGATAGATCCACTGGACGGCACCACAAATTTCATACACGGACTCCCCCCGTATTCCGTCAGCATTGCATTGCTCCACAAAGATGAACCTGTCATAGGTGTAGTCTATGAGATCAACAGTGATGAATGTTATTATGCTGTGAAAGATGGAAAAGCTTTCTGCAATCAGGATGAGATACACGTATCATCAGTACCAAAATTCAAACAAGGACTTTACATCACAGGATTTCCATATGATCTCTATGATGATGTTCCACGTTTCGCTAAATTATTTGAACATTTCATGCGCAATACACATGGTATCCGGCGTCTGGGCAGTGCAGCAGTCGATCTTGCATACGTGGCTGCCGGCAGATCAGAAGGATTTTTTCAAAAAGGTCTGAAAATCTGGGATGTAGCTGCCGGGGTTTTAATTTTAAAGCAAGCAGGCGGGAGCATTAGTGATTTCAATGGTAAAGATAACTATCTCGCAGGTGGTGAGGTTGTGGCCGGCAATCCGAATGTACAACCGGAGATGCTGAATATTATTGGGAAATACTGGGAGACAAAGTGACATATTCGAAAGAAAGCGGCAATCAACAGTTGGCAGTAGTTTTATATTGAATAACGAATATCGATTAACGAATTAAGAATATTGAAGTAAAGATAGAAGACAAAAGGAAATAAGACAAGATGCCAGGTGCTGAAGCCTGTCTTCTACTGTTTCTGTTAAAATAATAGTAGCATTAATTTTATGACACAAAAAATAATCGTAGCTGTTCTTTTTGCCTGGGCCTTATACCGGATCCTGCGATATCTTTACCGGAAGTACCTATCCGATAAACCTGACGATAACCCCTGTGATAAGTGTGATGTGAGTTGAGAGGAGATGCGTAGAGAAAATTCATGAATTTTCTCTACAACGAGGCAAGCTTGTTTTCTATTAAACCTCCAAGGTTTTTCCCGTTTTTGAATAATTTCGGCAAGATGAATCACTTGAAAACGCAATTTAATATCGGACAAACCTTGAAGGTTTTTTCGTGTTATACTCAGATGCTTGCACCGATTCATAGTCGGTGATCCCTGTATATAAAAAAACAGTAAACAAACTATTTTAAAGAACACTTATTATTATATATCAAGAATTAATTGCATTATATTAATATTTTTACTATATTTGTCTATTAGTTCACCTAAAATGTACTGTGATGAAAGATTTCAGGATACTAAGAAACATCTCGTTTGCATTATTTTTGCTATCTGTTATTTCTATACAAAGCTGTGATAAAGCATTCGATAATATTTCTCCGGATAAGTTATCAACCGATAAAGATAAGACACCGGAAAATGGGCAAATAATAGAATGGACAGACGATGTGACAGACGCCTGCAAAACCGTTTGTTTAGTTGCCGGCAAGCATATGGAAGTCGGCTTAGTTGATGTTACTATAGAAGGAGAAGACTTATTGGTCACCTATAATATATTGGAGCCTGGTATATATTTAGAAGAAGTACATTTAGATATTTTTACAAGCATTGAACAATTTAAGTCGGCAAAAAAAATAAGTGGTGGTGGCGCTATTCCGGGAAAATTTAAATATAAAAAATCCTGGAGTAGTGATGAAAAAGTTGCTGTTCATTCGGTTAAAATTCCAAAATCATACATTGCCAAAATTACAGGAAATGATGAAGGTGATGATATACAAACTTATGAATGTTTTTATATAGCAACACATGCCGCGCTTTCAAATGATGAAACTGCCTGGGGCGGGCTTTGTAAAGAATCGGATAAAGGTGTTAGTCTGGATGTTGCAAAACAATTCCCAGGAGCAAATTGGTCCGTATTTTTTGAATTTTGTCCGGAAGAATGTGTTACAGTAATTGACTTTACATACGCCTGGGAAGATTTGCAAGACAAGAAAAATGATGCTGATTACAATGATCTGGTAATTCAATCAGATGTTTTGAAATCATCTGATGAATTAAAAATATCTTTCCTTGCATCCGCCAGAGGCGCGTTATATGATCATTCATTTAAAATTAAAATCCCAATGACCGGTATTGCCGATATCTTTGGAGAACCCGATCAAGACAAATTTACCATTACCGATGATGGGTCATATTATTTCATTACTATTTTTCCAAGCACCAAGGCGGTTCTTCCCGCTGAAAATGAAGCAGAAAAAATTTATGCAAATACAGATCCCAGAGATAAAACATGTGCTCCCACGGCTGTTGCAAAAATCACATTTACAATAAATGAAAATTTTGAATATGATAAAACAAAACCATACGACCCATATATTACCGTCTGGCCATCTAAAACTGCCGGTAAAGGTGACAATTATGATTTGAATATATGGGAACTTCATAAAAACGATGGGGGATCAACATGGACAGATGCTGACGATCATGAATATCCAAACGGAATTTTAATTTCTGACGATTGGAAATGGCCACTGGAAAGAACACATATAACCAAACCATATCCAGCTTTCAACAAAATTGATGCTTGGAATGAACTCTGGGCAGAATACCTTAAAGATGCATCATTAGTCTGGACGTGTTCAGAATAGAAATCAAATTGAACTCGATAAAAAAGGCTGCTGTTAAGTGGCCTTTTTTTATACTTAAACCTCCAGGGGTTTTTCTTTCTTGAATGGTTCCGGTAATATGAATTACTTGAAAACACAATTTAATATCGGACAAACCCTGGAGGTTTTTTTCGTTGTTAATTAGGGGTTTTTTAGCTTATAGCAGGCACAAGCTGATGCGCCAGGGGGGGGACGTGAAAAAACCCGGAGGTATTTTTGTCGTTTAATGGAGGTCTTTTAAGTCATGGCCGTAAATCCGGCTCCATTATGGATTATCAAAAGAATCCCAAAAAGATGAGCTTTTGTTTAAGGCGCGCTGCAATTTTACAACACCGGTTTTGATGCGTGTCAAGTGACCCTCTGAAAAATAGACAGTTTTTTCAAGGAGCA
>Ga0164313_10005122_pt1 | contig 11623 bp, 11 predicted proteins | sample GuaBasSedimGuay4_FD_113735 | JGI IMG/M metagenome (GOLD analysis project Ga0164313, IMG submission 113735) | Subseafloor sediment microbial communities from Guaymas Basin, Gulf of California, Mexico - Guay4, Core 4569-4, 0-3 cm | ecosystem: Environmental > Aquatic > Marine > Hydrothermal vents...
CATCAGAATAATGATGGGAATCAAACGTGTCAGACGGAACATCACCCTCACCTCCGGATTTGGTTTCGTAATCAGAATACCATGATTCGCGGTCACCCTCCACCCGGTTCCCGTTTACACAACCCAAGCATCAGGTTAAAGTGTTTTCCCGACAATGAACCACCAACCGCAGAGGGATGAGCGACCCATGGCCCAGGAAAAAGCGACCGACCTGATACCCCGCGAGCCCATCCACCGGATCATCGAACCGGTGCAGCGCTTCCTCCACGTCGAGGCCGCCAGTGGCGTACTGCTGGTGATCTGCACCGCTATCGCCTTGGTTTTGGCCAACAGCGCGGCCAGCGAATGGTATGTTGCGATCTGGAAAACCAAGGTCGGCTTCGCTTTTGGCGACTTCTCGATGATGTACTCCCTGCAGCACTGGATCAACGACGGGTTGATGGCGATTTTCTTCTTCGTCGTGGGCCTGGAAGTCAAAAGGGAAATGGTCATCGGTGAACTGCGCGACCCCAAACGCGCCGCCCTGCCCGTGGCCGCGGCCCTCGGCGGCATGATCGTTCCCGCTGGCATCTATATCCTGCTTCAGGGCGGAAACGAAGCGGCGCGCGGCTGGGGCATTCCCATGGCCACCGACATCGCGTTTGTTGTCGGCTGCATGGCCCTGCTCGGCCCCCGCGTGCCCCACATTCTAAGGGTGATGCTTCTTTCGCTGGCCATCGTCGACGACATCGGCGCCATCCTGGTCATCGCCATCGGTTATACCGAATCCCTCAACATTACCGCGCTGCTGCTGGCCTTCGCCGGCCTGGGCGTGGTCTACGCCCTGGGCCGGGCGGGCGTGCGCAGCTTCGGCATCTACGTCATCCTGGGCGTGCTGGTCTGGTTCGGCTTCCACGAATCGGGCGTTCACGCCACCCTCGCCGGTGTGCTGATGGGCCTGCTGACACCCGCGCGCAGTTATCTCAGCGAAAACACGATCAGCCAGATGTTCCAGCGCGCCGACAAAGGCCTGCACGGCGGCGAATGGATCAACATGCATCACCGCAGCGACGTGGTGCGAAAATTCACCGATGGGGTGCGCGAAATCATCTCGCCCCTGGAATATCTCGAAGGCACGCTGCACCCCTGGACCGCGTTTGTGATCATGCCCATCTTTGCCCTGGCCAACGCCGGGGTCCCCTTCACCATGGGCGACTTCGGCGAACCGGTGGCCATCGCCATCATGGCGGGCCTGGTGATCGGCAAACCGGTGGGCATCCTGCTGATGAGTTTCCTGACCGTGAAGTTGATCACCAAAACGCTGCCCGAGGGATTGACCTGGCCGGCGATGGTCGGCGGCGGCTTCCTGTCGGGAATCGGGTTCACCATGGCCCTGTTCATTGCGGGCCTGGCCTTGAGCGGACCTATTCTGCAGACCGCCAAGGTGGGCGTGCTGGGCGCAAGTCTGCTGGCGGCGGTGGTAGGCATGATCGTTCTGGTCAGGGTGTTGCCCAAACCGGCCGACGAATAATCAATCCGAGCTGGAGGCAGAGGGGGATTTCAAATAACCGCCGGCCTCGGCGACCGAAGGGAACACCTGGAAGATCTGGTCCATCCGGGTCGTTTCCATCAACCTGACCACTTCCGGCACCGGCCGGGCCAGCACCAGCGTTCCGCCATGGCCCTTCACCGCGTGAAACAGCATGACCAGGGTGCCGAGCCCCTTCGAGTTGATCCAGGGAATATTACCCATATCGAGGATGACGTTCGTTTTGCCGCGGGCAAATCCGTCATTGATGATGTCGTTCAGATCGGTGGGGATGGCCTGGGGATCAAAAGGATAGCGGGTCACCTCGGTCCGGTCGCCCGCATCATCCAGATCATTGGATACATATTCACTTTTTCCGATAATACCGTTGACGCGTATCAAATGAATGGATTCAGACATTGCGCACCTCCCCCATTATCTGGACAAGGTAAGCAATCAACGAATTTCGACCACCTTCAGTCTGCTGACTTGGGCACCTGAAACCCCTGGACCAGCCTCACCAGCCACCACAGCGTGTAGATCATGAAAGTAACGAATACGACCATGAACCAGATGTAATTCAGGACTACGGGATCACTGAGATTCGCCTGCAGGGCCAGCAGTTTGATGCCAAGGAAAAACACGAAAATGGCCACTCCGAATTCGGCCATGTAGTACCCGAATTTTTTCTGGAGAAGCGCCAGGTTTTCTTCCCGCAGCCAGTAGTCCTTGTTGGGCAGGTTCAGGAATTTTCGGGACACCCCCAGGGGCAGGATCCCCGCATAAAAGAACAACGCAAAAAAGGTGGTTTCCAGCACCAGGAAGATGGCGGCGTCGAACTCCCTGGAGGCCCAGGAATCAGCCCGGCCGCCACCGCCGAAGTGGATGGCGACCTGGTCGGGTGAAAGGGCGAAGGAAACGGCGATCAAGATAAGGTTGGCGGCAAAGGCGGCGATCAGAATTTTACGCATGGTTCCCCCTCCAGGTTCGACGGACCCGGTTTCAACCCTCGCAGAATACTATCGGAACAGCCTGCCGACCAGCGGAATGAAGGCCAACTCGGCCTTGGTGTCGAGCCAGGCGCGTTCGCGGGCCTCGATAAAACCCATCCCCTTGACCACGCGGTTGCGGGCCGCCCGATGGCCCACGTAACCGGCAAAAATGATCCAGACGAAAGCCAGAAAAGCCCCCAGCCAGAGGCCGGCCTGGTTGCCCGAGGCAAACTCGAATGTTTCACAGAAGAGCCGGCAAATTATGGCCGCAATCACGATGGGCGCCATCAGAATCAGGAAAACCCAGTGGTAGAGAATGTGGTTGCCGAGGTAGTTGAGCGTGTTCATGGGACCCTCCCTTCGAAAACTCACAGTCGTCTCATTAATATTATAGAAGATTTGGCGAGGAAGCGTCAAACCGGGCGGAAATGCCCCCCGGGGGGCATCAATGGGCTTTGTGCTTGTTCCACAATCGGTTACGAAGTTCGATGTTCCTCCCGGAACAGCATCGCAATGGCCCACCCGACCAGCCCGGCGGTGACGACAACCGCCGCCCAGGAAACGGCCATGGGCACGTCATAGGCGCCGATGGCCAGCGGCCAGCCGAATACGATGCGCAGCAGGTGTCCGAAACAGATCAACCCAAAAAAAACACCGGACACGAAGAGGTAGGTTTGAGGTTTCATGACGGCCCCCCTTTTTAGAACTTCGCCAACCACTCGTCGAGAATGGCGCCGCGGAATCCTTCCTTCGCCCGTTTGGTCGCCCAGTCGATCAGTTTGGGATCGCGCGCGGGCTCCGTACACAATTTACGAGGATCCGGGATGATCCACACCCTGCCCAGGTCGAGACGGTCGGCGTCCCAGCAGGTCTGCACGGTGATATCGGCGTCGGTTTCCCCGTCGGTGTGACGGGCGCAGGCATCGTACAGCAGGTCAAAGCGGTCGTCGTCGAGGTGGATGTGCGTGCCGCGCAAAGTACGCGCGAAGTCGGCAGCCTCCTGGCCGTGTTCGTAGCAGACGCCCTCGTTGGTGCGGCGGCTGTCGTGCAGGACGGCGAACAGGTGGACCACTTCCAGATCGGCGCCGGTCAGTGGGGCCAGGTGGGCGCCGTTTTCCAGCACGCGGGCCCAGTGGCTGGGGCCGTGGAGGCCGGAAACGTGAAGCGGATAGGCGGTCAGGATGGTTTTCATCAGTCCGGCAGAGTACATATCCAACTTCCAAAGGCCCCCCAGAGGCCTTCCCAAACTATTGGGAGCAATTAAGTCCTATTTCGATTATGATATCCAGAATCTATGAGTCTGGAATGAACCCATAATGTAACCCAATTTCGCCCAAACAGGAGTCTCCGATGACGACCCCCCGTTCGTTCGCCCACTACTCCATCGCCGAAAAGATCGGCGCCGGCGGTATGGGCGAGGTCTTCCGCGCCACCGACAGCAAGCTGAACCGCGACGTGGCCCTGAAAATGCTCCCCGACGCGGTGGCCCAGGATCCCGAACGCCTGGCCCGTTTCCGGCGCGAGGCGCAGGTGCTGGCGGCGCTGAATCATCACGGGATCGCGGGTATCTACGGGCTGGAATCCGAGGGCGACCGCTACGCTCTGGCGATGGAACTGGTCAGCGGGCCGGATCTTTCCGAAAAGCTGACCGGCGGGCCGCTGTCGGTCGAGGAGGGAATGCGGGTAGCTTTGGAACTGGCCGAGGCGATCGAGGCCGCCCACGAAAAAGGCATCGTCCACCGCGATCTGAAACCCGCCAACATCAAGATCAACGACGAGGGCCACGTGAAGGTGCTCGACTTCGGGCTGGCCAAAGCGCTGGCCGATGACCCGGCTAGCTCAGGCAGCTCCATCGACGCGGCCATGTCCCCCACGCTCACGGCGAACATGACCATGGGCAACGTGATCCTGGGCACCGCGGCGTACATGAGCCCCGAGCAGGCGCGCGGCACGGAGGTCGACAAAAGGGCCGACATCTGGGCGTTTGGGGTGGTCGTGGTCGAGATGCTGGGCGGGCGTAAGCTGTTCGCCGGTGAAACGGTGAGCGACACCTTGGCTTCGGTCCTGCAGGCGACGATCGATCTGGACGATCTGCCCAAGGACCTGCCGCGACCGGTGAAGAAGCTCATCAGCCGTTGCCTGCAAAGAGATCCAAAGCAGCGGCTGCGCGACATCGGCGACGCGCGCATCATCCTGCAGGAAGTCATTTCCGGGGAAACGGAAGAAACCACCGAAGAAGCCGCCCCCAAAGGCAACTCACGGCTGCAATGGGCCCTGACCGGCGCGGTCGTGATCGCCGTCATGGCCGCCATGTACGGCTTCATGCGACCCAGCGACCAACAGCCCCTGCCCCTGCGAAAATTCAGCATCCCGATGGATTCCAAGGACGCCTCGACCAACGTCGCCTTCTCCCCGCAAATCTCCCCGGATGGCCGGTACCTGGTCTACCTCAGCGAGAAGCAGATCTGGGTACGCGACCTGGCCTCCATGGTTTCGCGCCCGTTGCCCGGCACCGAGGGCGCGCACTACCCTTTCTGGTCCCCCGACAACGATTGGATCGGTTTCTCCACCAGCAGCGAACTGAAAAAGATCGACCGCAGCGGGGGCCAGTCGACCATCCTGGCCAAGATGAGCGGCAGCCAGACCATGGGCAGCGTTTCATCGGCGACCTGGAATCCCGACGGCTCCATCTACTACACCACCGGCAACACCGGCATGCTGAAGTCGTCGTCCCAGGCCGGCGAGGTGACCATGCACCACGCCCAGCAGGAAGGTGAAATCGATTTCCACGAGATGTGCGCACTGCCCGACGGGCGGGGCTGGATCTTCGTGGTGCACACCAAGGAAGACTACGGGTCGCTGAGCGTGTTGACGCCCGACGGCAAGGTCAAACAGGTGGTCTCCTACCCCGGGGACTCCCTCAACAATCCGACGTGGTCCCCTTCGGGTCATATCCTTTTCGAAAGGAACCAGGTCGCCGACGGGATCTGGGCCATCCCGTTCTCCCTGGACCAACTGGAAGTAAGCGGGGAGCCCTTCCTGGTAGCAGCGGACGGAACCAAGCCCACCGTTTCGAGGGATGGGACCCTGGTCTACACAGCAGGGGTCCATCAATTTCAGGTTCAACTGGCTTGGTATGATCGGCAGGGAAACTTCATCGAGACCATCGCCGATGTGGGCACCAGTCGGCCGTTCCCATCCATATCCCCCGACGGTACCCAGATCCTGCTGACCTGCACCACCGATGACGGACGTGAAATCTGGCTGTACGACACCACCAACGGCAACGAGCGCCGGGTGACCTTCGACGGCCTCCGCTGGGCGGAAGCGTCCTGGCATCCCGACGGAAAGCGGATCCTTTCCAGTACCGATCCAGACAACACGGGCTACATGATAACCTTGGATGGCTCCGAACCCCGCCGCGACCTGGGCCCAGGAATCATTTCGCGATTCTCCGGTGACGGAGAGACTTTATTCTATTCCAAGCCCATGATGGATGATGGCTTCAACTTCGACATCTACTCGCGCCCGATCGACGCTCCGGAAGAAGAAGGACGCCAGCTTGTGGCTTCGCCGGCTGTCGAATGGCTGCCGCTCCCTTCCCCCGACGGACGATATCTGCTCTACATTTCGGCGGAATCTGGCGAACAGGAAGTCTACGCCACTACCTATCCCGGTCTGACGGGCAGATGGCAGGTATCGCGCGGCGGCGGCGGTTGGGCGCAGTGGCGGGGCGACGGCAAGGAAATCTACTACACCACGCATAAGGAAATGTTCGTCGTGTCGGTGGACTATGAGAACGGGTTCACCCTGGGGCGGCCGCGGAAGATGTTTGACCGCCCGAGCACGGATTGGTCGTCGAACTGGCCGGACGGGTTTGATGTCACCGAGGATGGGGAGAGGTTTGTGATGTTGAGGCCGGCGCCGACGGAAGAGGATGTGCAGCCCATGTTGATGGTGGTGCAGAACTGGTTTCGGGAGTTTGGGGGGGAGTAGCTAGCCGGCGCCGCCACCGCCTCCACCGCCGCCACCACCGCCACCGCCACTGGCACCGCCGCCGGCGCCGGTTGAACTCGACATGGCGGAATTGACGGCCGCCATCGAAGCGGAAAAGGACGCGCCAAAAGACTCGCCGGAGAATCCGAGACCGGACTGGTGAATGATGTACCAGGGGACATAAGAGCGGTGCTGGTCCGCGGGAATCAGATCACCCAGACTTGTCAGATGGCGTTTCCCCAATCCCAGGATCGCGCCGTACACCAGATAGGGTTCAATGGATTCCAACACACTCGCCGGTGTGCTCTTTTTGAATTCCTGGGACGTGAGATATTTCCTCAGACTCTGCCACTGTTTGGCCTGGATTTGTCCCTCAGTGGTTCGATGGACAATCCCCAGGGACGCAAGCATCAGAATCACCCCACCGACAGCGGGGATCACCGCCCATTCATGGAAAAACGGCACGCAGCATAGTGCGGCCACCACCACAGCACCACCCAGCAGCAGACCCTGGTTGCGACCGCGAAAGCTTTCCTGATCAAAGAAACCGTGCTTCTCTCCGGCTATCTTGACATCCTTCGCCCATTCCCCAAAGAAACGCGTCATCTTGCTCTTGTTTTTCTTGAAGGCCTCGGTATCGACACGAACCCCATTGTTGTCCCCGGCCGGGTCAGCGGCCAGTTCTTCGAAAACAAACTTGAGCAGCTTCACTTCATAGGGTGCCAGATCACTCTGGTGCTCTTGAAAATACGGGCGTTTGAGCAGCCAGAAGCGTGAGGGAGTCCATTTCTCGCGACCAAACATGTCCTTCCCCAGTTCCTGCTCTTCCCCGAACTCCAGAAAGCCTCGGCGGGCCAGATCCAGCATGGTTCCCATGATGGCGTTGCCCGTCACCGAGCGATCTGAAATCAGATATTGCACCAGGGCCGGCGGCAGATTTGAAGGGACTTGCGGCGATTTGCCAGGCACCTTCGGAGTCGTGGGACGCCTCCCGAATTGTCGCGCGATTTTCACGAACCAGATCACTGCCGGAACCAACAACAGCGGCATGGCCCAGGACCCGATCTTATTTCTTTTGACTGCCGTGGCCGCATCTTCCCGGGCTTTTTCCCGACGGGCATTGGCCGCCGCCACCCAGGCTTCTTCCTCGGCGATGACCTCATCAACGACATAGCCGGAAAGTTGATCCGTCTCGCCGAACATTTCAGCCGGGTACAGAATTCTCAGTTCAAAAAAATGTTTTCGCGGCAGATTGCGACAGGTCGCCGTGACCACCCCGGCGTCTGACGTTGCCGAATTTCCCCACAACGGCCCGTGAGCCCATTGCCGGACTTGCCACTGGTCGACCGGCGCGGGCGGATTCACGACAATCCGAAGATCGCCCGTCGCCTTGCCGAAGTCATCCCCCACAAACTTGTAATACAACACGGCCGCGTCCTGATGGCGGACAACCGCATTGTGAACCATGTAATGGAGGGTAAAGGTTCTGGATTCGTTCTTCGCCCGGTAGTACCAACGCACTTCGATTTCATTGTCTTTGGGAATGATCTTGAACGTGCCCGGATCTTCGCTGTCGGACAGGTTGTACGCCTGGCCGTTTTCCGTGACAACGAAGTCGGTGTGGCGCATGCCCGACCCCAGGGGAATGGTCCGGAAAGCATACGAGTACGACCCCTTGAAGTGATAGGTGCGGTCCTCGGTGACCATCATCGACCCCTCGGGGCTCAGGTCCGCGGCAATGGATACGCTTTCCACCCGGTAGGATTTGTCGGCCCGTGCCTCACCGGTGAGCGCCAGGGTCAACACCAAGGAGAGGACCACCGAAAATACTGCTGGGGTGAGGCGCATCCGAAACTCCTTATTCAGGGAGAGGGTGTTGGTCTGGTGGTTTGGATAATACCTTATTGGGTTATTGAGGCCAGACCATTTGATTCCGTACCCGTGGAAACCGTCTAATATTCACTGTCCTGAGACATTTGGACCACTATTCAGAAACTTGGTCTATTCCAGGCACACGGAAGAGGATGCGCAGACGGTGTTGATGGTGGTGCAGAAATGGTTTCGGGAGTTTGGGATGGAGTAGGGTTGGAAATTGACGCGCCTAATTTTCCTCATACCGATGCTACGCATGAATATAAAAATATCACTGCAAAAAGTCCCCCCGGGGGGGCCTCGAAAGATTAAAAAATCCCACCTTCCACCAACTCAACCCGCCGCTTCAACCGCCTCCATGAAAACAATCAGCTTCCTCTCATCCAAGGCATCCCCGGTTCGCACCCCCGAGCAAAGGTCGACTCCGAAAGGCCGCACCGAACGAATCGCCTCACCCACGTTTCGGACACATAGACCCCCAGCCAAAAACACCGGAACCTCGCCCTCGGCAACGATCCGCGCGCTGAGCCCCCAATCGTGCGTCCGCCCCGTTCCCCCGAGTTCCTTGACCGGAAGCTCCCGGTTTCCCGAATCCAGCAGCAGGGCATCGACCCAGCCCGCCACCTCCACCGCTTCGGCCACCGACTCCTCTCCGCCCACATGAACCACCTGCACCAGCGAAACCCCCGGCATGCCCGCTCGCAATACCGGATAATTATCCGGCGCGAGGCGGTCACAAATTTGCACCGTATTTACTCCACATCTTTTCTGTTGGGCGATGATCAGGCGCGGGTCGGTCAGGCTGGTCAGCAGAAAAGTGGCGGTGGGCGGCGGCACAGTCGCGGCGATCTCGGCAATCAGCGTTTCAGGGATAACCCCCGGCCCGCTGGGCATCTCGGATACCAGCCCCACCGCGTCGGCGCCCAGTCGAATAGCCATGCGGGCCTCTTCGATCGAACCGATGCAGCAAATCTTGACCTGGGTCACGACAATCCCAGCACCGAAAGATCCAACTTCCCGTCCTTCATGGGCGGACACCAGTAATAGCAGCCCGACATGGGGCGCGTGAATCGGAACAGCGCGTCGACGATGCCGTCATCCTTGCCCATCATGCGATTGAGCAACGCCTCGAAGGCGTCGAAACTCTTGCCGAAAGACACAAACACCAATCCTTCACCCTCGGCCGAGGCCCAGGGCATGGACCGGCGCAGTACAAAGGCTTCGGGAGTGAAGTTCTCCTGCGCGGTGCGTTTGACGTGGGCTGATTCGGGAGCGTCTTCGAGTTCCTCATTGTCGCTTTTCCGGCGACCGATGACGTGGTCCTGCTCCTGCTGCGGCATCCCCTGGAAATGGTCGAGATCGTGCAACCACTGCTGTACCGCCACGAAGCTGGAGCCGTCCAGGCCGGCACCCCTTTCAAAAACCACCCCCGCGGCCAGCGCCTCGTCGCCATCGGGATTTTCGGTGCCGTCTTCGTAGCCGGTCAGGTCGCGGCTTTTGCCGTGCTGGAAGGCGTCGATCACCTGGTCCAGCAAAAAGGCCGGCGACAGGGCCTCGGCGACAGACCGGGTCTGATGAACGTGATCGCCCCGGTCTTCGTCCCGCAGCCAGCACCACAGGGCCATCGGGGTCGAGGGCACTTCGAAGCCCGGTCCCGAGTCGGCGGGAAATACTCCCAGGCCTTCAATGTTCTTGCCGAGAGCCGCCACCGCCGAAACGCCGAACCCCACTACGATCGACTTTCCATCAACCAATTCTTGCAGCGCTTCGAGGCAGGGTTTCACATCTTCGTCGGGGACCAGGGAAAATTCCAGATAGCGGGCAAGGCGAGGGACATTCGCCAGGATTCCAGGCTGTACGTTTTTCATTCGTTCTCCTTATTGAAAGCGAACCATTTCACGCCGATCATGAGCGTGATCCCGCCCACGCCGACCTTGAAATCCTCGGTGCCAAAAAATATATCTTTGGTTTTGGCCGTGGAATATTGGGCCGAGGCGAAAACCGCCAGGTTGCCGTCGGAGGGAAATTCGATCCCTGCTCCTAAAATGATACCCGTGGCGGAAATGCTGTCACCTATCTTTTCGGAGTCTACTTCGGAAACCGGATTCCCGAAATAATCCTCATAACCCACGCCTTCGTAAAAGGTGAAATCCGCTTTGATGTGCGTCATATCCAGTCCGCCGTAAAAGAAATATCTCGTCTCGGGATCGGGGAAGTATACCCCCACTATCTCCACGCTCCGTTGTTGCCACGCAAGGGAGAAGCCCTGTTCGTAACTGGTGAATCCATCGTATTGGTTGTCGGATTGCTGCGAGGATTTGGTGATGTTCAGACCGTACGCGACCTGCAGTTCGAGTTGGGGGCTTAGCCGGTAACCGACCATCGGCTTGAGACCCAAAAGAACCCGGTCGGTCCAGGCAAACCCGACCGCGTCGCCTTCGTCCACGGACAGCGGGTTGTCGATTTTGAAGTCGTATTCAGCCCAGGTTCCGGTGCCTTTGATCATCTGGATATGACCGCCGCCACCGATGAAGAAGCCCGATTCAGGACTCTCGGCGCCCGCAAAACCAGCCCCGCCGACCGCGGCAAGAACAACAACCAACATCCCCAACGTTTTCAAGCTGACCTCCATCTTCAATCCAATCCCAATGGGTCCTACTTCTTGTCCTCGTCGCTCAGCCCGTCGTAGTACTCGCGCAAAATCGCCAGGACCTCGGGCCGCGAGAACTCGGCCGGAATATCCTCGCCTTTGCTCAGCGCCTCGCGCAGCGCCGTGCCGCTGACGAACAACCGGTCTTCCTTGCCGTGCGGGCAGGTCTTCAGGCTGATCATGCCGCCGCACTTGTAGCACCAGAAGGTCCAGTCGATGGGCAGCATCTGGATTTCCAGCGCGCCTTCGGGAATTTCGCTCCAGATGTCCTGGGCGTCCATCGGTCCGTAATAGTCACCCACGCCCGCGTGATCGCGCCCGATGATCATGTGCGTACACCCGAAGTTCTGGCGGAACACGCCATGCAGCAGACCTTCGCGCGGGCCGGCGTAACGCATGTCCAGCGGGTAACCGCCCTGCACCACCCGGTCCTTGATGAAATAGTTGTCCACCAGGGCCTCGATGCATTTCACGCGTACATCGGCCGGGATGTCGCCGGGCTTCAGGCCGCCCACCAGTTGATGAATATACAGACCGTCGCCCACTTCGATAGCGATCTTGGCCAGATATTCGTGGCTGCGGTGCATCGGGTTGCGCAGCTGCAAC
>Ga0164313_10005123_pt1 | contig 11622 bp, 21 predicted proteins | sample GuaBasSedimGuay4_FD_113735 | JGI IMG/M metagenome (GOLD analysis project Ga0164313, IMG submission 113735) | Subseafloor sediment microbial communities from Guaymas Basin, Gulf of California, Mexico - Guay4, Core 4569-4, 0-3 cm | ecosystem: Environmental > Aquatic > Marine > Hydrothermal vents...
AAGAGAAAATAGGCGGCTTGCTTGAAGGAGGGGTACTCAAGCGGTCAACGAGGGCAGACTGTAAATCTGCTGGCTATGCCTTCGGAGGTTCGAATCCTCCCCCCTCCACCAGCTTTATTGGTGAAGTTTTTTGTTTTGGTACCTGAGCTTTGGAAGTATACGCGGGTGTAGTTCAATGGTAGAACCTCAGCCTTCCAAGCTGATGATATGGGTTCGATCCCCATTACCCGCTCCAATCCTTCCAGTTTGGTGCGGTGGATTGAGAGTTTGGAGTAGTGGAGCCAGCTTAGCCGGGTTTTGAGTTTGGCCCACATAGCTCAGGTGGTAGAGCACTCCCTTGGTAAGGGAGAGGTCACTGGTTCGAGTCCAGTTGTGGGCACCACATACGAATTGTTGTAAATAGTTTTGGAGATTGGGATGTCCAAGGAAAAATTTGAAAGAACAAAGCCCCATGTAAACGTGGGAACGATTGGTCACGTAGATCATGGTAAGACGACGCTGACAGCAGCGTTGACAAAGATTTGTGCTGAGGCTCGCGGTGGCGAGTTTGTGGCCTATGACATGATTGATAATGCACCTGAAGAGCGTGAACGTGGTATCACGATTGCGACAGCTCACGTTGAATATGAGTCGGAAAACCGTCATTACGCGCACGTGGATTGCCCGGGCCATGCTGACTATGTGAAGAACATGATCACCGGTGCGGCACAGATGGATGGAGCGATCCTGGTAGTATCCGCGGCCGACGGCCCGATGCCCCAGACCCGCGAGCACATCCTGCTGGCCCGTCAGGTAGGTGTACCGTACATCATGGTATACATGAACAAAGCCGACCAGGTTGACGACGAAGAGTTGCTGGAACTGGTTGACATGGAAATCCGTGAGCTGTTGAGCTCCTATGATTTCCCGGGTGATGATGTTCCTGTCATCGTAGGTTCAGCGCTGAAAGCACTGGAAGGTGATGAGTCTGAAATCGGTGTACCTTCAATACTGAAGCTGGTTGAAGAGATGGACCGGTATTTCCCTGAGCCTGTGCGTGATATGGACAAGCCGTTCCTGCTGCCTATCGAAGATGTGTTTTCAATCTCCGGTCGTGGCACGGTGGTAACGGGTCGTGTAGAACGCGGCATCGTTAAGGTAGGCGAGGAAATCGAGATTGTAGGTATCAAGGATACGGTCAAGACAACCTGTACAGGTGTTGAGATGTTCCGCAAGTTGCTGGACGAAGGTCGTGCCGGCGACAACGTAGGTGTATTGCTGCGTGGTACCAAGCGTGAAGATGTAGAACGTGGTCAGGTGCTTGCGCACACGGGCACGATCAATCCTCACACGAAGTTTGAGGCTGAGGTGTACATCTTGTCGAAAGACGAGGGTGGACGTCACACGCCATTTTTCAAGGGTTATCGTCCGCAGTTTTACTTTCGTACAACGGATGTAACGGGTGCGTGTGAATTACCTGAAGGTGTTGAGATGGTTATGCCTGGGGACAATGTCCAGATGAAGGTAGAGCTGATCGCACCGATTGCGATGGAAGAAGGTCTGCGTTTCGCGATCCGCGAAGGTGGCCGCACCGTTGGTGCTGGCGTTGTTGCCAAGATCTTTGAATAAGACTATTAGAGCGAGCTGAAGAAATGGCTGATCAGAGAATCCGTATCCGGCTAAAAGCGTTCGATCATCGTTTGATTGATCGCTCGGCCAGTGAAATTGTGGAAACCGCGAAGCGGACAGGCGCAACTGTGCGTGGTCCAATTCCGTTGCCCACACGTATCGAGCGTTACACCGTGTTGACTTCACCGCACGTAAATAAAGATGCGCGTGATCAATATGAAACACGGACGCATAAGCGCCTGATGGATATCATTGATCCCAATGACAAAACCGTTGATGCGCTGATGAAGCTGGATCTTGCAGCCGGTGTTGACGTACAGATCAAGCTGTACTGACAGGACAATAGGCAGAACAATGACGATTGGATTAATAGGCCGTAAACGCGGCATGACCCGAGTATTTACCGAGCAGGGAGACAGTATTCCCGTGACGGTGATCGAGATCAGCCCAAATCGTGTTACACAGGTTAAAACTGTGGACACTGACGGGTACCGGGCATTGCAGGTTACCCTGGGCGAAAAACGCACCAACTTGTTGAACAAGGCACAAATTGGTCATTTCAGTAAAGCTGAAGTGGAAGCCGGTGAAGGTCTTTGGGAATTGAGATTGAATGACGGTGAAGGCGATGATCTGGAAACAGGTGCTGAGCTGACCGTGGAGCAATTTGAAGCCGGGCAGAAAGTTGACGTCACCGGCACCAGTAAAGGTAAAGGCTTTGCGGGTGTTATTAAACGTTATAACTTCGCGATGCAGGATGCCACTCACGGTAACTCTTTGGCTCACCGTGCGCCGGGTTCGATTGGCCAGTGCCAAACACCGGGTCGTGTATTCAAAGGTAAGAAGATGGCCGGGCATATGGGTGACGAACGTGTCACTACTCAGAACCTTGAAGTCGTGAAGGTTGATGTAGAGCGCAATCTTTTATTAATTAAAGGCGCAGTACCTGGTGCCAAGAATGGCCAGGTTGCAGTTAGCGCCGCCGTGAAGATGCACTGAGGGTATTGAAGATGAAAATCGCAGTTGCAGACGGCAACAAAATTGAAGTTTCAGACGCCACCTTTGGTCGCGACTTTTCTGAAGCACTGGTTCACCAGGTGGTGACTGCTTATCTGGCAGGCGCACGATCTGGCACCAAAGCACAGAAAACCCGCTCCGAAGTACGTGGTGGCGGACGTAAACCATGGAAACAGAAAGGTACAGGCCGTGCACGTGCCGGTACGATTCGTAGCCCTATTTGGCGCGGTGGTGGTCAGACATTTGCCGCCAAGCCGCAGGATCACTCTCAAAAGGTGAACCGCAAAATGTACCGGGGTGCATTGCAGGCAATTTTGTCTGAGCTACTTCGCCAGGATCGCCTGGTTGTACTGGACTCTTTTGACCTGGCTGAGCCAAAGACCACTGAGTTATTGGCTAAATTGGCTGAACGCGGTGTTGATAGAGGTTTGATAGTTACAGCCGAAGTGGCTGAGAATCTGTTTCTGGCGTGTCGCAACGTACCCAATGTTTATGTGTTGGATGTTGCAAGCCTGGATCCGGTCAGTCTGGTCGGTGCAGATAAAGTAATTATGACTGTAGATGCAGTTAAAAAGATTGAGGAGTGGCTGGGATGAGCAACGATCGCTTATTTAAGGTACTGCTTGCGCCGCGGATGACTGAAAAGACAACCATGGTGGCTGAGAGCAGTAACCAGTACGTATTCAAAGTAACCAGCGACTCTAACAAGGCCGAGATCAAGGACGCAGTTGAGAAATTGTTCGAGGTTAATGTTGAGTCAGTACGTGTTGTTAACGTGAAAGGTAAGAGCAAAGTGTTCAAATCTCAGCGTGGCAAGCGTAGCGACTGGAAGAAAGCATATGTTCGCGTGCAGGAAGGTCAGGTTATTGACTTCCTGGGCGGGGAATCAGTTTAAGGATATTCGGTTATGGCAATTGTTAAGGCAAAACCAACATCGCCCGGACGTCGTGGCGTTGTGCAGGTCAAACATGATCACCTGCACAAGGGGGATCCCCATGCTGCGCTGTTGGAAAAGAAATCTCGCACAGGTGGTCGTAATAACACCGGTCGCATAACCACGCGTCATCGTGGTGGCGGTCATAAAAAGCACTACCGCGTGATTGATTTTAAGCGTGATAAAGACGGTATCGACGGTCGCGTTGAGCGTATCGAACACGATCCGAACAGGACTGCGCATATTGCGCTGGTACTGTACGCGGATGGTGAGCGTCGTTACATCATCGCGCCCAAGGGTCTGCGTTCCGGTGATCCGGTTAAAAGCGGTCGCGATGCGGCAATCAAACCAGGCAACTGCCTGCCATTGCGTAACATACCGGTAGGTAGCGTTGTGCACTGTGTGGAAATGAAGCCAGGTAAAGGTGCACAGATCGCACGTAGCGCCGGTGCAGCCGTTCAGGTAGTTGCGCGGGAAGGGCAGTACGCAACCTTGCGATTGCGTTCCGGTGAAATGCGTAAGATTCCAACCCGCTGTCGTGCAACGATTGGTGAGGTTTCGAACTCCGAGCATAACCTGGAAAAACTGGGTAAAGCCGGTGCCAAACGCTGGCGTGGTGTCAGACCAACCGTTCGTGGTGTTGCCATGAACCCGGTTGATCATCCGCACGGTGGTGGTGAAGGCCGAACTTCGGGTGGTCGCCATCCGGTTTCGCCCTGGGGTACACCAACCAAGGGTTACAAGACTCGTAGCAATAAACGTACGGACAAATATATCGTTCGTCGGTCAGGCAAATAACGGATAGCGAACATGGCAAGATCGATTAAAAAAGGACCTTTCATTGACCACCATCTGGCAAAGAAAGTAGCGGATTCAGTTGAGACCAACAACAAACGTCCCATCAAGACGTGGTCGCGGCGCTCAATGATTCTCCCGGAAATGGTTGGTTTAACCATCGCCGTACATAACGGACGACTGCATGTACCGATTCTAATCAATGATCAGATGATCGGACATAAACTCGGTGAATTTGCGCCGACCCGGACGTTCCGAGGTCACTCCGGTGACCGTAAGGCCAAGTAGGTAACAGAGCCATGAATGCAACAGCAAAACTAAGAGGCGCCAGAATTTCAGCGCAAAAGGTACGTCTTGTAGCGGACCAGGTACGTGGTATGCAGGTCGAGAAGGCCGAGCAACTACTGGCGTTCAGCACCAAGAAAGCAGCTTTTATAATGAAAAAAGTATTGCTTTCTGCGATTGCCAACGCCGAGCACAACGATGGTGCGGATATTGATGAGTTAACGATCTCCACCATCATGGTAGATGAGGGCCCGACAATGAAACGTGGCCGGGCACGTGCCAAAGGGCGCGGTACACAAATTTTAAAACGGACCAGTCACATTACGTTGACTGTGGCCGACAGCGAATAGAGCGGGACAAATATTATGGGTAGAAAGATACATCCAATCGGCTTCCGCTTAGGGATATCCAAAGACTGGAATTCTACTTGGTACGCTGAAAAAGGCGATTACGCTGAAATGCTGAATACTGATCTTGCGGTCAGAGCGTTTTTGCAGAAGCGGCTTCAGCAGGCAGCAGTCAGCAGAATTCAAATCGAGCGGCCGGCGAAAACCGCTCGCATCACAATACACACCGCACGTCCGGGTATTGTTATTGGTAAAAAGGGTGAAGACATTGAAAGGCTTCGCCGCGATGTTACGGCTTTGATGGGTGTTCCGACACATATCTCTGTTGCCGAGATTCGCAAGCCGGAACTCGATGCTCAGTTGGTAGCAGAAGGTATCGCGCAGCAGCTTGAGCGCCGTATTATGTTCCGCCGTGCCATGAAGCGTGCAGTTAGTAACTCTATGCGTTTGGGTGCTTTAGGCATCAAAGTGAAGTTGGCAGGTCGTTTGAAAGGTGCCGACATTGCCCGTAGCGAATGGTACCGTGAAGGCCAGGTGCCTTTGCACACACTGCGCGCCGACGTAGATTATGGCGTTGTTGAGGCGGCTACGACTTACGGCATCCTCGGTGTGAAAGTATGGATTTATAAAGGTGAAGTATTTGACCTTTATGCAGTTAAATCAGAAAACGCTGGCAGCAAGAAAAGCGCCAACTAGGAGACTGAGTAATGTTGCAGCCAAAACGAACTAAGTTCAGAAAGCAGATGAAAGGCCGTAACCGGGGCATGGCGCAGGTGGGTAACCGTGTCAGCTTTGGCGAATATGGTCTGAAAGCGACGACGCGCGGTTTTATAACTGCTCGTCAAATTGAAGCCGCACGACGTGCGATCACCCGTTATGTGAAACGTGGTGGCAAGTTGTGGATCCGCGTATTCCCGGACAAACCGATTACCAAGAAACCGGTTGAAGTTCGTATGGGTAAGGGTAAAGGCAACGTTGAATACTGGGTAGCCCCAATTCAACCTGGTCGTGTGCTTTATGAAATCCAGGGTGTGTCTGAAGAGGCAGCCCGCGAGGCTTTCCGTTTGGCTTCAGCCAAGCTGGCAGTGAAAACCACCTTTGTATCCAGGTCGGTGATGTAATGAACGTGAATGATATGAAAAGTAAGACAGTCGTTGAGTTGCGCGGTGAGCTGGATAGCTTGTTGCAGGAACAATTCAATCTGAGAATGCAAAAAGGCATGGGTCAATTGACAAACTCGAACGCACTGCGTCGTGTGCGCCGTGATATCGCGCGGGTCAGGACCGTCATGACCGAGAAAACAACTGAAGGTAATGCGTCATGACTAGTACAGAAGTAGTAAAACGCACCCAGACTGGTCGGGTGGTTAGCAACAAGATGGACAAAAGTGTCACCGTGTTGCTCGAACGCCAGATCAAGCATGCGTTATATGGGAAATACATCAAGCGATCCACTAAGGTGCGCGCGCATGATGAAGACAATAGTTGTGGAGAAGGCGATAAAGTTGTGATCGCCGAGTGCCGTCCTCTTTCTAAGTCAAAGAGCTGGCGGGTAATTGAGATTCTGGAACGGGCACAATAGCCCGTCCATCGGGTTGAGCCGGAGAATACGAAAATGATTCAGATGCAGTCAATGTTGACAGCCGCAGATAACAGCGGTGCACGCCGGGTGATGTGTATTAAGGTACTTGGCGGTTCCAAGCGCCGTTATGCACGTATTGGCGACATCATCAAGGTGACCGTCAAAGACGCGATACCGCGCGGTAAGGTCAAGAAGGGCGAGGTATATGATGCCGTTGTTGTGCGCACCAGAAGTGGTGTACGTAGAAATGATGGTTCCCTGATCCGTTTTGATGGAAATGCAGCAGTGCTGCTCAATCCAAAACTGGAGCCGATCGGTACACGTATATTTGGACCGGTGACACGTGAATTGCGCTCAGAGCGCTTCATGAAAATTGTCTCGCTGGCACCTGAAGTACTGTAAGCGGTAGGAGCAAGAAAATGAAACGTATACATAAAGGTGACGAAGTGATTGTCACGACAGGCCGCAGCAAAGGCACCCGGGGTCACGTCATCAGTGTCCTGGAAAAAGACCGGTTGCTGGTAGAAAACGTGAATATGGTCAAGCGCCATACGAAAGCGGATCCGGGCCGTAACAAGCAGGGTGGTATCGTTGAGAAAGAAGGTCCCATTCATATTTCCAATGTTGCAATGTTTAATCCAGTGACAGGTAAAGCTGACCGTGTCGGTTTTAAATCACTGGAAGACGGTAACAAGGTGCGTATTTTTAAATCCACCGGCGAAGCCGTAGATATCTAGAGATCAGTAAAATGTCCAGATTACAAACTTTATATAAAGACACGCTTGTTTCCCAGTTAAAGGAAACTCTTGCGCTTGAAAACATCATGGAAGTGCCAAAGATCACCAAGATTACGCTCAATATGGGCGTAGGCGAGGCGGTAACTGATAAAAAGGTTATGGCCCGTGCTACCGGTGATATGGAATTGATAGCCGGTCAGAAGCCGATTGTTATCAATGCACGTAAATCCGTGGCTACATTCAAAATTCGTGATGGCTGGCCGGTTGGTTGCAAAGTCACCCTGCGTCGTGAACAGATGTACGAATTTCTGGATCGCCTGGTAAATATTTCCATCCCGCGTATTCGCGATTTCCGTGGATTGAACCGCAAATCGTTTGACGGACGTGGTAATTACAGTTTCGGTATTACGGAACAGATCATGTTCCCTGAAATTGATTTTGATAAGATCGACACGCTTCGTGGTATGGACATTGTTATTACCACGAGTGCCCGTAATAACGCGGAAGGGCTGGCATTGTTGCAAGCGTTTAACTTCCCGTTCAAGGATAAATAGGTAAGGACCTTAGCATGGCAAAAGTATCCATGATTAATCGCGAGAAGAAGCGCACTAAATTGGTGGCTAAGTACGTCACAAAGCGTGCTGCTCTTAAAGTGATCATAGCGAACCCGGAAGTAGGGTTTGAGGAAAAACAAGAGGCGATGTTTGCTTTGCAGAAATTGCCACGTGACTCGAGCCCGGTACGTCAGCGTAATCGTTGTCAAATTACCGGTCGTCCACGCGGTTTTTATCGCAAATTCGGACTCTCACGTAACAAACTGCGCGAAGCAACAATGCGTGGTGATGTACCTGGGTTAAGAAAAGCCAGTTGGTAAAATTTTTGGCAGGGATACCTGCTAAATAGGGTTGCCGGTGTAGCGCCGGACCCAATGTGAAACAAGGTATTTTATTATGAGTATGAGTGATCCGATTGCTGACATGTTGACCCGTATTCGAAATGCGCAGGCAACCAAAAAGGTTGTAGTGAGCATGCCGAATTCAAAGGTCAAAGTGGGTGTTGCCAAAGTATTGAAAGACGAAGGTTATATCAATGACTATCGTATCGATGATAACGACGGCAAGCCTAAGCTTGAGATTACACTCAAGTACTTTGAAGGTCGTGGTGTGATCGACAGCATTAAACGGGCCAGTCGTCCGGGTTTGCGCATCTATCGTCGTAAAGATGAATTGCCGCGTGTACTGGACGGTCTGGGTATCGTGGTTGTTAGCACATCAAACGGCATCATGACTGATGTGGCAGCACGTGCTGCCGGTCAGGGTGGCGAAATTATTTGTTACGTGGCCTAGGGCCTCTGTCAGTACTTAGGAGACGAGAATGTCACGTGTAGCTAAAAATCCTATCAAGTTGCCAGCCGGTGTTGATATCAACATCAGTGGTTCTCAACTGAAGGTCAAGGGGCCCAAGGGCAACCTGGAATTAAATTTGCATCCGGGCGTGAGCTTGGATGAAAAGGATGGCGAGTACCTGGTAATACCGGCTGGCGAAAAGAATTCTGCTATGGCCGGTACATTCAGGTCACTGGTCAGTAATATGGTCACCGGTGTTACGCAAGGCTTTGAAAAGAAGCTGCAACTGGTTGGCGTGGGTTATCGGGCACAAGTGCAAGGCAAGGATCTGAACCTGGCGCTTGGTTTTTCACACCCCGTTGTGTATAACGCGCCAGAAGGTGTAACAATTGAAGCACCTTCACAGACCGAAATTATTGTTAGCGGGTGCGACAAGCAAAAAGTCGGCCAGGTAGCAGCTGAGATTCGTTCATTCCGGCCACCCGAGCCTTATAAGGGCAAAGGCGTGCGCTATTTCGATGAACGTGTTGTAAGGAAGGAAGCCAAGAAGGCCTGATAAAGGTTTTTAATGGGTCTTTTTAGCTTAAGAGGAACGATTAATGGATAAGAAAACAGCACGTTTGCGCCGAGCCAAGAAAACCCGTGCGCACATACGCCGTTTAGGTAAGCCCCGTCTGACGGTGCACCGTAGTGGTCGTCACATTTATGCACAGGTTATTTCAGCAGAAGGTGGCAGTGTAATTGCTGCAGCTTCAACGCTGCAAAAAGATCTGCGTACAGATTTGGATAGTACCAGCAACAAGGACGCTGCTAAAGCCGTAGGCAAAGCAGTCGCTGAGAAAGCCGTGGCAGCAGGTATTTCTGACGTGGCATTCGATCGCTCCGGCTATCGTTATCATGGCAGGATTGCCGAGTTGGCAGATGCTGCACGCGAAGTCGGGCTGAAGTTTTAGTTCGCCCTAGTTACTGAACCAGGAAAACAGGTAAAACAATGTCGAGAATGGACAGAGAAAACAACGACGGTATGCTGGAAAAATTGGTTGCCGTCAATCGAGTTGCCAAAGTGGTAAAAGGTGGACGTGTGTTCGGCTTTACCGCATTGAGTGTTGTTGGCGACGGAAATGGCAAGGTGGGATTTGGCTATGGAAAAGCCAAGGAAGTGCCTATTGCTATCCAGAAATCTATGGAAAAAGCCCGTCGTGACATGGTTACGATCCCGCTTAAAGACGGAACCTTGTGGCACCCGGTGAAAGCCAAGCACAGCGGCTCAAGAATTTATATGCAACCGGCATCTGAAGGTACCGGTGTTATCGCCGGTGGCGCGATGCGTGCGGTACTGGAAACTGTCGGCGTACGTAACGTATTGGCCAAGAGTGTTGGCTCGAATACGCCAATTAACCTGGTCCGGGCTACCATCAAGGGCCTCGTGGCCATGCACAACCCTGAATCTATCGCGGCCAAGCGTGGCAAGACCGTTGATGAGATTCAGGCTAACCATAGCTGAGTAGAATGATGGCTAAGAAAAAACAAATTAACGTGACACTGGTTCGTTCACCGATTGGCGCACAACCAAAACACAGGGAATGCGTTCGCGGCCTCGGCCTCAAGCGTATGCACCAGACCGTAACTTTGGAAGATACACCTTCTATACGCGGTATGGCTAACAAAGTCTATTACATGGTACGAGTGGAAGAAGTTTAGAACTTCTGCGAGCCTGGATACTAGGAAAGTACAGACATGAAACTGAATACAATCAGCCCTGCAGAGGGCAGCACAAAGAATCGCAAGCGTGTTGGCCGTGGTATTGGCTCAACCGATGGCAAAACAGCGGGTCGTGGTCATAAGGGCCAGAAGTCCCGTTCCGGCGGTATGCCTAAAATAGGTTTTGAAGGTGGACAGATGCCTTTGCAGCGTCGTTTACCCAAACGCGGTTTTGCATCAAAAACAGCACGTTATAATGCTGAAGTCCGTCTTTATCACATTGCTGCACTTGATGCAGACGTGATTGACATGGACCTGCTCAAAACTGCCGGTATCGTCAAACACGATGCTAAGAAAGTTAAAGTGATTAACACCGGTGAAGTTGGCCGCGCGGTTACACTGAAAGGCCTTAAGGTTACCAAGGGTGCCCAGGCTGCCATCGAAGCGGCGGGCGGTAAGGTCGAATAATGGCGAAATCGCCTTCACAAGTGGCAGATACGCTTGGCGGAATGGGTCGTTTGACCGAATTGCGTCAGCGCTTGCTGTTCGTATTTGCAGCCTTGATCGTGGTGCGCATCGGAACCTTTATTCCGGTCCCCGGTGTTAACCCGCAAGCGTTGCTGCAGTTTATGGATTCGCAACAGGGCACCATCATTGATGTGTTCAATCTGTTCACCGGTGGTGCTTTACAGCGGTTCTCGTTGTTTGCGCTGGGCGTAATGCCGTATATCTCTGCATCTATCATCATGCAGTTGATGAGCAGCGCACTGCCGAGTTTGCAACAGTTAAAGAAGGAAGGTTCAAGCGGCAGGCAGAAGATTACCCAGTACACCCGTATATTTACGGTGGTGTTAGCCGCTTTCCAGGCCGGTAGTGTTGCTTTTGCTCTGCAAAGCCAGGCATCTATCGTGTTTTCACCGGGTTACGGCTTTATTTTTACTGCTGTTGTGACACTGACCGCCGGCACCTTGTTCCTGATGTGGTTAGGTGAGCAAATTACCGAGCGCGGTGTTGGTAATGGTATTTCCCTGATCATTTTTGCAGGTATTGTAGCGGGTCTGCCATCAGCGATCGCAGGTACGCTCGAACTGGTCAATACGGGTCAGCTGAGTATTCCGGCAACCCTGTTTATTCTGGCACTGGTGCTTGGCGTGGTGTACTTCATCGTTAAGGTCGAACGCGGCCAGCGACGGATTACCGTCAACTATGCACAGAGGCAGGGTCGGGTAGCCTACCAGAACCAGGCAACCCATTTGCCGCTGAAGCTGAATATG
>Ga0164313_10005124_pt1 | contig 11620 bp, 9 predicted proteins | sample GuaBasSedimGuay4_FD_113735 | JGI IMG/M metagenome (GOLD analysis project Ga0164313, IMG submission 113735) | Subseafloor sediment microbial communities from Guaymas Basin, Gulf of California, Mexico - Guay4, Core 4569-4, 0-3 cm | ecosystem: Environmental > Aquatic > Marine > Hydrothermal vents >...
AAATATGATGCTGAAATTGAAAAAAACTGATATTCAGGACGGCTGCGCCGTCAATTTCGGTGCCACGGTTATGGGGGGGGCGGTGATTGAGCCGGGGACAGACCTGTTGCCCTTGAGCCTGGTTCTCAAAGAGATGCAGTTGCCCGCTGCCATTTACGAGGGCAGCCCCGTGGAACCTGTAAGTGGAGTTCAACATGCGGGCTAGAGACGATAGTGACCGGGTCAATGGAATATTCGCCCATCGTTCACGCGATTTGACACCGGTCGCCGTGCGCAATGCTGTTCACGTGTTGTATGTACCGGTTTCATACGACCCGGAGGTGACCAGGCGGTGTGCAGCGATATTATCGGATCCCGAGCTGCAAACGGCTGATCGCTTTGCTACGCAAGCGGACAGGGTGTTGTTCATACAGCGTCGGGCATTCCGTCGTTTCTGCGCTGCTTCCGTAACTGGTTCGTCGCTGCCTTTATCGCAGATAACTTTCAATGAGACAGAAAACGGCCGGCCTTACCTTTGCGATTTGCCGGATGTCTGGTTTAGTTTTTCCTCCTGCCGTTTCGGTTTTGTCGGGGCATGGTCATCGACACATGCGGTCGGTGTTGACCTCGAAGACCCAACCAGGGATCTGGAGGCTACAGAACTCGCCCGGCAGTTTTTTTCAATAACAGAGGCGAATGTTGTCGAAAGGGCAGGCGGCCCGGAGCGCCTTGGAACCTTTTTTCAATTCTGGATGTTTAAGGAAGCGGCACTAAAATCCATCGGCGAAGGATTGCCCTTTGGCCTTGACGCCTTCGAATTCGAGTTGGTCCCAGATCTGCGTGTCGCTCATGTGCACCCCGACCACGGCAGGCCGGAGCAATTTAACGCCCACGTGATCAAGGGAACTGATGGCTGCGCCGCGCTTGTCATACGAAGTTTGACTTGATAGCGATGTTTGTACAGCCGGTAACTCGCACATGAGCCCGAAAATGCACTCCACCATGCTTTCGACGGACTCACCGCCCGTCGTTGACAATTCCGATTGGCTGAAAACCGTCGCAATCATGTTGGTTGTAGTTGGCCACTTTGGCTATTTCTTTATGCAAGACCCCGATTGGTGGAGTGCTTTTGGGCGCATGGCAGCCCCGGTGTTTTTCTTCCTGATGGGCTACGCGCATTCCCGGACCATTCCACTTCGCTGGATCTGGCTTGGCGTCATACTGACCCTGCTCGACAGCTGGAACAACGCATGGATGTGGATGGCGCCGAACATTCTTTTAAGCATGGTGCTGATCCGCATTGCACGCCCCGGTGTTAAAACCCTGATTCTCAAATATGAGTGGCTTGCTTTCATCCTCCTTGTCTGTACGCTTATCGCACTGTTGCCATTGGCCGCGAACATGGTCGACTACGGTGCGGAAGGGTGGTTGTGGGCTTTGTTCGGCCTATGCCATCGACTTTATATTGATGACAGGCCTGCTACCGCTACAGGTGGTATTGCCCGAAGCCAACCAATTTCGACGGGTGTATTGATACCTAATTTAGGCCTGATGCGGTTATTGTCCTGCCTGGTCGCTGCGGTGGTGTACGTCTGGCAGGAACAATTGGTATTCTTTTTCTCTCCGGTCCAGTTGGCTGTGGTCATTCTGGGCGTCAGCATGCTGTCCCTGGGCCTCTGTCTGTTTCAGCGCGGCCCGAGCCGCATCCAGCCACCGGAACCCATCGCTCGCACGCTGCATTTTATCGGCTGGCACACCCTGGAAATTTATGTCATTCAGCTTGCCGGATCTGAACTCATTAATAAATTTTTACCGGGCCTCGTTATATGACCTAAAATTAACGATAGGCTAAAACGAACACGGGTTCTAAATATGAAAAATGGTCTGGCTATTGTGATTGGTGGATTGTTTCTAATCACTGTGTTGACGATCACGGCGTGTACTGATGAGGAATCCAGGCAGGACAACGCTTCCTTTGTGGTCCCCCCTGCAAAGAGCAACCGGATTACCATTACCTATGAGCTCCCTGAGAATCAGGAATACCTGCACATATATTCAATGTTTAAGGAAGATCGCCATTTGCTCGAGAATCTGCAGGAGCTTCTCAGTCCAATCCGGCTTCCATGGACGTTAGAGCTGCTGTTGGCTGAGTGTGACGGAGAGGCAGACGCGATGTATGGGGATGGCACTATAACGATCTGCTACGAATACATTGATGAGTTGTGGGACGCCATGCCTGAGGATACAACGGCTAATGGAGTAGAGCCCATCGATACAGTTGTCGGACCCTTTGTGGATGCCATTTTGCACGAGTTCGCGCATGCCATGTTTGATTATCTCGATATTCCGGTACTCGGACGCGAAGAGGATGCGGCCGACCAGGTTTCTGTTTATATATACCTTCATTTTGCCCAGGCTGAGGCGCGCCGACTGATCATGGGTACCGTCTACACCTATATGATGGAGGTGGAGAATACCGATGCGCCGACAATGGAAGAGTTCGCAGATGAACACAGCACGACGGAACAACGCAGGTTCAACCTGCTATGCATGGCATATGGCCATGATCCGGAACAGTTCAGGGATGTAGTGGTTTGGGGTGGTTTACCTCAGTATCGGATGGATATTTGTGAGGAGGAATACGAACTGATTGCGTTGGCGTTCCACACCTTGATCAGCCCCCACGTCGATACTGAGCTTGCAGAAAAAATCTTTGCAAGAAACTGGTTACCTGAACAGACTTCTCGAATGCTGATCAAACAAAAACTGAATTGAACCTACCGGAAAAAGGTTGCCAACCTGGAGTTTTAAAACTGACATGTTGTCAGTATTAAAGCAACATCGTATACTCAGTGACCCAGCTAACAGATGAAGGACGATGTGATGAAAATTTTTATGCTATTGATGCTTACTTCCATGTTGATGATGGTTGCCGCACCAGCCTGGTCAGTCGAGGTCTTACACGCTCTTCAATGCGAGCAGGACGATGCATTATCTGATGAAAAATTAGAAGCAGTGACAGCAGAATGGCTAAAGGCTGCAAAGACTGTAAAAGGTGGCGAAAATCTGAAACTTCGAATGCAATTTCCGGTAGCCGCTAAAATGGGTGAAGTTGATGTAGTGATGCTTATAATTGGCCCTTCTTTTGCAGAGTGGGGCGCGTTTATGGATAACTACCCCGGTTCAGCAGCTGAAGCCGTTGACGAAAAATATGCAGACGATCTGGATTGTGGAAATGGCACCCTATGGGAATCAGTACTAATAGAATAGGCTCATATAGAATAGGCTCATACTTAGCCAAACAAAAAGGCCGCCAAATCTGGCGGCCTTTTTGTATCTGCTTAATCCTTGATGCGGTTAAGTCCCATCACTTTCAGCGCCAGTTTCTGGAACAGCGGATCAGTGCTGCCGCGTTTCATATTCCAGATAAAGTATTTTTTAGCAGAAGACCCATGCCATTTCAGGGCGTGTACCAGATCGGTGACGTGTAAGCACGTTCCTGAATACTTGTTGGTACACCCTCTGGCAGATCTACACCAAAGAACTTCGCATCGAATACAGTCCAGCGTGGGGTCGGGATTTCCAATACCCGCACATAGTAGAAGGCACTCTGTGAGGCATCAAAATCAGGGTCTTTCCAGTAACCGAATAGCAACGGCTCTCCGATCGAATTTGAATACTCTGCTTCACTGACGTTCACGGTGTTACCTACCGACGGTAATTTGCCGGCTGTGTCCATTTTCCGGTCATCGGACCAGGCAACATTGAAAACCTGTTCATGTGTGTTGCCATCGGCGTCCAGCCAACCCTTAATGATTTGTACACGGTCAAGATTGGCACCATCCGGGTCACGAACAGCGTGGATCATCATGACAGGTGCAGCATCCTCTGGTGCGGCCTGCAAGTCACCACCCATTGGCACTCCGCGATCGTATCCTTGCCTGGCAAAGTCCTTACGATTCACATCTTCGGGTATAAAGTCCCAACCGGCAAAAACCCGTACCCTAAGCCGGGTACCCGTGGTCGCGTAAACCTCTTTGCGCTTCATAGCATCCCACAGAGACTCGCGGGTATTTTCCCGTGACCAAACGGCAGCTAAACCTGCGGCTGCAGTCTGGAAATGGCGCATGGTGTAATCCCTGCCTTTGGGGTCAGGCAAATAACCTGTGATCATTTCTTCAAAGCGAATGGGTTTTGCAGTCGGCTCAACTGCAGATACCTTGCCGAAGAAATTATCCTCGGTGGTGCCTGCAATTCCGGTGTGGGAGTCGGTGCTGCCGACCAGACCGAACTTGAACGGATTCACACCAAGCTGTGCTTCATACTGAAGGCCTCGTTTAAAGGCTTCCCGGGCATACTCGCGTTGCAGCATACCGTCGTCCTTGGCCGCGCCAAAGCTGCCCTTGTCCCAGGTCTCAAAATCAGCGAATTCATCGTTTGGTGACATGGAGGGATGCGCCTCGCTATCACCTTTCATCTGTGTAACCTCGTAGAGAGGTTCCCAACGCATGCGGCGCTCAGCATAATCTCGGCTCAGTCGCTCCCTGCTGGTAAAAGTAACATCATCAAACATCAAGCCGTTAGAGAGATTGCCATTGTGTGCCAGCGCGAGTAGGCGGCCACCGGTTTTTTCTTCATAAGCCGCCATCCATTTCCAGAGATCCTCCGGATCCTCGGAATCATAGACGGAGAACGGTAGAACCTGGTCTGCGTAGCTTTTGTCATCGCGATAAATAACATTGCGATGCATATTGTTGCCGCTTGGTGTTGAGGTCCATTCGTAACCGATGAATGCCGTAAATTGTCCTGGCTGATTGTGCGCCTCGGCAGATGTAGTGATATATTCCCACATGGTTCGAATCAGGTCAGTTTTGCCAGCTAAAGGATCCTCGCGCTTGGTCACCTGGGTGCCCCACATCGCATAGGCCTCACCCAATTTCCCCGCCTGCACCAGGTCGTGGATCTTTCGGCCCCATTCGTTTTCAAGTAATTCCGGATTGGATTCTCGAATCATCGGTGACAGGCCGAGATTTTCAGCGTGGTCTGCCACCACCAGAAAATCGAGTGGGCGCAACAAACGGGTGCGAATACCGGTACTTGAAGTTACGATTTCACCTTTGGCAAAACGATAGGCTTCATTCGGCCCAAGCGTAGCACCGAACAGGCCCGCATCGGTGGAATAGGACGTGTGTAAATGAGTGTCTCCAAAGTACACATTATCCGGGTAGTTATAGTCCAGGTAAGGAGAGTATTCCGCCGCTGTCGGCTGACCGGCTTCCTGAGCCATAGCCGGAAATGCCACAGCAGTGGCGAGAGTTACGGTTAAAAACCACCGGAAACTGTTGTTTACAATTGGCATTGTGCTTTCCCCTTAATGATTAAGAATCTGAACCCGGAACAAGACAAATGAAGCCGGAAAGGCCACCTTCGGTTGCATAAGCGGGTAGGTTTGAGAGACTGGAACAGATTTTACCATCTTTAGTGAACACCAAGTCTCTTAAAAAACTGACACGTGTTGGCAGCGGATAGCTGGTGAATGCTTCCGTCCTGGGATCGAAAGAAAAAATCCGGTCGGACATATTGGAAGTTAACCAGACAACACCTGTATCAGGGTGCACATTCAGTGCATAGGGCGTCTCATACTCACCCGGTGCCAGCGTGGGTAAAGGGTAGGTGTTGAACTTGTTTGTGGCCGGATCAAAGCTCATCAATGCGCCGTCATCAAAAGCGGGGATCCAGAGGATGCCGTTCGGCGCGAAACGGGGGCGGCGGGGGCCGCGAAGTGGCGTGTCGAACTCCACCACCTCAAATGTTTCCGGGTCTATGCGGCCAATGATGCCGGCGTACAGTTTTGCATACCAGATGCTGCCATCCTTTGGATTGACATCAATGCCATAGGGCATTTCCATCACGTCATGGCCCAGTCCGAACCATTTGTGATGGGAAAGCTTGACGGGTATATTTTCGCGCGGGAAGAGTGCGCCAATGCTCATCATTGTGGGCATAAAGGCATCTGCGATCCAGCGGTGTGCGCCATTTGAAGGCAGGTCCAGCAGGTCCAGTTGCTGCGTGGCCGGGTCAAAACGGCCAACCTGGTTGGAGGCAGCAAAGGTAAACCAGAGCCTGTCTTTGTGATCCACTCTGATGGTGTGGGTATAAAGTGAATCCGCGCCGATATCGAATGTTTCAAAGCTGTGGGTTTCAGGTGTGTATGCCATCAGGGTCGATGACAGTGCATTGGTGATCCAGAAACGCCCGTCAGGGGTTTCAGCCATGCTGTGTGGTCCATGTTTCCCGGTGAAAACTCCGATTGGCAAGGCCAGACCGGAGAATTTTCCGCCCACCGGCAAATCAGTGTCCGGTAGGGCAATGCTTTCAACGCGACCGCTGCTACGGTCCAGTGTCCAAATCACATCATGGCCTTCATCGGCACCGTACAAACGCCCGTCATGCCCCACATCTGCATCATGGATAAAAGAAAGCCCATCACCTGCAACCCATTCCTCCACGCGGGCATTGGCCAGCGCAGGTGAGACATCCCAGGTCTGTATAGCCTCAATTGGCTGACCGGTGAAGGTTTCGGACAAGCGCTCGACGATGCTGTCTTTTTCCTGCTCGGTTACAAAGACCAGGTAGCCCTCCATGCGATCCACGACATCTTGCCACTGTTGTTTATCGCGTGGACGCCGGGTCAGAGAATTACCAACCTGGTGGCAGAAGTTACACTGGCTGACAAAAGCACTGCGGTCTTTGTCGTTAGGCCACTTGAGCGTGGCGGCATGGGCGGAAGCGGTCAGGTTGTTTGATAAATCATCAGGACTTACCAGCCTGGTGGCGGCAAAATTCAGCTCCGCAGTGCCGCCATTTTCTGCATTAATAACATGCTCCACGTCTTCAAAATATGGTGTACGTGCGCGCACCAGTATCTCGCCGGCAAATGTCAGCGGCAGCTTATAAGAACCATTGGGGTGACTGTAAGCTGTGATTCGTTTTTTCCTGTCACTGCTGAAAGCCGTGATCATGGCGCCCGAGATGGGCATGCCGCGGGCTGTCTGAACCTGGCCCGTCAGTGTGGCGCTGTGTAACTCGACAGCCCCCTCGGTATAAACTTCGGCGGTGCTTACAAAAACATCACCTTCAAGGGTGACGGTGCGATGCCCGGAGAAAAAACCATTTGGCGCAAGAATAATGCCCAAAATAGCGAGGACGGCCAGAATGGCCATGTTGCGTCGGTTGAATAGCTTTTTCAATATTTGATGCATAAGTTTGATTCATTGGGCGGATGTGGGAGTAATACGATAATTCAGCAGCGCCGTAGGCTGCATGATCTTTCGGGCATCATCATTGACACATTGAGCACTCTAATGTGAATAGTAGAAAATTCAGGTTTTGTACTTGCCGGGTGACACACCGGTCCAGCGTTTGAATGCCCGGGAGAAACTGCTTGAATCTGTGAAGCCGAGCAAAAAGGTGATTTCATTTAGATTACGTTGCGGTTGCCTGATATATTCAAGAGCCAGCTCCTGCCGAACCTGATCCAGTATGCTGTAATAACTGGTATCGGCATTGCTTAATTTATTTTGCAGTGTGCGTGGGCTCATATGGCACTTTTTTGCGACCTCCACCTTGGAGCAGGTTCCACCGGGTAGCAGTTCTGTGATGAAAACACGTACACGAGTTAATACATCTGATTGTTTGTGCCTGGCCAGGTAACTAGAGAGCACTTTATCATGTTGTAACGCCAGTTCCCTGAGGGCGCCGGGCAACTTTGCCTGCATGTCGTGTTTGCTGATATAGAGTGCGATCTGGTTCGAGGAAAAGCTGACCGGGCAGTTGAAAACCTGCTCCATTTCCTGTTTGCACCCCGCCGGTGGTGGTCGCTGCAGTTCCACTCTCAAGGGTCGAAAATCCGGTGAGTACATATCCCGGCAGAGTTTCACCAGGATTACTAACCAGCCATCAATGGCCTCCGGACGTAGGTTTGATTCTACCAGGGTAATTAGAATCCGGTATCCACCATCGATCTCCTCAGTTTTATGATAACCATCGGTGCTGACCAGCATCATGAAGCGTTCCAGCCTGTTGAACATGGCCATCAGAGTGCTGCTGGCCAGTAGCGAAAAGCCGAGGTGGCCAAGCATGGACGGGCGCAGAACTGCGCCGACCCGTAACCCGAAACAGGCATCACCGGTAGCTTCAACGGCCAGCTCCCAGACACGATTGCGAACTGAAACAGGGTAAAGTTTCCACGGGTCAGTCAGCAAATCAAGATCAATGCCCGCCTTGGTTAATAAGCGGGTACTGTCAACACCATAACTCTCCAGCGCTTCGGCCATAGGCTTGAACCAGAGACCAAGGGCCATGCCCTCAGTATGAGATGTTTTGGTGGATTGCTTCACCATTGTCAAAAAATGATTCTCATTGTGTTTTGTCAGGCCTAAACATACCACGAAGCGAGTACAGGCCCGGGTTAAAACTGATTTTCTTCTCAGGTCATAAGGCTTGCTCACACGACCATGCTATTAATTCTGAAAGTTCATATAGTTTGCACGGAAACATTGGAGTCTCTATATGAATGGCTTGATGATGAATCGTCCATTGACGATAAACATGATCATGGAACATGCTGAGCGGTATCACCCGCACCGTGAAATTGTTTCTGTCACAAAAGATAATCCCCGTCATCGATATTGTTATGCCGATGCATTTTCCAGGGTCAGGCAGTTGGCAAATGCGCTAAACAATCTGGGTGCAAAAATGGGTGAGCCTATCGCCACGCTGGCCTGGAACGACTACCGTCATTTCGAAATCTACTATGCAACCAGTTGTAATGGAATGGTCTGCCATACGATCAACCCACGCCTGTTTGAAGATCAACTGCGCTATATCATCAATCACGCCGGCGACAAATTGTTGTTTACCGATCCGGCATTTATTCCACTGCTGGAACAACTGGTTCCCAGGCTGGATAAGGTACCAACGCTGATTGTATTGAGTGACAAGGCCAATATGCCAAACAGTGAAACACTGGAACTTCTGTGTTACGAGGTCTTGCTGGAGGGTGAATCAGATCAAATCGAGTGGCCGGAACTGGATGAAAATACGGCCAGCTCGCTGTGTTATACATCCGGCACAACAGGTAATCCAAAGGGCGTCTTGTCCAGTCACCGCGCGACCGTACTGCACGCGTACGCGGAGGCATTGCCCGATGCTTTTAACCTTTCTTGCACGGACTCAGTGCTACCAGTGGTCCCCATGTTTCATGCAAGCGCCTGGGGCGTAGCCTATTCGGCGGCGATGGTGGGTGCAAAACTGGTGTTTCCGGGGCCGAAAATGGCCGATGGAGAGGTGCTGCACGACCTGATGGAGAACGAACAGGTAACCCTGGCGCTCGGCGTGCCAACGGTCTGGTTGGCATTACTCAATTATCTTCGTGAAAACAAGCTGACGCTCAGCACGCTAAACCGGACGGTTGTGGGCGGCGCCGCTTGCCCGGCCAGTATTATGGATGAGTTCCGGGAGAGATACGGTGTCACGACCCACCATGCCTGGGGCATGACGGAACTCAACCCGCTCGGCACCATCAATACGCCGACCGCTGAATGGTCTGAGCTCAGCGAAGCGCAACAGGCAGAACAGAGAGCCAAACAGGGCAGGGGGATTTGCGGTATTGAGCTCAAGATTGTTGACGAGGAAAACCGACAACAACCCTGGGACGGCCAGTCGTTTGGGTCCTTGAAAGTACGTGGTTCCTGGGTCTGTTCAGGTTATTTCAAGCTCGAAGGTGAAAGTGAAGCACATCAGAAGGATGGCTGGTTTGATACCGGCGATGTCGCGACCATCGATGAGTCCGGCTTCATGAATATTGTCGACCGCACCAAGGACCTGATCAAATCTGGTGGTGAGTGGATATCATCAATTGAACTCGAAAATATTGTGATGAATCACCCGGGTGTTCAGGAAGCTGCCGTGATCAGCATGCCGGATGACAACTGGACAGAACGACCGTTGCTGATCGTTGTGCCCGTATTAAATAGCGAAGTGAAATCATCAGACCTACTGGAATACTACAGCGGAAAAATCGCAAAGTGGTCTATTCCGGACAAAGTCATATTCGTGGATGAATTACCCCACACGGCCACGGGAAAGATCAGCAAACTTCAGCTACGGAAACAAATAATTGGTTAAAGAGGCTGTAAATAGATAAACAGGAGAAAGAAGAAGTCAAAAACCACGGTAAAACAACTGGTACCGGAGCGGATGCTCGATCTGTTGAAAGCAGAGGGGATTCGACATATTTTTGGAATTCCCGATCCTTGTTTTATGAGTATGTTTCTTGCCGCTGAAGCACGCGGCTTTGAAGTGACCGCACCGCACCATGAACAGGCGGGTGGTTTTATGGCCGATGGCCTGTGGCGATTGACAGGGAAACCCGACGTTATCATTGGCAATGAAGGCCCGGGCGTGGCCAACCTTGTCGCCGCCGCGATTTGTGCTGCGAAAGAAAATATTCCAACCATTTTTATCGCTGGTCAGAGAGAACGCATATTTGACCAATCTGTACGACGGGGCCATTTTCAATATACGCCACAACCCAAATTTTTCGAAGCGGCAATGAAGTATGTCGGGATCATAGAGTTCCCGCAGCAGGTTGATGAAATCTTTCATGAAGCATTCCGACAGGGCAGGCATTGGGCTGTTGGTAAAACTGATCGCAAATAGATTCATGTCGAGCGTGAACTTGAAGAATTACTCACCTGGTATGGTGAAGAGGGTTATTGATCTGCGAATTAATTTAAAAGGAATCTTTATGTCTGAGAAAGCATTTAACGAAAAAACTGTTCTAATCACCGGTGCCGGATCAGGCATCGGTTTTGAGACTGCACTGGCTTTCGGCAAGAGAGGTGCTGATATTATCGCGACAGATATCAACCTCGCAGGGCTGGAGGAACTGAAGCCGCAGGTTGAGGCCCTTGGTGTTCAGTGCCTGATCCATATCCTGGATGTGCGGGACGAGCATGCCTGGTTATCGCTTGCCAATGAGTTGGAATTGCAGGGCTCCACGCCTGACATTGTTGTGAACAATGCCGGCCTTGGTTATATCAAGTCCTTTGCCGATACCAGTGCATCCGATTGGCGCATGACGCTTGATGTCAATGTACTGGGTGTGGTGTTTGGCTGCCGTACCTTTCTCGATACATGGAAGCAGCAGAAAATCGCTGGCCACCTTGTCAATATTTCCTCCATGGCGGCTTACACACCATTGCCAAATATGGCAGCGTACGCAGCGAGCAAATTCGCAGTTGAAGGCTTTAGTTCAGCGCTGTCCATGGAACTGGATGTTGATGGCATTAGCGTGAGTTGTATTCATCCCGGCGTGATAGACACACCGATCGTGCATAACCCCGCCATGGTCAGTTTGACGACTGAACAACTGAGCAAGCTACAGAAACATTACCGGGATGAAGGTGTGCACCCGCGCGTGGTGGCTGAGGATATCGTCAAGGGTGTTTTGAATAAGTCAGGTACCGTCCTGAGCGGTAAAGACACCTTAAGTATCGCCCTGATGAAGCGGATTCTGCCCCGCAAGGCGTTTCAAAAAATGATTATTAAAGCTGCCAAACAAATAGGGTATTTGCCC
>Ga0164313_10005127_pt1 | contig 11617 bp, 13 predicted proteins | sample GuaBasSedimGuay4_FD_113735 | JGI IMG/M metagenome (GOLD analysis project Ga0164313, IMG submission 113735) | Subseafloor sediment microbial communities from Guaymas Basin, Gulf of California, Mexico - Guay4, Core 4569-4, 0-3 cm | ecosystem: Environmental > Aquatic > Marine > Hydrothermal vents...
AATTCCATATTTTGGTTCCTATTGTAAGACTACCACTTCTGCCGTATCGCCTTTACCAGACATATCAGCGCGTACACCGTAAAGATGAACATGCCAATCGGTACGCACAGCTCCACCATCCATTTGGGTATGGGAATGGATCTTGGAAATATGGATTGGCGTTGATAGAGTTGTTGTAAGAACTGAATCCCGCCCCATGTTATAAAAGCGCCGTAGGCCAGTGTGATTGTGGCCAGCAGGATTTCCAGCCCCCAGCGCAGTTTCCCGGTGAACCGCATGCGCAGAAAATCAATGCCAATGTGCCCGCCCTCGGGAAGCAGCGGGCCCGCCATTAAAAGCAGGGCCCAGACCGTGATCCAGACCGCAAGATCGAAGAAAAGATCGATGGACGTCTTGAACAGAACGCGGCCAACGATTTCGCAGACACTGATGGTCACGGCCAAAAACAGAAGAATCCCGCAAATATCCTCATAGGTTTTTTTAATCTTAGTAGATATCTTTACTGCTTCGTTGGTCTCCATAGGCCTTTTCCCCTTAACCACTGATCTATGCTAAACAGCTTAAACTGAAACCACTCATCTCCACTAAGTTATGGATGAAACTATTGGTAACCACTAATCTTCACTGATCTTCACTAAGTTAAACACTTTCCTGTATTTTCCTCAAGATTAGTGTCGATTAGTGAAGATCAGTGGTTTGTTGATAATCACCTGGAAGATTCGATGGCTTCGACCAGTTTGGGATCCGCTTCTGCGAGGACTTCAGCTGCTCCTGCCTTCATCGCTTTTTTCCATTTTGTGGTTTCGGTATCGCTAAATTTTATCAGTTCGGTCTTGGGATTGGCTGCCCATCCACCGGCAATGGCTTCCGCGGCATTTTGGAAAAACATGGAGACATCGATCCGGTCGAACACGTCCTGCATGGCCTGACGCTCATTAGCCGGCAAAGACTCCCACCACTTGGTGTTGACCACGAAGCTGATCGGCTGGATCGCCCAGGCCACTTTGACACAATATTGGGTGTATCTCGGCAGGTCATAGAAATAAAATGCCCCGAAAAAGTCGGTTAACAGACCATCAATCATGTTGGTTTGTAACGCGGTGACCACCTCTGTGTAAGGCAAAGATATCGGTGTGGTTCCCATCCCCTTTAAGGCTTTTGAAAACCCTTCTCCCCCCGGATATCGAATTTTCTGCCCTTTGAGGTCCGTCAGTTGAGTTACCGGTCCTTTGCTGGTATAAAGGTAGAAATCACCGATGTTGGCAACCCATTTGAGTACGGTGATCCCTTTTTCCTTGGCCAGCTTTTCGTGAACGGCTTTCCAGGCCGGTGTGTTCATGGTTTTGGTGAAATGATCCCAGCTGTCGAAGACGCCTGGAGATTCCACCAGCTTAAAGGCCGGCTCCAGGGCTTCCATGTAGTGGGGGCCGCTGAAGGTCATCTCCGCCGCTCCGGAAGCAACACCGGTCAGGCATTCATCGGCACTGGAAAAGAGGGTATCCACCCATTTCAGCTTGTATTTGCCTTTCAGAACATGGTAGGTTCGAAGCCGGTAATCCAGCGCTCCGACCAGCATGTTGAGGGCCATGGCTTCGGCCGATACTTCCTGTCCTCCCTCGGTGCCGCCGACAATTACGAACTTGATATTTTTGCTCTTGGCTTGTGCGATGTCCTGCGGAATCACAAAAAGATTTAATCCCAAGCAAAGCATAAGAATAACAACATAAAATTTAGCAGACCTATACATGATAACTCCCTCCTCTAGGTTGAGTCGTTGAACCCTCCTGGATCGTTTTTGCGACGATTCTTTTTTGAACCCATTCAAAAAAGATATCCAGGGGCGATGAATTAAGCATTTTTTTTATTTTCCCTTCCAAACCGGTTTCCTCTTTTCAATAAACGCGGTAATCCCCTCCCGGGTATCCTCACTGTTAAGAACGCTAGGCACCAGGGCTTGAAATAAAGCGACTCCATCATCGATTACCAAAGTTCGTCCTTTGCGATTGAGTGTTTTACAGGCCTTTAACGCTAAAGGGCCGTTATTACATATTTTATTTGCCATCTTGGTGGCCGCAGATAATAGCTCTGCCGCCGGCGTTACCTGGTTGACCAGCCCCACCCGATATGCCTCCCGGGCATCGATGGGATCTCCGGTGAATAAAATTTCCATCGCAATAGCGTGGGGAATGAAATGAGACAGTAGCAAAGATGCAGCGCAATCCACCGTGTTGAGTTTCTGATCCGGTGTGCCGAAGCTGGCATTTTCGGATGCAATTCGGATATCGCAAGCCAGGGCGACAGTGAAGCCTCCCCCCAGGCAGTAACCGTTCACGGCTGCAATCAGCGGTTTTTTCACCGAAAACAACTTTTTCATGTAGGAAGCTTCCCATTTTTCCGGCTCGACAAGATGCTCAGGATCTTTCAGATCGGCACCCACGCAAAACGATCGATCTCCGCTGCCGGTAATGACGGCAACCCAAAGTTCCGGATCATCATCAAAACCGGCCAACGCTTTTTCCAGTTCAGATGCCAGATTTCGGCTCATGGCATTCAGTTTTTGCGGACGGTTTAGGGTAATAGTGACGACATGACCTGCTTTCTCATAAATAAGAATACTCATCATAATGCTCCATTAATCCAGGCCGAGAATCCTTGCTGCGTTGCCACCTAACCATTTCTGTTTTACCTCCTCTTTTAACGGCAGCGCTTTCAATTCGGTTAGGCACCGCTCCTGGGGAAGCATGTTATCGGTAGCAAATAAAATCTGGTCCTGAAGCAGGGAATTGCCGTATACCATCAACGGATCCCAGCCCGTACCGGGCATGCCGATATATTTGGGAGACACGGCTCCGATTTCGATAAATACGTTGGGATGTTTCCAGGCCACAGCCACCATTTCATTGACCCACGGCCAACCACCGTGGTTGGCCACGATTGTCAATTCCGGAAAATCGCAGGCCACTTCGTCAACCCACAGCGGCCTGCCGTAATCGATGGTCCTGTCTACGGTAAAATTGATGGAAGTGTGGATGGTGACCGCGATCCCCAATTCCTGACACTTTTCGTATACGGGATAAAAGCGCTTGTCATTACATTTCAGCCGGTAAGCCCAGGGCTGGATATTGACGCCTTTAAATCCCCGGTCCTTGACCTCTTTTTCCACCAGAGCCACCATGTCGTCGTCCGCCTGGGGATTGACGGCAAAATACCCTGCCGCAAACTTATCCGGATGTGTTTTGACAATTTCACAAACCGCATCATTCTGTTTGCGGTAATCTCCGAACGCCCACTCCGACTGCATAACGGCCTTATCAACCCCGGCTGTTTCCATACCCTGTAACAGATGATCCACTGTTACCATCGTCATCATCTCCACTTCTTCATATTTCCCCATGTATCCACGCATATAACTGGTGGGAAGCATTTTTAAGGCTTCCTCGGGATCCATGAACGTGCTGAGGGGAGCTGTCATACGATAATCGATGATCATTCTTTCTCCTTTTTTTGTTTCTTGGTGGCTGATAGTGCTGTTTTTGCACGTTGTGCCGACTCCAGCGTTTGCAGAACCATAAGGATATCCCTGGATTCCTGGTTGAGCGTCTCCTCGAATCCCTGGTAAACGCCCTGATTCAAGGCTTTTTTTGAAAGCGCTACGGCCAGGTTCGAATTCTTGGTGATCTTTTTGGCCAGTTTCAGTGCTTCGGATTCCAGTTTCTCTAAAGGAACGACTTTGTTGACCAGTCCCCATGATTCCGCCTGGGCGGCATCGATCATTTCGGTAGTAAACACCAGCTCTTTGGCCCTGGCCAGACCGACCAGCAGGGGAAGCATTTTGGTACCCGCATTGGTGACGGTCGCGCCAATCCGCACTTCCGGGAACCCGAACTTTGTGCCCTCTGCGGCGACTCTTAGATCGCAGTTCATCGCCCATTCACATCCAGCCCCCAGAGCGTAGCCGTGAACTGCAGCAATAACCGGTTTGGGCATACGCATGATGATACGAGTGGTGTCCTGCAGTTCTTCGATAACACTAAAACCCTTTGCCATCGAATCCATCGTGTGATCTTCAGAAAGATCGTCTCCCGAACAAAATGCACGTCCTTCTCCCTTCACAATGACAGCTTTTATATCGGTATCGCTTTCGGCCTGTTTTAAAACATTAAGAAAATCGCTTACCAGCTGCCGGTTTTGAGCGTTCAGTTTATCGGGACGATTAAAGCTTATAGTGGCAATACCTTCTTTCTTTTTATAGATGACCGTTTTGAGTTTCATTCATACCCTCCATATTTATCTTTCTGATGCTGCCAAAATTTCTTTAGTCAGTGCTAACCTGTCCGCCTTGCCGATACGAGTGGTCGGTATATTTTCTCGGACCAACACTTTTTTGGGTACTTTGAATTTGGCCAGCTCTTGCTGACAGCGTGCGATGATTTCTTCCTCATCTATTGTATATCCAGGCTCCGGCGTCACCACCAGCCAGATCTGCTCCATATAAATATCGTCGGGAACACCGATAACAGCCGCCATGGCAACCTCCGGGAATTTCAAGACCACCTCTTCCACTTCGGACGGCATAACGGTGTAACTGCCAACGCGAATAATATGTTTTTTTCGCCCTACAACGTATAAACCGCCATCTTCCGTCAGATAACCCAGGTCCCCGCTTTTCACCCATCCATCAGCCGTAAAACCAGCTTTGTCTTCCTCAGGCATGTTGTAGTACGATTTGATGGCCAGAGGTCCGCTGATGAGGATCTCACCCACCTGGCCTGCCGGCAGCGGGTTTTCATCATCATCGACGATTTTAAGCTCTACCGTCGGCAGGAGTTTTCCGGTATAACCTTGGGCGATTATTTGCGGATCGTCATCCGGTGTAGTCATTGTAACTTCGGCACCGCCCTCTGTGCTGCCGTATCCTGAAATTACAGCCGGGGCAATCCGGGTTTTGATCCCCTTCAGCAACTCCAGCGGGACTTTTTCACCTGAGCAGACAGCTAACCTTACCGAGGATAGATCAAATTCATCCAGGTCCGGCATGGCCAGCATAATGGCAAACATGGTCGGAACTCCGCCAATAAAAGAGATCCTTTCCTCCTGTGTAATTTCAAGAACCCGGCGCGGACTCCATAAATCCATCAGGATCATCTCACCCCCGCCTACTATGCTGGAGCCCACAAATTCAACCGTGCCGCCCACATGACTCGGTGGAAGCGGTGCCAGAATTTTCGGTCGCTCATTCTCAGAAAAACTATTAAAAAGATGTTGGAAATCAATCTGCGACATCAAGGTCATATTCCAATGAGAGAGCAAGGCCGCCTTTGGTTTGCCTGTAGTACCGCCGGTAAAAATGACCAGGGCACCGTCGTCTTTTGACTGATTCTGTTTGGCAGTGTCCAACTCCTTTACCAGATTAGGCCGCGCCGAAAACATCTCTTCATATTCGAAACCAAATTCTTTCGAGCCCGATAATACAATCTTTGTATCACCAAAATCCGACGTCAACTCTCTCAGGCAAGCCGCAATATCAAAATCATCCGCCTGGGTGATGGATACAATGACGCGTGGTTGTGCATGGGACAGAAACCGCTTCAGGTCTGCCGTGCGGAACTTGACATCCAGTGGTACTGTAATCGCCCCAACTTTTCCGGCCGCGATCAGAGCAAAGACATAATCGATCCCGTTTGGAAGGATGGTAAGAATTCGGTCTCTTTTTTTCACACCCAGACTCAAAAACCCCTCCGCCAAGCGATCGGTTGTCTCCTGAAACTCGCGGGCCGAAATCCGTCGCTCACCTTCCCTCAAGGACGGAAAATCAGGATCCACAGAACTCCAATGTTCTACAAACTGCCAATATGAAAATAATTTTGAATCCTTCATCTCACTTCCTTTATTTGATCGAGAGTCAATTATTTTATCATGAGTTAAATTTATAAGCCTAAATTATTTCTGTCAAGTTTTTTTACCTAATTATTTTCCTCCATGAGGCTGAGTCAATGAAATCGGTTTGGGTTGCAACTGTCGGTTTTCATGACCAGAACCTAAACTATCAATAGACATAATATTCTTGCTTTTTTAATGATTTAGCACCGTTCCGGCTAATAACTATCGGCAGGCATTGTAAGCGTTACTTCTTGACAAGCAGCCATAATGAAACTAACATAATATAAAGAGTTAAAAAAATATACCGGACGAATAATTTTCAAGGAAAAATAATGCTGAAAACTTCAAAAATACATTCATCAACCCAAATGTCCTTTATCGAAATTCATCGCCGGAAACAGATCATCGACATTGCCTTACGGCTGTTGGCCGAACAAGGATACAATCAGACCACCCTGGCCGCCGTTGCCAAGAAGGCAGGTTTCACCAAGGGTGTTATTTTTTACTATTTCAAGAATAAAGACGAGCTCATCGACCAGATCAATACGGTTCTTCTGGAAGAGTTACGGGAGTATACCAAAGCTCGGGTAAAATCCCGGGATTCGGAAAAAGAAAAATTAAAGGCCTATCTCAGAGCCTATTTCGATTATATGAAAGAGAACACCGATCGATTCATGATTCTCTTTGAGCTCGGCATCAATTTCAATACGAGAAAACAGGATCCCTTATTCAGCCCGTCGATTTATGTCGAGTGCCGCAGAAGACTGGATCGCGTTCTTGAAGTGGACAAGGTGTTGGTCGATCATCCCCAGTTGAAATCCGACACGTTGACCACTGTCATTCAGGGGATGCTGGACGGAATTGGAATCCAGTTTATCACCGACCCCAAATCGATCGATCTCGATGACTGCTACCAGATGGTTACGGATATGATCGACACCTATCTTAAGTCCAAACGCCGGATTTCCTCATTTTGATAACTCCCTTCATAAGCCACCGACTCTTCTAATAGCTGCGGCAACGTATCAGCGATATAGGGTCTTAAAACTTCCAATGTCCCCGTGAATGCCTCAATCGCCGTATCTATTTCTTTTTCGGTCATGGGTGTTGATAATACATACATTCCTCGGGAAGCAGAAAATATGCCCCGATTAAGCATTTCAAGATGAAATAACCCCGCCAGATCCCATGCCGTCAGCAAGCCTTCAAATGTATCCCGGGCCGTTTTTGGCATATCTTCGCGCCAATGAACCGTCATCAGAGACCCCATGCCGGTGACCTGGCCTTTGATACCGAGATTTTGAATTGATTTTTCAAAACCTTCTCGCAAGCGGTCACCCAATGAATTGATCCGTTCCACGGCTGCTTCATCATACAACTCCAGTGTCGCCAGTCCGGCAACCAGGGTAATGTTATTACCGTTGAAGGTACCGGAATGAAAGATCGGGTGGGGATGATCCGGGCTGAACAGCTCCATAACATCTCTTCTGCCGCCTATGGCCCCCACCGGAAAACCGCCGCCGATGATTTTACCAAGAGCCACAATATCGGGTGTTATCCCGTAATGGGTATGCAGCCCTCCATATTGCAGGCGAAACATCATAACCTCGTCCAGAATGAGCAAAATCCCATATTGTTCGGTCAGTTCCCGCATCCCCTGAAGATAACCCGTTTCCGGTAAAAAAAGCCCGCCGGCACTGAACATCGGCTCTATGATTACCGCTGCTATTTGAGCTCCATGCTTTTTAAGAATGTCTTCTACAGTTTCAAGATCATTGTAAGGAGCGATATAGATGTCTTTGAGAAGATTTCGCGGTATCCACGGTTCCGCCCAGGGCTCCGGCAATCCTTCTGTTTTGGGTTCGGGCAAAATATTCCCCTGGGCATAGTCATGCATGCCGTGATACCCGCCACCCATCTTCAATATGCCTTCTTTTCCGGTAAACCCCCTGGCGACCCGCATGGCAAACAGCGTGGCCTCGGTGCCCGAGTTCCCATAGCGAACCGTTTCGACGCAGGGAATCCGGTTGCAGAGATACTCGGCATGCCGGTACTGGATCTCTGCGGCCGAGCCCAGCACAACACCTTTTTCCATCTGGGATTTGGCGGCTTCAGTAACGCGAGGGTGAGCATGGCCATGAATCAGTGACGTGTAGTTGTTTTGCATATCGATGTACGTATTGCCGTCACAATCGTACAAATAACATCCCTCACCTTTTTCCATAAAAGTTGGATAAGGTGTAAAATAGGACGCTCTGCGTGTTTCTCCACCGGGGAGCCAGTTTTTAGCGGCTTCAAAATGACGGCCGGATTGACCGGTCTTCTTACGGTACCGCGCTACGATATCACGCCCGATTTCGTGGGACTCGTAATTGTTCATTTTACTCCTCCTTTTCAATCGAAACCACTCATCTGCACTGATTTTCACTAATCAATGTATAGACCACTTATTATCTTTAACCACTTATCCTCACTAATCTTCACTCCTGATAGACTTCCTCTAAATATCCTGATCCCATCTGGTTAAATACTTCCATCGCTGCGCCAACAACGTCATACCCCTCCTGCTTAAACAACCCGTTCATACGCTTTCCTTAAATTAGTGTAGATTAGTGGTTTGGAGACCCAGCATCTCCCGTGCTTCATCCGGCGTAGCAACAGGCCGCCCGGCGATCTTGGCAATCTCCTTAACCCATTTCACCTGTTCCCAGCTGCCTTTGGCCAGGTCACCACCCGGCATTTTTACATTGTCTTCCAGACCGATACGGATATGCCCCCCGGAAATGGCGCTGATAAGCGCGGCCTTGTGCTGGTGAGGGCCCACCCCGCACACACTGTAGGTTGCATTTTCGGGAAGTTGCCCGACCAAACTCATGTGCAGCAAGGGATCAAACTGCATGCCGCCGGCCACCCCGTACACGAACTGAAAGTGCATGGGCTGTTCAAACAGGTCTTTTTTGCGGCTCAGCAATATGCAGTTGTACAGTCCGCCCGGATCAAAAATTTCACATTCCGGTTTGGTTCCTACTTCCTTCATTTTGCGGGCAAAATCTTCCATCATGGCAAAGGTATTGTCATAAATAAACTCTATCATGATGTCGCCTGTTTTATGGTTGGCCACCGCAAAGTTCATGCTGTTGGTGTTGTAGCTGGCTATCTCCGGTTTCAGATCGATGGTGGGTGCAATTCTGTCTTCCGGGGGGGTCTGCATAGCCCCGGTACTGATATTAATGATCATCTCCGGGCAACGATCCCGAACCGCCCCGATAACGTCCCGGTGGGCCTGCACATCCATGGTGGCCATGCCGTCTGCCGGGTTTTTAGCATGGATGTGGACGATGCTGACACCTTCCTGCAGGCACTTGTAACTCTCTTCGGCAAATTCTTCAGGCAAGTAGGGGGTATTCGGGTTGTTGTTCTTGGTGGTGGCGCCTCCTGCCAGTGCTGCGGTTATGATAAGTTTTTCTTGCATGACTCCTCCTTTTCATACTTCATTGTACGCGGCCGAGCATAAAAATTTATTGATTTTGGATTTCGACTGCCAAAGGTTTGAGCAGTTCCAGCGATGCTTCAAAAACCGCTATAGCCTTATCGATTTCTATTTCGGTCATGGGTGTGGAAACCGTAAACATTCCGCGGTGCAGGAAGAATACGCCTCGATTCAGCATCTCCAGATGCAAATATTGCATGAGTTCGAGAGACGGAATCATGCTTAAAATCACATCCTTGGAATCATTTAACACTTTATCCGTAAAAGCGATGCCTGCCAAAGATCCGATGCCTCTGGTTCCGCCTTGAACACCGACTTTTTCGAAGGCCCGGTCTATGCCTTCGGTCAGTCGTTTGCCAAGCGTATTGATCCGGTCGACTTCTTTTTGATGGTATATCTCCAGATTGGCGTAGCCGGCGGCCATGGTTACCGCGTTGCCGCTGAAGGTACCGGAGTGGGTGATGGAATCCGGTTTGTTGGGATCAAACATCTCCATAATTTCCTTGCGTCCCCCGAATGCGCCGATGGGAAACCCGCCGCCGATAATTTTTCCGAAGGCAGTCAGATCGGGCTTGACATCCGCCATGGCCTGCAATCCCCCTGCGTGCACACGAAACGAAATAACCTCATCAAAAATAAGGAGCACACCATATTGATCTGCAAGTTCTCGCATGCCTTTCAGGTAGCCATCCTTTGGCCCGACGCCACCACCGGCGCCCAGCATCGGTTCCATGATGATGGCCGCAATTTTCTTTGCTTTGTCTTTCAGGATTCGTTCGACAGTGTTCAGATCGTTAAACGGCGCCAGAAAAACATCCTTTTCCGCACATGCAGGCACGCCTTTGGTAGCCTGAGCCTTGGGAAGATCTTCCGTCGTCAGATCCGGCGTGGTGTTGATTTGAACAAAATCATGTCCGCCGTGATAGCCGCCATCCATTTTCAGAAAACCCTCTTTGCCTGTGAATGCCCGGGCGGCCCGCATACAAAACATGGTGGCTTCCGATCCGGTATTGCCGAAACGCAGGGATTCAACAGACGGCACGCGCTTGCAGATGAGCTCGGCCAGTTTATACTGGGCTTCAACCGGGACGCCGTGGGTAATACCTTTTTTCGTCTGCTTGCGGATGGCTTCCATCACATAGGGATGCGCGTGACCGTGAATCAGGGAGGTCATGTTGTTCACAAAATCAATGTATTCATTCCCGTCAACATCGTACAGGCAGCAGCCTTTGCCTTCGACGGCAAAAAAAGGATACGGCGTATAAAAAGCGATTGAGCGCGTATCGCCGCCCGGCATAACGCTTTTGGCTTTTTCATTGAGTTCTTTTGATTTTTTGGTTTTTTCCAGATATCGTTGCCAAATGTCCTGTTTAATTTTTTCTATTTCCTGGCTTGCCATAACCCGCTCCTTTTTAATAGTTAGATCATGAATGCGCCGCCATTAACGTCCAAGGTCACGCCGGTTACAAACGGTGAGTCGATCAAGTATTCAAATGCTCGCACAACATCATTTGCCTTCCCAATTCGAGGCACGAAGACTTTCTCTTTCAGGATCGCTTTCTTTTCTTCCGACCAACCCAAAAATATCCCCGCATCTTCGATAAAAGCCGGGGCAATGGCATTAACCGTTATACCGTGGGGTCCCAGCTCTTTGGCTGCATAGCGGGTCATCCCCACCATCCCGGCCTTGGAAGCTGCATAATGGGGCCCAACGACACCGCCACCGCGGGCCGCAATGGATGAGATATTGACAATCCGGCCATATTTCATTTTCTTCATGGCCGGCACAACCTGGCGGCACCAGTAAAATGCACCGCTAAGATTGATGCGAATGGTTTCATTCCAATCGTCAATCGTAATTTCATCGAAAGATCTTGCCGTCATGATACCGGCGTTGTTGATCAGTATATTGACCGGTCCCAAGGCCTTGCGTATTTCATGATAGTGTTCGGCAACAACATCAGGATTACCGCTGTCCCCCTTCACAAAATGAGTTTTCTGGTCCTTTTTCAGATGGGCACCTAACTTCCGACGGGCTTCCTCGGCGGCGCTATCATTGCTACAATAGGTAACAGCTACGGAGGTGCCGCGCCTCACCAACGACTCGGCGATTCGCAATCCGATTCCCCGTGTTCCACCCGTTACAACGGCAACTAAATTTTCCATTTCGTTTGTCCCCGTTTTAATGCTTCAAACGAATTGTCAGTAGATACCCGAGTCCAGAGGGCCCGGCACTGGATGCTCCCT
>Ga0164313_10005129_pt1 | contig 11615 bp, 5 predicted proteins | sample GuaBasSedimGuay4_FD_113735 | JGI IMG/M metagenome (GOLD analysis project Ga0164313, IMG submission 113735) | Subseafloor sediment microbial communities from Guaymas Basin, Gulf of California, Mexico - Guay4, Core 4569-4, 0-3 cm | ecosystem: Environmental > Aquatic > Marine > Hydrothermal vents >...
AGGGACCGCTGGAACGAGCCCCAGTTCCGATCGCGAGCGATCGTCACTAGAGCTCGTTCCAGCGGCCTGCGCTCAGGGAGCGCAGGCCTCGCCACTTCTCCTTCTCATTTCACGATTGGGAGGGGCACACCTCCTTTCCAGATAGGAGGGAGGCGAGGCGGAACCGACGCGCCCCTGGCGCGTCGGCCGGTGGGGCGTTTGGCCGCGGCAAGCGCTCGCGCTTGGAGCGGACGAACGTCTCACCGGCGGTCGGCGATCGCCAGATCGCCGGCTGTTCCGCCGTCAATCCTCGGCACTGCCGCATCACATCAGCGACAACCTCTTTGCGTCCTTTGCGTCTTTGCGGTTTTCTTGGGCGGGCGCCTCTGCGCCTCTGCGCCTCTGCGTCTCTGCGTTCTTTTCTCTGTGTCCGATCTCTGTGTCTCTGTGTCTCTGTGGTTCTTCGGTCGCCGGCTCGTGGGAACCGCATGAAGTACGCCGAACTGCACTGCGCCTCGGCCTTTTCGTTCCTCGAGGGGGCATCGCAGCCCGAGGACCTGGTCCAGCGGGCGGTGGAGCTCGAGCTCGGGGCGGTGGCGCTGGTTGATCGCAACACCCTCTCCGGCGCGCCCCGTTTCTGGAAGGCGGCAAAGGAAGCGGGCATCAAGCCGCTCGTAGGAGCGGAAATCGTCCTGGACGAAAACCCAGAAACACAAATTAGGAATGAGGAATTAGGAATTAGGAATGCCGCCCAACCACCCGAATCGACCACAGGGGAGCGGACCGACATTCCTAATTCCTCATTCCTAATTCCTAATTCAAAACTTTCGGGTCCTCTCGGCCTCGTCCCCGATCCTTCCCCTCCCGGTACGCCGTTGCCCCGCCTGACCCTGCTCGCGGTCGACCACCGCGGCTACCGCAACCTCTGCCGGTTGCTGACCGAGGCTGCGCGCGGCCGACCCAAGGGACACGCGCGGGCCACCTGGTCGCAGATCGAGGCGCACGCCGACGGCCTTCACTGTCTGACCGGCGGCGCCGAGGGGGTCCTTGCGCAGCGGCTCGTCCACCGCGGCCTCGACCCCGCCCGGCGCGAGCTCGAACACCTGGCCTATCTCTTCCCGAGACGGCTTATGGTCGAGCTGCAGCGCCACCGCCTGCGCGCCGAGGAGCACCGCAACCGGGCGCTGATCGATCTCGCACGGAGCCTCCGATTGCCGTTGGCGGCGACCGGCGGTGTGCGTTACGCAAGGCCGTCCAATCGCGATCTCGCCGACGTGCTCGCCTGCATCCGCGAGGGCGTCACCCTCGACACCGCCGGTCGTCTGCTCGAGGGCGGCCGTGAGCGCCACCTGCGCTCACTGCGTGAGATGGAGCTGTTGTTCGCCGACCAACGGCGGGCGGTGGCCGAGACCGGGGCCCTTGCCGACGAGCTCGAGTTCACCCTCGACGATCTCGGTTATCGATTCCCCGACTACCCCCTGCCGGTGGGAGAAAGCCCCATCTCCCACCTGCGGCGGGTCACCTGGGACGGCGCCCGCGCCCGCTTCCGCCCGCTGACCGCACGCGCCCAGGCGCAGCTCGAACGCGAGCTCGACCTGATCGGGAAGCTCGACCTGGCGGGCTATTTCCTCATCGTTTGGGACATCGTCCGCTTCTGCCAACGCGAGGGCATCATGGCCCAGGGGCGAGGCTCGGCCGCCAACTCCGCGGTCTGCTACGCGCTTTCGATCACCGCCGTCGACCCGGTCAAGATGGAGCTCCTCTTCGAGCGCTTCCTGTCCGAGGAGCGCGGCGAGTGGCCGGACATCGACCTCGACCTACCGTCGGGCGACCAGCGCGAGAAGGTCATCCAGTACGTTTACCAGCGCTACGGGCCGCACGGCGCCGGGATGACCGCCAATGTCATCACCTACCGCGCGCGCTCGGCGGCACGCGAGGTCGGCAAGGCGCTGGGGTTCTCGCTCGAGCAGGTGGGCCGCATCTCCAAGCGCTTCGGCCGCCACATGACGACCGAGATTTTGGAGGGCGCTCGCGACCTCGACCATGAGCTCAGAGAGGTGGGGTTCGATCCCTCTTCGCGCCGGGTCGAGCACTTCAAGCGGCTGTGGTGGGAGATCCACCACCTCCCCCGCCATCTCGGCCAGCACTCAGGCGGCATGTTCATCGCCCACGGACGCCTCGACGAGGTGGTGCCGCTGGAGCCGGCGGCGATGGAGAACCGGACAGTCATCCAGTGGGACAAGGACGGCTGCGCCGACCTCGGGTTGATCAAGGTCGACCTCCTAGGTCTCGGGATGATGGCCGCCCTCGAGGAGGCAATTCCAATGATCCGCGAGCACGAGGGGATGGAGATCGATCTCGCCCACCTGCCACCCGGCGACCCCGAGACCTACGACCTCATCCGCCACGCCGACACCGCCGGCGTCTTCCAGATCGAGAGCCGGGCGCAGATGGCGTCGCTGCCGCGCAACCGACCCGAGATCTTCTACGACCTGGTGGTACAGGTGGCTATTATCCGCCCCGGGCCGATCACCGGCAATATGACCAACCCCTACCTCGAGCGCCGTCAGGGCCGCGAGGCGGTGACCTACGCCCACCCCTGTCTGGAGCCGATCCTGAAGCGCACCCTCGGGGTACCGCTGTTTCAGGAGCAGCTCCTGCGCATGGCCATGGAGGCCGCCGGCTTTTCCGGCGGCGAGGCCGAGGAGCTCAGGCGGGCGATGGGCTTCAAGCGCTCGCGAGAACGGATGGGGGTGATCGAAAAACGTCTGCGCAGCGGCATGAGTCAGCGCGGGATCACCGGCGCCGCCCAGGACGAGGTCGTGCGCTCGATCACCTCATTCGCCCTCTATGGCTTCCCTGAGTCCCACTCCGCGAGCTTCGCCCTCCTCGTCTACGCCTCCGCCTATCTCAAGACCCACCACCCGGCAGCCTTCTACGCCTGCCTCCTCAACGCCTGGCCGATGGGCTTTTACCACCCCGCCACCCTGGTCAAGGACGGCCAGCGCCGCGGGGTCCATTTCCTGCCGGTGGACGTCAACCTCTCGCGGTGGCGCTGCCACTGGGAGGACGGCGGGGTGCGCATCGGCCTACGCTGGGTGCACGGCCTCCGCCGCGCCGCCGGCGAAACCATCGAGGCCGAGCGCGCCCAATCCGCCTTCACCGACCCCGCCGATCTCAGCCAACGCTGTGAGCTCTCGTCCGAACAGCTCGAGCGGTTGGCCCACGTCGGCGCCCTGGCCTCGCTCGGTCTGAGCCGGCGTGAGGCCCTGTGGCAGGTCTCGGAGGTGGCGGGACGACGCGGGCCGCTGTTTGCCGACCTGCCGCCCGAGAACGTCTCGCCGCTCGAGGAGATGAGCCCGCTGGAAGAAACCGTTGCCGACTACGCCGGCCTCCACCTCACCACCGGCCCCCACCTCATGACCTATGTACGCCCGCAGCTCGACCGCAGTGGGGTGGTCACCACGGCGGCGCTCGAGGACATCGACGACGGCGCGAACGTGCGGGTGGCGGGGGCCGTGATCGTGCGTCAGCGTCCCGGCACCGCCAAGGGCTTCGTTTTTCTGACCATGGAGGACGAGACCGGCATGGTGCAGGCCATCATCCGCCCCGATCTATTTCAGAAGCACCGCGCCTTCCTGGTGTCGACACCGGTGCTGCTGGTGGAGGGCCCCCTGCAAAAGCAGGACGGAACGATCTCGGTCAAGGCTCGCCGCTTCGAGGCCGTCAACGCCGATGCCGCGGTTGAGAGCCACGATTTCCACTGACCCACCACGCACCCGGATGCCGGATACCGGATACCAGATACCGGATGAACCACAGAGGCACAGAGACACAGAGAAAACACAGAGAACATCGCAACCACGAAGACACAAAATCATCACAATTAACCGCAGATCACGCAGATAGACGCAGATGGTCCACTGGGATTCAACGCGTGGCGAGGTCCCCGCCGTCGTCGGACGACGGCCGGGGACCGCTGGGCCGGGTATCTGTTCCAAAAGCGAGCTTTCGTCACGGATACCCGACCCAGCAGTCTGCGCTCTCGAAGAGCGCAGACCTCGCCACTGCTCTTTCCTGCGATTGGAGGATCTGTGCCCTCCTTCGAAACACGAAAGAGGGCAGGCGGAACCGACGCGCCGCAGGCGCGGCGTCCGGGAGATAGCACGGCGACGACGGACGCTTGCGCCCGGAGTTGATGTGCTTTCTCCCGGTGGTCGGCGATCGCCAGATCGCCGGCTGTTCCGCCGACAAACCCCGATATGTCCGATACGTTGCAGCGGGATCTTCTTCTGCCTATCTGCGTTTATCTGCGTGATCTACGGTTACCTGCGATGTCTTCGTGTCTTTGTGTCTTCGTGTTTGCGATGCGTGCGATGGCTCTGTGCCCGAACTCTGTGTCTCTGTGCCTCTGTGGTTCAACCTTGCGCGGCGGTCATTGCCAATGAGCCAAGACCGGCCATATGAGGAAGAGCAGCGACATCAGCACGAACATTCCCTGCATCGGGAGATTCCACCGAAACCATTTCTCGTAGGGAATCTTCGCCAGCGCGAGAGTGCCGAGGGTGACGCCCGAGGTCGGGATGATCATGTTTGTGAAGCCATCACCGAACTGGTAAGCGAGCACCGCGGTCTGACGTGTGATGCCCGAAAGGTCGGCCAATGGCGCCATGATCGGCATCACCAACGCCGCCTGGGTTGATCCTGACGGGATGAAGAAATTCACCGCCAGCTGCATCGCATACATCGCGTAGGCGGTCGCCAATGATGGGAGCCGGGAGGTCACCGAGCTCATTGCGAAGAGGAGCGTGTCCATGATGTTCCCGGCCTCGAGCACAACGATGATCCCCCCGGCGAAACCGACGATGAGCGCCGCCCCGGAAATGTCCTTGCATCCGTCGATGAAGGTGACGGCGAGCTTGTTGCCACTCATCCCGGACACGATGCCCGCCAGCAGACCCATGGCGAAGAAGAGCCCTGCAAGCTCCACGATGTACCACTTCCAGAGGGCGACGCCGAGCATCATCACCACGATCCCCGCAAGGAGAATCGCCAGGCTCACACCGTCGCGCCAGGTAAACGCCGTCAGCTCCTGCTGTTGGGCGAGGACCTCCCGGCGTCGCTGTCGATCGGCTTCGTACATTGGGCTCCGCGATGGGTCGGCTTTGACCCGCGCGGCATATACCATCACCCAGATAATGGTGGCGGTGGTGGCGACGAACCACACGATGACCCGGTACTGCCAGCCCGACACCGGTTGGATGCCGGCGATCCCCTGCGCAATCTGAACCGTGAACGGGTTGAAGAATGCGCCGGCGAAACCGACCCCGGCCGCGAGAAATGAGAGGCTGACTCCAACCAGCGAGTCGTAGCCGAGGGCCAGCGCGAGCGGCACAAAGATGAGAACAAAAGGAATCGCCTCCTCGCACATGCCAAATGTCGCACCAAAGAGAGAAAAAACCGTCATGACGATGGGGATCACAAGGTATTCGCGCCCGCGCAACATCCGCACCATCTGTCGGATGCCTGCGGCGATGGCGCCTGTCTCGTTGAGAATGTAGAAGGACCCACCGACCATGAAGATGAAAAAGATGATCTCCGCAAGCCGGAGCGCGCCTTTGATCGGCGCCGTAAATACTTGTAGGAACTGTGGATTGTGCTGTTCGACGTGGTACGAGCCCGCGACCACAACCGATCTCGTCGAACCGCCCCCCATCACATCTTCGCGGTCAAACGCCCCTCCCGGCACGATCCAGGTCAGCACCGCTGCGAGGACAATGAGCGAGAACACGATCACAAAGACGTTGGGGACCTTCTTGAGCACGACGACCCTCCTGTGAAGGAGATTATACGGGGTCGGGCGAAGGCTGCCCCGGAGTCGCCGGATGTGCGAAAAACATGCGTGATAACCTGTTTGTTAGAAGAAAAGAGCCTGGGAAGAGGGTGGCTTTCTCCTATGACCTCTCGCGTTTCATTGAATGAAAAGGGCAAAATGAACAGGGAACCGGTGAACAGTGGAGTTCGACGATGACCGAAAGCGGCGTCGACACAACCGGAAATGGGCAGATCACCGGTCTCACCGGCTTCGACACACCGAATCTCGAGGCTATCGCGAAACGGCGGCTCCAGCTGTGGGCGGTGACCCTCACCCTACTCGTGTTCACCGTCGCGGTTCTCTCCCTGGTACTGTTCTGGGAGAAGGTCACTCTCGACGTATGGTCGCCCCGAGTGTTGGTATTCCTCGGCATTGTCCTGTTGGCGGTCCTGTTCAGCGCCTACATGATTGCGAAAGAGTTCCAGCTTCGCGCCTCCACCAGAGAACTGATGGATGAGAGCGTTCTCGCTGCCGCCCTCACCAACAGCCTGCGGGAAGCAAATTTCCTGATTGACTCGGGCAAGGAGGTCAGCTTTCGGCTTGACCTCGAACAGGTGCTCGAAACCATCCTCGCCTGCTCGCTGGACCTTCTCGACGGGCAGGGAAGCTCGATCATGATGATGTGCTCCGAGGACGAGTTGCGAACCGTCTGCTCGAAAGGGCAGACTTCCGCAGGCGGAGCGCGGGTCAATCTCCGCAGCGGCGTCGCCGGTCAGGTGGCGGCGACCCATGAGGGCGTGCTGGTAAACGGCACATTCGACTGGAGCCACTACCGCGACGATCACGAAGAGCACCGCCCAACCAGCGCGCTGAGCATTCCCCTGACGAGCGACGGGGATCTCATAGGGGTCCTCAACGTCAACGCGAAACCGGATCGCGAGTATTCGCAGCGCGACCTGCGCGCGATGAGCCGCTTCGGCGAGCAGGCCGGGTCCGCCATCGCCCACGTACAAGCCCACGAGGCGCAGCGCAAGTTCGCCCACCCAACCGACTACCAGGCGCTGCACAACCCCCTCACCGGTTTGCCGAACCGCTCGCTGTTGCTCGACCGCGTCGGCAACGCCCTTTCCCGTCGCCGACCACCGGGCAACTCGGTCGTTCTCCTGTTCCTCGACCTCGATGACTTCAAGAGGGTCAACGACAGCCTCGGCCACTCTGCGGGAGACCAGGTGCTGATCGCCCTCGCGGAGCGCCTCCGAACGAGCGTCCGCGCGGGTGATTCGGTTGCCCATTTCGGGGCCGATGAGTTTGCGATTCTGCTCGAAGCATCGGATGCTGATGAGGCCTTCATGGCTGCAGAGCGAATTCTCAGTGATTTGTCAAAACCCTTCCCGCTCGAGGGTCGCGAGGTGACGTTCACGGCCAGTATCGGCATCGCAATCGAGCCAACGAGCGACGGCCACCCCGAGGAGCTCATGCGCAACGCGTTCACCGCCCTGCACGCGGCCAAGGAACGGGGCAAGGGCCAGGTGGCGGTCTTCGAGCAGTCAATGCATTCGACCGCGCTCAGCCGTCTCGATCTCGAGCACGAGCTCAGGAATGCCGTCGAGCACGAGGACCTCGAGGTGTACTTCCAGCCTTTGCTGGATCTCAAGGATCTGACGGTGCACGGTTTCGAAGCGCTGGTTCGCTGGAACCACCCGGAGCGGGGCATTATCGCCGCTGTTTCCTTCGTGCCGCTCGCCGAGGAGGCGGGCCTCCAGCCCCAGATCGACCGCATGGTTCTGCAGCAAACCTGCGCCAGGGTCAAGGAGCTGAACTCGGGGATCTTCGCAGCCAACCCGGTAGCCGCGCATGTCAACCTCTCCCCAAACACCATCCGCGAGCCCGACTTCGTGGCCAACCTCGCCAGCGACCTGGAAAACTCCGGGCTCGATCCCGAGCAGCTGGTGCTCGAGATCACCGAGGGCGTCATGATGCACGATGTCGAGCAGGCGGCAAGCAGGTTGCGGGCGATCAAATCCCTCGGCGTCCGGCTCGCCCTCGACGACTTCGGAACCGGCTATTCCTCGCTCAGCTATCTGCGCAGCTTCCCGGTGGACGTCGTAAAGATCGACAAGATCTTTGTCGATGAAATCGAGCACGACCCTGGGGCGGCGGCACTCGTGCAGGCCATTCTCAGCCTCGGACTAGGGCTGACCTTCGAGGTCGTGGCCGAGGGCATCGAGACCTCTGAGCAACTCGAGAGCCTGCTTGATCTCGGATGCCGGTATGGTCAGGGCTATCTTCTCGCACGTCCGCTTTCCAAGCCACAGCTGGTCGAGTTTCTTGACCACGTTTGCCCAGGACAGTGATACTCTGAAAAAAGAGACACACTCTCAGGGAACACACATGCTGCGGTTCGCGCTCAACGACGGATTGGTGGAGATCGAGGCCAATCCCGGTCTGCCCGCGCTCGACTACCTGCGCAGTGAGGCTGGGCTGACCGGGGTCAAGCATGCCTGTCGCGAGGGCGATTGCGGTTCGTGCGTCGTTCTCCTCGGTCGCTTCGACGACCCCACGGTGAGCTACCAGCCCGTCACCTCGTGCCTGCTGCCGCTCGGCGCGCTCGACCGCTGTCACGTGGTGACGGTCGAGGGGCTCAACCGCCGTGACCTCACCCCATTCCAACGCGCGCTCGAGGTCGAAGGCGCGTCGCAGTGCGGTTTCTGCACCCCGGGTTTCGTGGTTTCATTCGTGGGGTTTCTGCTCGCAGCGGAGGCATGGAACGAAGGGGACGCGACCGAGGCGGTCGCCGGCAACATCTGCCGTTGCACCGGCTACGCCTCGATCGTCCGCGCGATGGCAGCCACCCTCGATCGCATCCGCGACCGCATCGACCCTGCGGAGCCGCGCATCGCGGCCCTTGTCCGCGAGGAGCTCCTGCCCGAGTATTTCCTCCGCATTCCCGATCTCCTGGCGGAGCTCGGGCCGCCGCCATCAAAGGAGCGCCCAAGATCCTCGCAGGTGGTCGTCTCCGGCGGTACCGATCTCTATGTCCAGCGGCCCGACGAGCTCGTCACGAGTGACATCTTCGTCGTGCCGCCGTCCGCCAAACCACCGATCCGGGTGGACGACGCCCACATCTATCTGGCCGGCGCCGCGACCGCCGAGGATATGAAGACCTCGGAAGTGCTCGCGGAGACGATCGGCGGCCTCGAATACGCGATGTCGCTGATGGGCTCGTTGCCGATTCGCCACCGCGCAACAATCGCCGGAAACATCGTCAACGCCTCGCCGATCGGGGACATGACCGTCATCCTCCTCGCCCTCGATGCCGAGATCGGCCTCGTCGGCGGTGATGCCCGCCGGTCACTGCCCCTGCGCGATTTCTTCCTCGGGTACAAGGAGCTCGACCTGCAACCCGGCGAGCTGGTGGAATGGGTACGGTTTGCGGCCCCTGGAGATGGAGCGCACTTCAACTTCGAGAAGGTCAGCAAGCGCACCCACCTCGACATTGCCAGCGTCAACACCGCCGCCTCGTTGCGGATCGATGAGGGCCGGATCGTGCACGCCTGCCTCGCCGCCGGCGGAGTGGCGCCGATTCCGACGCAGCTCCCACGAACCGCCGACTATCTGTGCGGCCGCAAGCCATCGGCCGAAACCGCGATCGCCGCCGCGGCTTTCGCATGCGCGGAGGTCGCCCCCATCTCCGATGTCCGCGGATCGGCGGATTACAAGCGACTCCTCCTCGGACAGCTCGTCCTCGCCCACTTCAATGTTCTCTTTGGAATCGAGGAGGGCCTCGTGGCGGAGGCCACCGCATGAGTAACCGCGAGATCGGCCCCCATACCCGGGGAACGTCCCTCTTCGTAGGCGATCTCCCCGACCCACCGGGGTTGCTCCACGCGGCGGTGTTGGCGTCGACCGTCCCGCACGCGCGAATCGTCCGTCTCGACACGACCCCTGCGGCGGAAATCGACGGCGTCGCCTGCGTCCTGACCGCCGCCGACATCCCGGGTGAGAACCAGATCGGCGGCATGGTCCAGGACGAACCCCTGCTCGCCGAGGGTGAGGTCCACTTCGCCGGCCAGCCGATCGCGGTGACGGTCGCCGACACTCCGCACCGTGCCCGCCAGGCCGCGCAGGCGATCGTAGTCGAGTATGACGAGCTCCCCGGGGTCTTTGACCCGCGCCAGGCGGCTGCCGCGGGTTCGCTCATTGTCCCTTCCCGGACATTCTCGTCCGGCAATGTGGACGACTCGTGGGCCTTATGCGAGGTCGTGGTGGAGGGACGCGCCGAGTCCGGCGGCCAGGAGCACCTCTACCTCGAGACCCAGGCCGCCCTGGTGGTGCCACAGGAAGGCCGGCGGCTGAGGATTCTCTCCTCCACCCAGGCGCCGACCGCGGTCCAGCGCATCGTCGCCAGGGTGCTCGGGCTGTCGATGAACGATCTCGAGATCGACGTCGCCCGATTGGGCGGCGCCTTCGGCGGCAAGGAGGACCAGGCCACGCCGTGGGCGGCGATCGCGGCCCTCGCCGCGTCCATCCTCCACCGTCCCGTCCGTATTGCCCTGACCCGTGGCGAGGACAATCGGATGACGGGCAAGCGCCATCCCTACTCGTCGGACTTCAAGATCGGGCTCGACGCCGAGGGGCGGATCCTCGCCTACGAGGCCACTTACTACCAAAACGCCGGCGCCGCCGCCGACCTTTCGCCTGCCATCCTCGAGCGCAGCCTCTTCCACGCCACCGGCAGCTACTTCATCCCCAACGTCCGCGTCACCGCGCTCAGCTGTCGCACCAACCTGCCGCCGTTCACCGCATTTCGCGGCTTCGGCGCTCCGCAGGCGATGTTTGTCATCGAGTCGGCGATCACCCGTGCGGCAGAAGTCATGCGCATCGACCGGCGGCAGATCCAACACCGCAACCTCCTGTCGGAGGGCGATTTGTTCCCGTACGGCCAGCGGGCTCAGCAGGGCAACGCCCACCGCGCCTTCGACGAGGTCCTCGAAGTTTTCGACGTGGCCGCGCTCGAACGCGATGCCACTGAGCACAATCGGACTCACACGCTCAGCAAGCGTGGCATCGCCATGATGCCGGTGTGCTTCGGAATCTCGTTCACCAGCACCTTCCTCAACCAGGCCGCCGCCCTGGTCCACGTCTACACCGATGGCAGCGTCAGCGTCAGCACCGGAGCGATCGAGATGGGCCAGGGTGTCAACGCCAAGATCCTCAACGTGGCCGCCCACGCTCTCGGCATCGACGCGGGCCGCATCACGATCGAGACCACCAACACTCTGAGGGTCGCCAACACCTCCCCAACCGCCGCCAGCTCGGGCGCCGACATGAACGGCGGCGCCACCGAGATCGCCTGCCGTTCGATCATCGGGCGGCTTCGGCCGGTCGCCGCCGATATCCTCGGCACCAAGGCCGATCGGATCACGCTCGATGGCGGCCGGGTGATGGTCAAGGGCAAGGCGAGCGACTTGGACTGGGAGCGGCTGGTCTCAGAGGCCTACCTCCGGCGCATCAGCCTCTCCGCCCAGGCTCACTTTGCGACCCCCAAGATCCACTTCGACCGTAAGACCGAAAAGGGCGAACCATTTTCCTATCATGTCTACGGCTCAGCCGTGGTGGAGGCCACCGTCGACTGTCTCCGCGGCACCTACACCATCGATCGCGTCGGGATCGTTCACGATGCCGGAAGGAGCCTCAACCCGTTAGTCGACATGGGCCAACTCGAGGGAGGGCTGGTGCAGGGCATCGGCTGGATGACCGTCGAGGAGCTCCTTTTCGCCGACGGACGCAACCTCACCGACACGCTGAGCACCTACAAGAT